>Ga0307511_10005283_pt1 | contig 13150 bp, 19 predicted proteins | sample 13_EM_MG_FD_200266 | JGI IMG/M metagenome (GOLD analysis project Ga0307511, IMG submission 200266) | Populus trichocarpa ectomycorrhiza microbial communities from riparian zone in the Pacific Northwest, United States - 13_EM | ecosystem: Host-associated > Plants > Roots > Unclassified | place...
TGTCAGTTAACTCTCTCACAAATGAAATTCGGGCCACTGACCATAGTGATTGATATTTAGACATCTTCGACCTCGGTATACAGGCCCACTCACTATTCGCAGTGTGCTACCACCTTCTGAGTCATCATCGGTTCATGCATGTTTTTGGGTCACCCGTCCTGGAATGTATGTCGTGTCAGGATGGAAAGTGGAAGTGGAGGTTGGTGAACCTAGGCTGCATGGAGCCCAATCATCCTGGCGGACGAGGCATCACTACGTCCTGAGGCCGCCAGCCAATTCTTTCCCATTTTTCACGGTGAATCCTCTCTCAAAGCCAAATGCTTGTGTTAGTTAGGATACCAAAATAAATAAACGCAGGATATATCCTACGGCCATAGGTTGCTACGTAATAACTAGAAGCAATCGAAGTTGTGAAGGTGAATTCCATTATAAATGAGTTCATCAATCCCTCATCTCCTTTTCTGCCTCTGCCTTCGCTCTTTGACGCTCGCGTTCTTCTGCCTCTTTCTTTGCTGCAGCAAGACGCATCTTCTTCACTTTGACGTTGAAAAGCGTCTGGATTGAATCGTGAGGTTTAGTGCGAGGAATCGGAAACAGTAATGATGGCTTACACCAAGGGCAAACTGGACCACATTGAAAAATGGTACCCACAGCTAAGGATCATCATTAGTTACAGGTGGACTTCTGACGAATTACAATGTGACATACTTCCATCGGGAGGAATTGCTGGGCGAATACCATCGATAGGGGTGAGACTATCCAGGTAACCTGGTAACAGAGTTCGAACAAAGTGCATGACTTCAACGCTAGTATGGTACATACCCGTATGACAGCAAAGAAACCGGCCCTGACCGTGCGAATAATCTCTTCAAGAGATTTAGCACCATTGATGACAGCCATGGATGCCAGGAATGCTACAGAAAACTGCTATGAGTCGCACAACATCGGCGCCCAAAGAGTCTCACCGGATGTTTGGATTGGTGCAACGAGGAAGTTGCTCGCTAGGAGCTGTGCAATTCGGTACTTCACTCCGACCTTGCCTGCGAACGTTTTCTGAAGGAGTCCGACGAGGTAGTGCCCTAGTGGTGCAGACACGAAGAAGCCATACAGGACCATTTTGAACGCTTTGGTGTCGATGTGGAATCTCGCAAGTGCCTTCGTCAAAGGGGAGGCATCTTTGGAGGTCGGTGCAGGAGGTAAACCAGCTACGTTTGAGCCTATGACCTCCTGAAGGAAAGAGAACGAAGCTGGACAGAATTTAAGCACAAACGTCCAGCGGTGCAGTTGAGAGACGTATGACCTGAAGTGATTGCCTTTGTACGAAGAGGGTGGGTTGCGAGCTGCACGAGATACTGTGCAAGTAGCGGGTGCAGGTTGGGTGGGTGCTGGGGACGTGGAACAGCGTTCATGGTGTGGTGATGACGGTGAAGCGAGTGGGTTAAAGCAGGCGTCACTGCATAATCATTTTCCCATCTCTGCCTCATCACTGTTTTGTTCTAGTCATCGGTCATTTGTGCCAGTGCACTGCTTTTATCTAGCAACATCCACGCAGGACCCTGTTTCTACAAGTATCTGCCTGTGCACAAGACACAAGTTGGTGATGCAGCGTAAACGGTTGACAGGTATACGTGAATCTATTATGTAAATCCAGTCTCTATGATTATCAAAACATTATACGGCGTAAGCTTGCCACAAGTCTCATTGACGCTCCTTGACCCTGTCATCGATTTGTGTTCAGACATGAAACCAAAGAACAATGCGGAGGACATACCAAGCCTTAACATAGTCAGCAAAGGAAACCATGCATACTGTTTGCCAGATGCCAAGGCCTATGCGCGGTGTCACGCCTCGGTAGAGACCTTTAAGGCCATTTTCTTTGTAGATGAAGGCGAGGGTATTGAAGACTGTGAGCTTTTTCGGGCGATTTATATTTTCTGTTCCCTTGGCCATGGACTGCATCTCGACACGGACCACTTCAATAGGCTGATTCCATGTTGCAAGTGCACCACCGATACTCGAGGCAAGAATCTTGTCCAATGCACTTAGTTTGTCATTCTCGCCCTTGCCACGAACATTACGAATGGTGTTCTCAGCAAGACGAGCAAAGCCCATGCTAAGGACCGTAAGCCAACACATCCATAGCACAAATGAACAGCTCACCGTGAGCCCCAGTTGGTACATTGTCGGACGGCAACAGCGTTGACGCCCTTGTTGACACCTCGGATACCCTCTTTGCGATATATGTCCATAAACACCTGGAACGTGGAACGTTGCACACCAGCGGCAGCTTCTTTGTGCCGGGTAATTTCGACGGTCTTCATACATGTCGTGAAACCTGCAGAGGAATTTAGCATACCATGGCTCTTCTAGTATCAAATCCCGAAATTATAAGACATCACAGTGACGAAACCTTAGTCCTCAGGGACTACATCGCATGTGTCATTGTCGCTGGAGAATGAAACACTTACCCATGGTGGCATAAGCCTGTGCAATTCCACCACCACAGCCCCCTGCGAGACCAGCAAAGAAGGGGTGAACACCCATGCCCACACAACTACCCTCAATCTCCGAGGCAGTAAACAGTAAAACACCGCCTTTGGTTGATGCCTCGATCCAAGCCTAGGTATGGAAAGATGAGAAGTCTGTGTATATGCACAAGACGATGAATATCATACACACCCAGGGAATAAGGCCTTGGAAGAAACCAGCTACACCACCACGGGCCCAGACGGACCGGGTAGCTTCCAGCATGGTCTGGCTCCGGTTTGCAGCCATCTGGGTCTTGAGGACCTCCAATGGTTGACCAAGGGTAGTAACCTATGAGAAACACGTGCATGAGACCTGACAAGGCGTGCAAAGTGTTGCTATTAAGACTTGCCTCCTACAAGCGGGCAGCGTTAGCAACGATGGATATGAAAGCATGCAATTCGACTTACGAACTAATGGATGGTAACCGCGCACAGCACACAAGTGTCAGGATAGACTCATTGAAAAACACGTTCACCGTACCATGTTCATGATTGCACCTAATAATTCGGGAGCGTTAAACAAGGGTAGCATGGTGAAGCCAAGTAGACGCACCGACGGCAATGTTAGACCAGCTGACGCCCTTCTGGCCAGGTTCCTTTTGGATTGCCATCGTGTGCTGTCGAGGGAAGAGAACAAGGAGCTCAAAAAATCAGACGAGACCGTTTTTAAAACCCTGGGGGGTGCGGGCACAGATTACCATAAAAGGAGATGACAGCCGAAACAGCGGGTTTTCGCTCTGCACAGCCACCGGGCTGAAACACATGCGCCAATCACCGCTTTGTATTTTTTATAGGATGTCAAGTGTAGGCAAATCACAGGCGTTTCACGACAAAAAGTATCCAAATTACACAGTGAGCATTAGAATGAAATTTCCGAGTGGTATGCACATGCATGGGGGTTATAGAACAGGCCAGGGGTATGTGTCCAACAGGAGAATACCATAGGAAGCTAGGGTCATATGTGGGGACGAGAATATGAAGATGGGGTAATCCTTGGATGGCGACCACGCTCCGATCGAAGGGTTCAAGAAATGGGTCCACGACGGAAATAAAGGATCGTCACGCGAAAGCGGCGTGGATATCGCACGGAATCCATGGAGTAACAACGGGCTGTTGAACGAGGTTATCGCGTGGGGTTTACGTTGAGGCGGTTCTGTACTGGTCGACTTCTTCTTTTAAGCTAGGGAAAACGTGCAAAAAAAAACACGCAGGCAAGTCAATAAGTTATTTCCAAGGAGTCAAAAATCGTAAATGAATGAGAAGGAAAGGAGTAAGGTACAATAACGAGCGTGTCAATGCGAGGAACGTATTCAAATGAAATCGAAGATCACGGCCAGCGCGATAACTACTCCGAACAAACTCTGAAGTCCAAAAACCTTGACATACCGAGTAATCGAGTCTTGACTTTCCTCTTGTTCTTGCTCGAGATACTGGATCTCCATGTTCTTCCGCGCAAGGTCCGACTGTACTTCCTCCAACCGGTTCTGTAGCGTCTCTACCTCGAACTTCAAGTCCCTGACTGCTCGTTCATGGTCCGCCTGCAGGTCATGCATCTTGAGATTGTGCGCTTCATGTACCTTTTGCAGCTCCTCCCTGGTCACGTTGGTAGTGGACGAGGGCGCAGCTCCATTGCTCCTTGGAACAGCTGACGATTCCACAGAAGAGAGTTGGGCCTTGAGCATGGCCACCTCATTCTCCAGATCACCTAGCGAGAGCGACAGTTCCGACTTCTGTGCAGCCAACAAGCTGAGCTGTCCCTCGTGCTCCGCACGAAGTCGCGTCACCTCCTCTGCACGGCCTTTAGCAGCCTCCTCGAGTTCTTTGCTGTGATTTGCAGACATTTCTGACAGAGATTCCTTGGTAGCTTCAAGGACGTCGTTCAACATGGTGCTTTCGTCACGCATGCCGGCAAGCTGCTTCGTGAGGCGCTCGATCTCGGCTGCTTGGTCGGCACTGACAGAAGCTGCGACAACAGCAGCCCGGGCATCGTCAAGCTGAGTTCCCAAGTCCTCGCTCGCTAAGCGGGCAGCTTCCAGTGCAGATTTAGCCTTTGCAAGGTCGTCTTGGGTGGCACGAAGCTCGAGACCCTGACTACTGAGTTTTTGCTCTAGGGCCGTGACTTCAGATTCGAGGGTGGCCCGCTGCTCGGCTTGAAGGTCACTGACAAACGATTGATGAGCCGCGCGAAGCTGCTCGATCGTGGTCTGCGATTCCGCACGCAAGGCTTGAAGATCTTGGCCATGGAGCTCGGCAGCCTCGCCCTGAATAGTCTTATGTGAGCATATTCGTAGCCCAGAGATGAGGGAGTACCTTAGCTCGTTCGAACGCCTCTTGGAGAAGTAGATCGTGTTCAGCTTTGACAGCTTCCACCTTTTCATTGTATTTTGCCTCTTGACCCTATCCGTGACTATCCTTAACTTTCATTCACATACAACGACTAATGGACGCACCTCAAGCTCGGCTGTAAGCTTCTTGATCTCTTCTGAAAACTCGATATGTTTAGTGATATATGACTGTTCAGATTCCTCAAGCTGGCGCTCGTGTTCTTCCGCGGTAGCTTCGGCGTCTTTCTTCGTCTTTTCGTGAGCATCCTCTAGGGTAGCGAGGTCAGTCTTCAAATCCTCCACCCGAGTAGCCGTCGCAGCGAGCTCGTCCCTGAGGGACTGAATTTCCGCCCCGTAAGATTGCTTCAGCTTAGCAATCTGTTGTGCACCTTCCTCCTCCTTCGTTTTGGCGTCTTGAACAATCTGTTCCTTCGCCACAATGGCCTGCGCTAGATCCGCCTCTACTCCCTTAAGACGAGCAAGGAGCTTATTATGCTCATCCTCTGCTTTCTCCTGGCTCTCATTCATCTCGAGAACTTTTATCTCCAACTCGGAGATGCTGTTGGCGCCTTCTTCCCGCTCAGCCTTCAGGGCCTCGATCTGTGTGATCAAAGAAGACACTTCAGAAGCACGCTGTTGCGACTCGCTGAGCTTGGTGACGGCATCCTGGAGAGCCGTGTTATGTGCTGTCCTCAATGCCTCTATTTCAGCATTCAACGTGTCCAGGTCGGCCTTCGCGCGAAGGAAAGATTCACGCTCAGCTTGAGCAGCTGCCGCCGCTTCTGCAGAAGACTGATCGCTCGATCTGCGGAGAGACTCAAAGTTCTCCTGAGCAATCGTTATCTCAGACGTTAGCGTGGCGACCTGTTCGCGGAGTTCATCTATCAGCGTTGTTTGGCTGGGGCTTGCCTTCACAATGTTGAGCTGCCAAATATTTCGTTAGTCAAATACACAACTATCGCAGTGCGATACTCACTTCCCCCTTAAGAGCATTAAGCAAGTTGAGGTCGTGCGTACGTTCGGTTTCCAACTGTTGCAAACTTGCGCGGAGAGCAACGAGTTCCGCCTCCGAAGCCTGTTGAGTCTCCTGAAGTTCTTCGATAGTCGAACTTTTGGCTTTGGCATCTGCTGATGCGGTATCCAGGGATGCTTGTAGTTCTGATATTTGCTGTTCGAGCCGAGCAACCGCTTCATTCTTCTCGACTATGCTATTCTGTGCCTCCTGCAGCTATGTTGCGAGGTCGTTTGAGTTCTCATAGACACAAGGACAAGGCAAAGCTTACAAACCTTTTGCTGAAGCTCGAGGACTTTTCCGTTGTCGATTTCCTTAATGGAAGAGATCGACCCAACCGTACGCATGGCCCGCGCTGGACCGCCACCAACCGCGGGCTGAGTTGTTGTCCTTGACGTGGTAGAGGGACCTTTCCTGGCAGCTTCAGAAATTGAGGCACGAGGACGTGGTGGACCAGATGAGGCAGTGATTGAGGCAGCAGATCCTGAGGGGGAAACAACGGAAGGGCGCGCAGATGTGTTGACATCGCTAACAGGTGCGGCGGGTTTCGCTGAAGCTGCTGAACCAGTGAAAGCAGAGAAGAGCGTGGGGGTTCTAGTCTTGGGTGGTATTGGGGAACCAGTAGCGGAAGGTGCTCGAGGTGGGATCATGGATGACCGTCTACTCGGTGGAGCGGGGCCAGAAGCGGACGACCTAGAGAACATAGTGGTGGCCTTGGACGCGGGATTTGGCGAGGAAATGGATGCTGACTTCCTTACGGTCGAAGGGGCAGTAGAAGTCGACTTGGAGAGAGTAGAAGAGCCAGTTGTAGGTGGAGCCTTGCTTGAAGGGGCTGCTTTTGCAGCAGTGCTGGACAGTGCAGCCTACGCATGCGGGATAATCAAAATGAAGAAGTTACCCCTGGCCGCACTGCATACACACCTTCTTCACCGTAGGGGAAAGTGGACTCGGCTTTCCAGGTGCCGCCCTGGCAGACTTTTCCTTGCTGATGGCGACCGGAGGGCGTTTTGCACTGGCGGAATTCTTGGTTACTTCATGATTGGCAGACGGTGTGGGTTGACCAGGCTTATCCTCCTGTTCGACTTGTGACTTGGCTGCATCTTTCACATTATCATCGAGCGTGGTGTCCGGTTGGAACGCTTCCTCAACGAGGTCGTCCAGTGCAGTTGGCTCGTGGCCATGTACCACGTTAGAGGCCTCGTGTTCGTCGTGGTGCTCAGCACCGAGCCCGGACACGGCCTCTAGAGAATCTGTGGTGGGGGATTTGCGGTCTGCATCGGCCATGATCACTGAAGACGACGGCGACGCGGGTGTCGGGGAACAGAAGGGAGAGACCTCAAGAAAATAAAAAAGGGCTAACAGCCGAATGTTGAACTCCTAATTTGGCAATTTCACGGTACATAAGCGCCATATTTACTTCGTGCATACAAATTCAACGCGTCCAACGCCGGCTCATTGAGAGTGTGGTGGTTGTACGACAAAACAGCGACCTGTCTCAAATGAGTGAAACCCATCGATGCGACTTGAACGGGACTCACCCCTCCGGGCTCCACATTAAAGTGATTCCCTGATTTCGGGGTCAGTCGCGGAATAACACGTTAATAGTAAAGTACCGGCGTCGAGAGCGAAACCATTCCAGCGAGCGATCAGCGTGCGGTTGAAGTGCCCATGTGCAACGACAAGAACGTCCCGGCTGCCCCTGCCTTCCTCAAACCACTTGTGGTGGTAGTCCCGGATCTGTTCGATTGAGACAGAGAAGCGACTGATAACGCAAAAAGGCCTCTAACCATGGCAATCACACGATCGACTCGAGCTTGCATCTGCTCGGCAGATTCACCTCCAGGACAGCTAGGGTTGCGGCGTTTACAAAGATATCTATCAGATGAAACCTATACCCACCCGTGCTTCCAGATGTTCCATCCAGGGTTTTTGGATAGAATGTCCTGCGTCACGAGTCCTTCATAGTCGCCATAATCCCACTCACGCACCTCTTCTGTGATCACATGAGCAGGAAACTTCGGTAGGTGTTCGAATAGCAGGTGAAAGGTGCGATGGGCACGGATGCGGGGCGAAACCAACGCGACGCAAATGTTTTCGGGGTCTAGTGGACCTAGCAAAGAGTGCTCGCATGCCCAATGCCCTTCACGTCGGCACCTTCAAGATACTCACAACTTTCTCCCACAAGTATTTGGGCTTGGGCCTTTACCTGATCCTCTCCACGAGGGGTTAATGAGATCTCACTCCTTCCGGTCTAAGTAATGTAAACCTGGATCCGAGAACGATAAACATGGAATTCTCACATGGCGCCTATAGGCAAACCATGAGTGGATACAGAATGAAATGCAGAAACGACTGACCCGTTGAGGGACCATTCTGTTTCGCCTTTTCAAATATTTGGAACTATGCATCGGATGAAACAAACTATTCAGACTTACCATGTCGAACGAGGAACAACCTGGGTAAAGGACGCGCCATTGCAGCGTCACCAAGGCTCCTAGTAAGATCGAATGCGTCATATGTAAGCGCGGGGGTCACCTTTCTATGTTGGGCAAGCATTCGAGTCAGTGTTTGACCCCCACAACCACTCACTGTTGCCTCCAATGTTTGACGAATGTAAGTCTGCTCTTGTGGACGACCCCGACATGCCTCATCATTGTTGCAGTCGTTGAACACGTCGTACCAACAACCGGGTACTCCCACGCTTTACTGCCTCAAGTGCAGTATGAAGGATTCGAGCCTTCCCCGTACAACGACGAGGCACTCGTGGAGGCGCAAGCCTTAGCAAATACAGTGAGTACTGCCAATACAGACATATTTTCGTGTCATAGAATGAGTCCAGGATGACGCCCCACATACCGTGCCCATCAACGCGCCTATATTCGATCTCTGTCCAGTTCAGTACACTCTCCCTGCACCTCTAATTTCTCTTGCGGTTTCCTCGGATAAATTGGCTATGGGTCTCGCTTCCAACGTCATTGTATTCATCGAACTTTCGCATCCGGAGCAGGTCCTTCAGATCCACATTCCGCGTAAGCCCACGGAGATGTCGATACACAAGATATTCCTCGACCCCTCAGGTCGACATCTCGTCATCACTTCACAACAGGGAGAGAACTGGTACCTGTTCCGCGGATGGAAGAAACCCAGACTCCTCAAGTCCTTTAAGATGGTCATTGAGAGCATCGCCTGGAATAGACCCGCACTCCTCTCCTCTCCCCATTCCACATCGACAAGGGAGATTCTAATGGGTACTCGGAACGGCGGCATATACGAAGCTGTACTCGATGCAGCTGAGGATCTGTTCAAATCTCAGGATCGTTACCTGCAGTTGCTCTTCACCTTACCCGAGAAAGCTCCTATAACCGGGATCAGGCTTGATATGTTCCCACCGCCAGACCCAAAGAGTGCTTTCATCGTTGCTACGACTCCTTCGCGTATATACCAGTTTGTCGGTGCTCCAGACCGACGATCGGAGGAGAGTGGGCGGGTGTTCTCCGCCCTATTCTCTATATATCGAGACACCACTCCAAGTGAGTCCCCACTGAGGCCGCCCATACTTTCTTGCTTACCATGCAAAGAGATTTCCGAGTTGCCAGGAAACCTGCTATACTCAGAACTGCACTTTTTCACTCAGAGCGCCGATCAAGCCCTCTCACTGCCCAAATCGCTGGCTTGGCTCACTGGTACGAGGTCATGAGTTACAGTGATCATATATTTAAGAGTACCTGGCCTTCGTAGCTCCGGGAATATACTATGGCACACTCAACTTTGACCCAAATTTGGACGATCACATTGACTCCACACAGTTGTTTCCTTACCCATCACTGGCACAAACTCCCGCATCACAGACATCTCCACAACCGCTCCAAGTACCAGTATCGATAACACTCACAGAATTCCATTTTATCTTGTTATACAAGGATCGTATCATCGGAATATGCACACTCAACGGAAAACAGACCTATGAAGACATCGTACCCCTGGTACGTTAGAAATTTGTTGGTGTGCCCCTGGTCTAATAACTTCGCAGAGACCGAACGAGGTGGTGCGAGGGCTTGCTGCAGATCCTGTAAGGAAGACGTACTGGGTATACACCGACCAGTCTATATTCGAGTTGGTAGTCGGTAACGAGAATCGGGACGTTTGGCGAATATTCCTTGGACAAAGTAAATTTGACATCGCCCTTCAATATGCCAAGGTTAGTGAACAATTGCTGAGCGGTAGATAATCTTATCTGTGCCCTCGACAGACCGCTGGTCAACGCGATCTCGTACTTTCCGCGCAGGCGAAGGCTTTCTTTGACGAAGGGCGGTCATTCCAAGCTGCACAGTGCTACGCGCAATGTTCGGTCCCTTTTGAGGAAGTCGCGCTCAAGTTTTTGGACGCTGGAGAACGTGATGCGTTGCGTTCATATCTCATCTCGCGGCTCGAGCGGACAAAGAAAACAGTATGACCTCTCAAATTTACTGCATCATAATAAGTGTTGACACTTCCCCAAGGACTTGACCCAAAGGATGATGCTAGCTACTTGGCTTGTCGAGTTTTATCTCAGCAAGTGTGACGAACTGGATGATCTCTGTGCTGCAGAGTCTTCAACCAGTAGCATCGAGAATGTACAGGCAGAACGTGCGATTCTCGAGGAAGATCTCCGACATTTTTTTGAGACATATAAAGTAAAATGGCTTCTCATTCCGTTTATCTCTCTCTGATGGGCTATGCACGCACAGGCCAACCTTGATCGGAATACTATGTATGAGCTCATCCAAGGCCATGGCCGGACAGATATGTTACTGTTCTATGCAACAGTCGTGGGCGACTTTGAGCGCGTTATCCAGAATTGGATACTTGATGAGGAATGGACTAAAGCTATCGATGCTCTTAGTCGTCAGGTCCGTTCTTATATATTCCTTCACAACTCTTTTTTTGACACTCGCAGCAGCCAGACCTCGAGTTGTATTACCGTTTCGGCACTATTCTTACGAGACATGCTCCTAAAGAGATGGTGGATGCTTGGCTTCGACAGCCCGACCTTGAGCCTCTGCGTCTCATACCGTCCTTGCTTCAGCTACAACATTTGCCAAGGGATCCATTATCTTCCAATCAAGCTGTGAGATACCTCAATCATGTTGTTTTCCAACAGGGTAATACTTCTTCCATTATTCACAACCTTCTCGTTACCTTCCATTCATTGCCGCAATCTGGTATCCCTCCCAACGACGATGGACCGCTCCTGCGATTTCTGACTACCGCTCCCTGCGACCCCCTTTCTGGGAAGCCATATTACGACCTGGACTATGCGCTGCGCTTATGCAAAAGAGCGGGGAGAACCCAAGCTTGTGTCCACATCTATGCAAAGATGGGACTTTACGAAAATAGCGTGGATCTTGCGCTTGAGAAAGGTGATCTAGATTTAGCCAGGATCAATGCGGACATGCCCGAAGGTGATCCACCGCTGCGCAAGAAGCTTTGGTTGAAGATTGCTCGATACGTCGTCCAGGATAAGAAGGACATCAAGTCGTAAGCGCTGCTAACTATAAGAGCAGATTGGTGATGTTGACTGGAACAGGGCTATGCGCTTCTTGGAAGACACAGATTTACTCAAGATCGAGGATATCTTGCCCTTTTTCCCCGACTTCGTTGTCATCGACGATTTCAAAGAAGAGATTGCTCATGCACTGGAAGGTTATTCGGCTCACATCGATGAACTCAAAAGGGAGATGGAAGAAGCAACGCGCACTGCAGAATCAATCAAGAAGGATATCTCGGAGTTGAGGAATCGGTTTGTTACGATTGCCGCGGAGGAAACCTGTTCCGTCTGTTTGCAGCTATTGTTGACGAGACAATTCTATGTTTTCCCGTGTCAGCATACCTTCCATGCGGACTGCTTGATCGGACTTGTAAGCTGGTCACACATTATCACCAGGAATGCTATCTCACGACGATATCATTTCTAGGCTAGGGAGTATCTGCCCACCACTGCTCTTAGGCGTATCCTTGCATTGCAGACGGAGCTAGTCAAGGAGAATCAGACAGGAGCCGTCGAGCGTTCAGCAACATTGACCACCGATGGGCAACCCACTCGACAACACACGCTGCTATCAGCCACCTTTGTGAATCCCGTGCAAAATGGCACCAAGGCAGCAGGGTCTTTTGGTCGGAACATCCTTTTCGCTGGGGACAAGTTACGAGATCTTATTATCCCTGACGCTCTAGCGGCTGTTGTTTCAGCGCCGGTTGGTTGGATACCTGGAATGGGCCTTGGAGCTGGTAAAAGGGCAGGTGCTGAAAGGGATGCAGAGAAACAGGCCGAAAGACTGCGAGCAGAGCTGGATGAAGTCCTTGCGAGCAACTGCCCCATGTGCGAGAGCGTCGTGACAGGCTTGGACAAGCCGTTTGTTAATACGGATGAATTGGATACGACGTGGACGTTATGAAGCCCTTCATTGGTAGTCTGTACTCATTACTGAAATGATTCTTTTAACCATTAACCTTCTTTGTCCGCCCTGCTTGCCGACGACGCCTGGCGGCCTTCCGTACGCCCATCTACGGGAATTGAAGTAGGTTGGAGGGCCGCGAGGTATAGAGCCTACCTTTGCCTTGTCTTCCTCCAGTTTGCGACGTTCTTCCGCAGCTTTCTTGCGCTCCGTAGTAATCTGTCTTCGCCTACACTAAAAAATGAGTCTGAGGTGAGAGGAGGCGAGAATAGAACTCGCCGTTGCTTCTCGGCCTGTTTTTCTTCCTTGAGTTCATTTTCCAGTTTCTTGATGGCTTTCTCCCTCTTGGTTCTTTCCATTCGCTCCTCCCACTGTGTCTTACGCCCCATGGAGGCCTGTGACCGACTAAGGAGCGTGGTGATTAGGACGACCCTGTGGGTAGCAAGGTGTAATCATACACGGTAGCCATTTTCTGTGTCTTCCATGGTTTTCCTGAGACTCGCCCGTTTGACGACGAGGCTAAAGGGATGGGCTCGCTCGTTTCGGTCATCGGCGCAGGAGGCAAGTCGGATGCAGCGTTGGCTCAGGTGCGCATGCAACAACCACCGAAGCACACGTCGAGATCAACTCTGTGGGAGCACATGGGGAGAAAGATGCCAAAACTAAATAACACTAGTGTCGCCCTGTGATCTATGGTTGACAAGGAAATCAATTACACTTCCAAGTCTGACGTTTCTCTCTTCAGCTGAGCTGGCCCACATCTTTTTCGTGGGTGCGGCCCCCTCCATACCGCCATGTCACGGTCTTTTCAGTTCAATGGGCAAATCGAGGACGACTCCAGCTCCAAGAGTA
>Ga0307511_10005284_pt1 | contig 13148 bp, 16 predicted proteins | sample 13_EM_MG_FD_200266 | JGI IMG/M metagenome (GOLD analysis project Ga0307511, IMG submission 200266) | Populus trichocarpa ectomycorrhiza microbial communities from riparian zone in the Pacific Northwest, United States - 13_EM | ecosystem: Host-associated > Plants > Roots > Unclassified | place...
TTAATGAGTCTTGTGAAAATGTGGGTAGGGTTGTTTATCAAGTCTCTCAACTCCATGTAAAAAAAAAACCAACCCAGCAATTAACATTTCAACTTTTAAAACAATTCAAAATTCCTCAATCAACACATTTGTCAATTCATTAAAATTCACTATTCATAATTAAACACAATTTAAATTCACATAACATTTTATTAAATTTAATTAAATTTATAATTCTTATAACATTAAAACATATAATTTAACTATATTTAAAAATAACCTCAACTCGTGTACAGGCTTGAAGCGTTCATGGGTGAGCATGCACTGCCCTAACTCATTCAACTCGTGGATATGCTAATAGGTCAACATATAAATCTCTCTAGCTCATAAACAATCTTGGAATGCTCGTGGACGGACTTTAATCTCTCATAAACAAGCTTAAAACAACACGACTTGGCTGGTATAATAAACTGGCGTGTTATGTGGGCAAATACCATTTCATATAGCTGTCTCGATTAGTTACCAGATATCGCTGTATGAATATTCAATCTCTTCCGACATGATAAATATGTAGATATGCTTCCCGCTTACCCTGATAATTAGTACTATACAACTCTCCACTACTATCTATATAATTCAGGATATGTTGAGACAATGCAGGATCGCCGCATAAGTCGATCAAAGAAATGATATCAAAGTAGTGCAGGGAGTTGTGGTAGCCACATATCATCTCCCTACTGGTATATTGGTTCCATTTCGTTCGATCTCTCGAAAAGCAAAGTTTCAATTTTTCCATCTTTTTTTGCTGGTTTACGTGATGCTCCTCCATCGCAATTTTTTTCCATGTCTTCTTGGCCACTTGTAGCTTCCCATCATTTCTTTCAAATCAACTCGTCCTTTTTTTTTCTGAAACAAATAAATAAGGAGAGGGAGAGGCCGTGTCGGAGAAGAAGAGGGTTAGGAGAGGGAGGCCCTTGCTTTTGCGTGGCAGACAATCACATCAAATCGTAAGAGAAACAAGCAGATGTGGATAATGTCCATCAATATTTTGAAATCAAGTATATTATATTATCTTGAAGAATATGAATATTTTAATCGATGAATTATTTAAGCTTAGACTTGATGTAAAAATATTTTCTCATGACTATATATATATATTACATTGTTTTGCAACAATCACAAAGAAAATCCAGTGGAAATAGCATCCAAAATTTTTGGGGATATGTTACACTTGGTCTCTAGCTGTGAAAGATGACCCGTGAAAATTCTTATTGTTAAGGAAAACAAAAAAAAAAGGTTTGGAACAAGGCTAGGGACTCATAACATCCATCTTTAAGTTATTTTTATGGGATTTGAGGTTTCATATAAACCTAAATCATTTGTAAAAAGCATCACTATAATATAATTTCTTTTTTAAAATTTCTTGATGTAGATATTAAATCCATCGATTTAGAATAGTGATTGAGAAACCCAGCGGTGTTCTAACAAATCTGCCTTCCCCTCTGTTGTAGTTAGTTCAGCAGATATGGCTTATCCCCGCCTCCTGCTGACTCTATTTTGTCCATGCTTAACAACATTGCTTGACTCTATTTTGTCCATGCTTAACAATATTTTCTCTCACAACAGTTAATTTAGCTTATCGATTGTGAACGGAGGTTTACTTGATCTTGCACATTTGCATGGACAGTTTTTACAGAAAATAGCAACAAAAATCTAGGATTTGGGTCATTGATTCAATTGAATTCAATAGTTTTGACTAATTTAATAATATCATTAAGAAAAACCAACGACAAAAAAAACAAAAAAAAAGTCAACGATAAGTCTGTTTTTCACGAGCTGTTCGATGACACGAAAATGGAATTTGCTCTGGTGAATTGAGCTTGTTGAATATATAGCGGGACTATCTGAGCGACTCTGTTTTGAATCCAGAACCCTTTTGCCTGATTTTTAATTAATGAGCAGTGAGACGGAAGTGCATGCTTCCAAACTAGCACAAAGAATTACAAAGACTTGGTTCATAGTTCTTCAAAAGATGGTTTACTGCATTGTGCCAATCTTTCGAAAATCATAAATCTGCTCAAAGCTTTTTATTTATTGACGTTGCTCATAAAAATTGAGATAGTTAATGGATAGCGCTGTAACTTCCAAAAACATGTTAATTCTTTCGTTATAAAAACACTTTGAAAAAAATATATATTTTTTTAATTTTTTCTTTACTTCAAATTAATTTTTTATACATTTCCAAATAAAAAACACTCACTTTAAAACATCAAATGCTCCGACACGCCAGAAATATCCTAGTATTAAGTCTCAGATTTATGAGATTGCTCTCCAAAACAACACAATTTTAGTTTACACCTTGAGTATTGGTGAAATCAAACAGCGGATCTGCCTTGTATTACATGTGAACAGACGGATCAGAATGCAAGTTATCAAGGAAGGCGACTCTATTCTTTGATTTTAGTATTGTTGCTGCTACTGTGCTCCATCGCGACTAAATCAGTGATTGGCGTATTCTTTTGATGTAACAATCAATTGGCAGAGAGTATATCAGCGAAGTTCCCTGGTACTGCCTGATACTTCCAGATTAAGCTTCCAACAATTCTCACTAGGCCTTCAAATTATATGTATATAGACAAGCCATACACTATGAAGTGGCTGCTGGTTTAATCAGAAACCGTGTAAAATAACCTGTCAGACAAGCCTCGACATTCAGAACAAATTTACAACTTCCAATCAGTGTCCCATTTAATTGAATGGCAGGCATTGCCTAGCTCCATTAAATAAATAACTTATACACAATATTTATAATCACACAAAAAGATGAGAAGGGATGCGGGAAGGGGGGGAAAGACCGGATTCATGGGTAACTTTTCAAAGATTACGAATGTTAAGGTAGGTCCAAGCAGTAGAACTTGCCTTTCCTTGTTTGACCACTGACCAGTAGAACTTAATGTCACTTCTTTTGATCTCCTATTGCCGAAGGCGGCGGCAGCAGAATAAAGGCAAAATCTGTTGTCTGCCAATTTACGTGGGACAAGCCAAATACCATGTCAGCAGGAATGGTTAGATATAGTCCTAGGGGGTTCTGTCATAATTTTGAGTGTTGTTTCCAAGGGCAGCCACCTTCAAACGCTTGCTCCAACACGTCTTCCATTCGCTTAGCCAGTAAAATCTGTCAAAATGAGAGTGGGATGCACACAGGTGAGGCAAGCATCATCACAAGAAATGTTTACCATCTGACTACCATGCTTAAGTTTCGTATGGTTGAGAAATCTAAAATAAAAAGATTTCTCAATGTGAGAGATTAAGTACTTGAACATGGTAAGAGTTGAGACTCTTCTCAAAAAGAGGAAATTAGATGAATATGGAAATTCTGGCAATTGACCTGTACTAATCTCAAATAGTCCATTGGATGGGAAAATGTCCACACTACCACCGAATTCACAAATGAATTAAATAGAATATATCCGCCATCCAGAATCCTTTTAACATGACCAGAAAAGTGAGGTAAATGAATTAAAAAGGCAAGGGGATTCTAGAATCAGTATTAGAATCTAAAAGAGGAATTGGCACTGTGGTTCCATAGTAGACTAGTTAATCTATGCTTAACATGAACTGATAAAAAAGACTAACACTATGCTTCAAACAGATAAAATTACCTCGAGACTGCCAAGCACAGCTGCGGGTACTTCAACCAAATCCTTCATATTTTTCTCTGGCAGAATCACTCTCTTGATGCCATAGCGGTGTGCTGCCAGTATCTGCGAAAGAGAACAATCTAAGAAACAGCACCTTTGATATATGCAAACCACACATGGGCGAAGCTGGACACCTACATTGATAAAGTTCATGGCTAAGAGATGGTGTTTCCCCAAACTAATGATTAGAGTCCATTTTTTTAACAAATGATACAGTGTGTTTATTAATCAAGCCATAACCATCATATTGACCACAAAAACATATATGCAAAACTACAATCTATCAAATTAGTTATGCATATATGAAATAACGAGCACGAGATACTAGCAACATCCCCAGAAAGCTACATCACTTGCCACAAACTCCATTTTACAGCAAGATTTGATTCTCGTAAGAAATGTTACAGAATTTGCTAGAGACTACTACCAATCAGCATTCCCAACTGCCTAGCCAGGCAGTTGTCAAGTAATACAGAAAAGTTTTGGATGGTCCTGATAATTTTAATGGAAGAAACCATTATTTGCCAACGCTTGGAAGAATATCAAGCTTAAAACTGAAGCCTAAATTGGAAGTCACCAATCTGATCCGACACAAACATGTTGCAAATGAAAACACAATAACAGAGAATGTGTTTTACATTTGCATCAAGAACACATAAGACCAGGTACAACTATAAAATGTTAACATTTCTAACAAGCACACAAGTTAAGGTGTTTCACAGGTCAAGAAAAGTATATCCAAGGCCTTGTTATAATTCAAAAAAAAAAAGCCAGTAATTTGGAACAAGAACTCCATTTATTAAGCTCTAAATGGGAAAAAGAAAATGTCAAAATGTCATTTGTTGTGGTACATGGTTAAACTTGAAAAAAAAAAGAAAAAAAAAAAAAGAAAGAAAGAGAAGTGCTAGAGGTGAAACCAACAGCTCTATCATACCACATCACAGTTAAGATCCTCTTTTTTAATGGATAAAACGAACAAGACTAGCTAATCAAGTGGCTATACCTTATCCTTGATACCGCCAACAGGAAGCACAAGGCCCCTCAAAGTCATCTCCCCAGTCATAGCTGTATCTGCTCTTACTCTTTTCTGACTAAACAGTGAAACCAGAGCTGTTACCAATGTCACACCAGCTGAGGGCCCATCCTTAGGTACAGCACCAGCAGGGAAATGTATATGAACATCTCGATCCTCAAGGAGATTGGTTTCGTCAGCAGCTGCCAACTTAAGATCAGTTGCCCTTGCTCGTACCTACATCATAGAAGACTCGATCAAATAAGTATCTCTGAATGAAATTTTCTGAGTATAAAACAGGATTATTTTCTGCATAACAGCTTATTTTTTGTGATTTTATATCCAATCATACATTTCAAACAGTGGAAGGTGCTGCGCTCTTGAATATAGGGCAAATAAACATTTCATAAGCAGTTTAAAACCAGTTTAAAGCATGGTCCTCCTCAATAGTGATAATTATTCATTTCATAATTGTACAAGGAACGAACTGAAGATCAGGAAAAATTTGAATTACCCATGTCAGTGCTATTTGTGCTGATTCTTTAATTACATCACCAAGTTGTCCAGTGAGATGTAATTCACCCTTTCCAACCATTGATGAAGCCTCCACAAACTGAACCTCTCCACCAAAGGCAGTCCAGACAAGCCCAACTGATATACCTGGGGCTGCAACACGCTCTGCTGCTTCTCTGTCATCAAACCGTGGAGGCTGAATCACAGAAAAAGATTTTCAGATATGGTCAAAATTACAATCTCACGTGCTACATTATGTAATTGGACAAACCACAGTATTTAGTCAATGTAAAAAATGTTTTAGCTTTGGACTACATGATGCATTAGAATACCTAGCAATGTCAAGGAACTGTCAGATCATGCTATAATCCAAACTCCAACAAACAAGACAGAAGGTTGAGCAATTTAACTTCCTCCATGAATGCCAAAACAAAAACCAAGATGCCAGCAGTAGTGCAGATATCATACTTGGCACGTACCAATTCTATCAAAGAAAATTGAAATGCCCAAACCACAATCCTACTCAGTATTCTCCATTTGGAAAAGGGAACCATCAATGCATAACCAAATGTCATCAATTTTATTAAGATCATCCAAGTGAGCCTGCCATGCAAGTGCTTCAATGTAAAGAAAATTTTCACAATCAGGTTCCAGCAACACAAGATTAACACCCTTATGTACAATAGTAAACCAACTAAATCTAATTGCTAAGCAGATGAATATAACAAAGCTCAAACCTCTATTAAAATAAGCTTGACTAATGCATATAAAATTAGAAGCATCCAAACATAAAGTATCCTGTTGGAAATCAATAAATGATGAGAAAAATCATTACCCCCAGTACTTTCTCCAGCATAGGTTCATCCACAACCAAAGGTGAAGCAATGCTGAATGTGTTTGATATCTCATGATTGTTTTCGTTCATTGGTATAACTTCCATTTCCACTTCTGCTCCCTCAGAAAGTCTGTTCTCCAACAATGGTGAAGCAAGCTGATGCATATCTTTGCTCAATGGTACAGTTTGTTCTTGCTCTGCAACTCTTACAGCTGCAGCACGAGCCAAGGCAGCCAAGTTTCTCTCCAGATTGCGTACACCTGCCTCCCTTGTGTATCTCTGAATGACAAGTTCCACCATAGCCTGCAATATTAGGAAGGCTTTCAGGACATATATTCCCTTACAACATGTGCAGCTTGTTACAGAATCTGCAATATCTCACAGAGTCCTTTCCTTTTGTTTCTCATTTTCTTTATAGTTCCAAAGCAGGAAGACATAAAGACATGGATTCATCTTAGTTTGGAAAGAAGTAATCAGATCATCATATGTGAGACTGCAAAAATTCAAAAATATTATGTTAAATAGATGGTCATGGTGAATTCAACTCATCTCCATCCCAAGCTAGATGGAGTAATTACATGGATCTCCTTCCCCATTAATATTGGTTATGAGAAACTTTCAGAAAGTTGTCATGATTCTAAATCTGTTTTTTAACAATTCAAACCAAGTCAATTTTTGTCTGCCTCTCCCTCTACCACTCAAACACTTCACTCTTATTACACTTACCATAGCATTCATAAGTCAAATATTGGATGAACCACTTCAGAAAAAACAGCACAACTATTGGAAAAAGGCATTTAGAAAGAAAGAAATGCGATGATTGGATGATTCAGAAAATATCATGCCATTACTGTATCTACCCTTCCCTTTGAAAATATTTCAATGGAATATACAGATACCTTGATGATCTGACCAGACATGAATATTATCACAACTCAATATCTGAAAAATTGAAGTCTCAACAACCAGGATTTGAACATACAGGGATGGTATCCTATGATAGATAATAAATGACCACACCATTCCACGCATTTGATGACTAATGAAATCACTGGCTGACAGCTTTCAGCAAGAAATATTCATCAAGTAAAAATAGTACTACTTCCATAGATGACCTTCAGCTAAAAGATGTTCACTCCGATATGAAATGCTTAATGGTTGACTTCTATGAGAATAAGAAAACACTAAATGTCATCTCACAAGCAAGCATAATTCTGCAATTGTGAAGAGCAATGATATCCTTGAGCATGAAATTTATAAATGATAAAAACAGCCCTAGCAAATCCTCTACCTCTGGAATTTGAAGGAACTCAGAGCTCAACCCATGTTGATCCAAAACTCTTGGAATCAAATACTGCATCGCTATTCTAAGCTTTTCTTCAGGAGTGTATCCAGGCAGCTCAATGACCTCCATCCTGTCTAAAAGAGGTGGAGGAATAGGCTGCAACTTATTTGCAGTTGCCACAAAAATCACCTTTGAAAGGTCAAATGGAACATTCAGATAGCTACAGACCTTAAGTTAAGGAAGCATCATTCTGGCATATTTATCATGAGGGAGATGTTATTTTAATCAGAGTTCAGATTTAATGGCATAAAATCAGCTCTAAATTTCAAAACCTTCTCCATATGAACTTCTTGCCTTCAAATAGATCCTGGTCCTATTGAAAGAAAAACAAATAGAATTTGGATCTTTAACAATAGTAATGAAAACTTTAGATTTAAATCAAATGTATCTGGAATTAATAATTAGCGATGCAAATATGTGTCCAGTGAGACAAAACTAAGATTCAGTGAAAGACATCCTGCAGCAAAAATAAAAGGATACTGATCATTGAATGTTTTATTCTGTTCAGGATCAAGAACCTCCAGCAGAGCTGAAGCTGGATCCCCACGCACATCAGAACCTGTCTTGTCAATCTCATCCAGTAGCATCACAGGATTGCAAACACCCACTCTCTAAAGCCAAAAGACCAGAAAAAGAAACGTATCACAAACTTGGTCACGTGATCTTCCTTTTTTTCCAAAGAGGAAGTTGGCTCTTAGCTTCAAAATTCAACTCTTACGCAAAAAACAAATCAATTGCAGGATGGTACAAACTTAATGATCTAATTCCAGTCTAATTTACACCCAAGTTTTAGACTAGAAATGTAAGCATGAATACAGAAGGTCCCAATTATGAGCATGCTGTATTATCCTGACAAAGAAATAACTCTAATCAAAAAGAGCAAGAGAGGAGAAAGCTCAAATTATGCAAATCTACATAGTTCCAGAAGTAAGGACATAATGTACATAAATTGAAGCAGAATCTCATGGATGAGCTTGAAAACTGAGTGAGCCTTCTTCAGTTCAGATCATCTGTCTATTAAAACCCATTGGCATCGCATGCTTGGCATAAATCAGAGAGTATGAACTGGGCCGATAACTGCATTACTGATAAAAGAAATCCTGGTTTTTTTCCTTCTACAAAGAAATCTATTGGCATAAAATAATGACCAATTGGAAATTATGTTTCATTTCCTCTGTACATGTAGTCCATCATTGCAGAAAGGACAATAATCTCCCACTAATCTGACCAATCTAAAAGAATAAACTTTTAGATTTCACTGCACTTGTGACAGAATTTAAGATGCCCATATGTTGTTTATTGATCTCTCAAGAGAACTAACCGGTTTCATGGAACAATTTGATTGCAATTAAAGCATCACTGCTTCTCCTCTAGAATTACAGAGGCAAATTTTTAAGAGTGATTTCAGTCATATAATGATAGGGACTAATAGGAATCTAGTTTGTGTGAGTTACATATGCGGATAATACTGAGGTATTAAAAGCTGATGCACAAGCATAATAGAAAACTTCCAGCTATACCCCGTATAGAAATTCCTGTCCTAATTGAAATACCTTCTAGAGGCTTGTGTACCAACAAAGATATTGACAAGAAACAGCCAAAATTGCAAAAATATAATCCATCACAGTACTTTCTACCTTTATTCCATCTATGAGACGCCCTGGCATGCTTCCAATGTATGTTCTCCTGTGCCCTCTAATATCAGCCTCGTCCTTAATGCCACCAAGGGATATACGGACAAATTTTCTGCCCAAGGCAGCAGCAATAGACGAAGCCAGAGATGTTTTTCCAACACCTGGTGGACCAACAAAGCATAACACTGGTCCTCTTGCATCTGGTTTAAGCTGCAGTGGAACAAATAAATCCAACAAAAATCTAATTGAAAATCAAAATTTTAAAAATACACGCAAGGAAACAACACTTGAAAATAGGTCAACCTTGCGAACAGCTAGATATTCAATAATACGTTGCTTGATCTTGACCAGACCATAGTGGTCATTATCAAGACGTTTTTTTGCAGCTTTTAGATCCAATTCAAGTTGTTCACTTCCCGTCTGCCAGGGCAGATCAGCAAGAAGCTCCAAGTAAACATGTGAACTATTATAACCAGGTTGCTGAGGTTGCATCTTCTTAAGCCTCCTGAAATGGAGAAAAAAGTGTAAGTATAGTAGAAATGAACAGAAAACTCAAGGCTGGAGAATATGAAATTAGGGTCTTGCATTAGAACATTTCAGAGCAAGAGACTTTAATTCAAATTAAGTCTAAATTTTTCTAAAGGAAACAAAGGTACAACACAGAAACCATGAAAATTAGCAATTGCAGGTAACCCATTGAAGATAATTCTCAACTTAAATTAGGATAAGAACCTCTTTTGGCTCTATGACATCCCATTGAGATATTAGAAATGCAGCAGCCCAATGGGTCTGCAACAGTAATCCACCTAGTCTCTATGTATGGATAACCCTAAAAACTTGGAATGTCCAATCAGCATCAAAAAATATCGATGCAAGTATAAATTGAGAGGAAGGATACAAGCGTCTCCAATGTCAGGGTTTGCACAATTCTTACTCCACTAAATGCAATGGAATGTTTGTAAATCAGATGTTTTCTCAGATCTAAATGTTGACATTTACGATTTCTAACACCATCAAGTCTTCATAAGAGTTTTCTAGGACTATAGGGAATTTGGAATAGAGTCATCTACATAAGTTATGGTATTTCTTCATGTAAACTTTCCAAAATAACAATATTTTAGTGCTGCATCAACATGTAGTTTTAGTAAAATCCTTGACTGGATAAGAATCAACTACTTTTATTGCCACTCTAAATTCAGCTATCAAAAGATTGTGATCATCTGTTCTATCTTATCCAAAAACACATACCTCAACTCCCTTTGGGCATGCTTCCAGATATTTGAAGGCATTCCTGCACTTTGCATCTTCCTTTCTATGGCAGCCACATCATCCTCATCATCATCGTTGTCACCAAGCTCCTCTTTTATAGCCCTCATCTAGAATATGTATCAAATGGATTAGCCCAAAAATTATAATAATTGTAATATCAAGCAAAGATTTAGAAAAAAATGTTCTTATAATTATTATAATATCTAGTAAAGATTTAGAAAAGAATGTTCTACAAACTATAAGTAAACAATTTACTAATGGGTCAGCAGCTGCACTTTTATCAATCTGATAGCACTTTGCATCATAATCTATAACCATATATCCATTACAAAAAAAGCTAAGATGGATAGTTCCACATCTGATGGCTAAGTACACCAGTCAATATCAATTTAATAGCCTTCAATTAAGGCACCTTTCAGGCCCCATCACTCACAAAATAATTCTGGGGAATCTGATAAATGTAAAAACTATATAATCATAACTCTCTCTCCCTCTCCCCCCAAATACTGCTAAAATGCTCCATTGGATAATGAACTTAAAAGGTGAAAGTAAAATGCAGCTAACACAATAGAACAACTAGACTTCAACTTCTATCTTTATTTTAAAATAACAGTTCAAATTAAATCCTTATGACAGGACTTATAGATTGTTTGAACTTCCATCCTCCAGAGGGAAAAAATTGTTTATCACTGATAGTAGCATGAATCCTCCAAAAAAATCCTACCAGTTGGTTAAAACATAGCTTGCATCTAAAATAGCTTATGTCTAAAAACATTCAAATTGCATGACTGAAACCAGAAAACCGGGCTCTCATTTCCATAACAGATGCTTCAAATATGCTGAAGTATCTACATATCGTACCCTACATATTATACTAGCTAAGAAAAAAAGCATACCTGCTGACGCAGAAGAAACTCTTTCTGTGATTTTGACAATTGTCCTTCAACCTTTTGCGTGATCTTCTCTGCCACACGTATTGACTGTCCACAAATAAATGTTAATGCAAGACTCCATAAAGATCAGAGGAATAATCAAGTTCACTTTATGTAAATGCATCAGATGTTAGCTATCAGAGGATGAACAGATTACCTGTAAATGTTGGTCAACCAGCTCATTAGCTTTTGACAGCCTTGCCTTCAGATCAACAGAATCCAACATAGATAGCTGCTCTTCAAAACTTATCTCAAAGCTAGCGACAAATATATCTGCTAATTTGTGAACAGGAACAGTCTCCAAAAGGACTTTTGTCCTCCCACCAGTTTTTTGTTTCTAAGAGCAGGAATGAAACAACAATTTACAGAACATCAACAAAATAAGATGAAAAGCAATATGAAGAAGCTAATTCTTTTCTAGTAATATAAGAATCAGCATTCTTGAATGACAGGCATACAAATTTAACAATTAGTTCGCTAATGAGCATATCTTACCATGACAAATAGAGGTGGTGCATTTTCATTTTTTTAATCCTAAAAATTACAGCAGAAAAATTACCTGCTCAAGAACAGAAATGAGTTCCATTGCAGTTGCTTTGAAGTGGCGAGACAGTGCTACAAAATCAGGATCTTGATCCACTTGCTCCAGCTCTAATAAAATATTAAAGAGTGGAAATGATTCAGCATACTGATCAACAACGCTATATAGAACGCATTACTGCTAAATGATTCAGCATCAATGCATGTACGAAGCAAATAATTTAATTCAAAACTTACCAGCCTTTGTCATTTCAAGCGGAGATATCCGCGCAGTATAATATGCCCCTCTCGTGCTAAGTTCATGGAGATTGAATCTGCACAAACCTTCAAGAACAACTATGTATGTCACCCTCCCACTAGGTTTCTCCACTCCTCTAGACAGATGCAAAGCACGAGCAGCCACTCCCCTAAAGGAACCCACCAATCATTATCCATCAGAACTTCAATTTAAAATTTAAAAACAGCAAAAATAATAAACTTGAATGTGAATTAAAATATTAACCTGTTATGCCAATGAAAAACTTCTTGCTGGTGTTTCCCATCAAGCTTGACATTATCCGAGGATGTACTAGCTGGAGTTCTCGAGCTTTTCTCACTGGTATCACTTCCAGCACCTAAACAATCATATTTCCATTCCATTTAGTCAAACATACGATTCGAAAGAAAAAAAATTCAACGCTGCCGAAAAGGAAAAAAAAAACACGAGAATCACGAGTTTTACTGTGGGATAAAGTAGGGCCCACAGATGCCGTCTCCGCCGTGGCAGCAGCAGCATCTCTAACAGGCAAAATCCCAATCAAACCCTTCTCTTCTCTCTGCCACAGTTCTTGCTCCACCAATTGTACACTGGAATTCATCGAAACAATTCGCAAATAGTCAATTTATAAAGATATAAATAAATAATCATGCAGTTCTTTGTAAATTCATGATCAAACAGCTCAACCAAAAACCAAAAAACAAAAAATTCAGATTTATGGAAGAAAAAAAAAGTAAAAGATGGAGCGAGAGATAGTTTAATGAAAAAACAAAAAAAGGATTACCTGCTGGGCGAAGTGCAGCGAATGCGAATAATGGCGCCAGGTAAAAGCACCTTGTTTCTAAACGGAAGGATCGCTAATCGACTCGGTAACTCGACCGATTCAGCCATTTTTTAACTCAAAAGTCAGCAGGAAAAGAAGAGAGGAAAGAGAGAAACAATAATGAAATTTCAACGAAGAGGATTTTTGTTTATAAAGAGCAAGAGTTTTGAGTGTTTGTTTTTTTATTAATTAATTAATTTAGAGAGGAGGACGAGACAGGGAATATATATTAGTAAATAAGAATCGAACGACATAGAAATAAGAGAGAGAGAGAGAGAGAGAGAGAGAGAGAGAGAGAGAGAGAGAGAG
>Ga0307511_10005285_pt1 | contig 13146 bp, 8 predicted proteins | sample 13_EM_MG_FD_200266 | JGI IMG/M metagenome (GOLD analysis project Ga0307511, IMG submission 200266) | Populus trichocarpa ectomycorrhiza microbial communities from riparian zone in the Pacific Northwest, United States - 13_EM | ecosystem: Host-associated > Plants > Roots > Unclassified | place...
TAGGGTGGCCTAAACGCTGCATATATGTCTCATCGGCCTCAATTTTGTATGGGCGGAGGAGTAAGACATTCGCTGCATGCTCTGACCTCTTTATGCAGGGTACGAGAAATTTTGCCACCAAGCTGTACCGTAATCTAAGACATCGAAGTACTAAGTTAGTCTAGTTGTACTAAGTAGTCAACTTACCAGACAGCATAAACCTTTAACCCTATTCCAAGGAGCTACCTGAAGCGGTAGTCTGTACATGTCACCGCAATATGCAGAACCTTGTGAGACTGGGAGCTATTCGGAGTAAAAGTATGTGACCCCTTCCGCCTCCAGCAACCCTGGGCCCTGTTTTACGAGCTGATCATAATCTCTTACAAGTTCGTATGATCATGATCAATAGTCAGTCACTCGCTACAATTATTTGCTTTTTGCATCTTTCATGTTTCCCCTCGTTTACACGTACTTCTTTATTAGCATCCTGTTATCTTTTTGAATAAGGACTGTACTGGATGCACCTACCTTGCTTGCAGCCTTAAGGGTTCACAGTTGAGATCTATTTTTGCCCTGATTTTAGGTCTGAAATGCAACCGTCAAGTTCCCCACCATTCCCGACACCTATAGCTGAGATGGGGGTCAAATCTACAAACAATACCACCCGAGATCTAGAGATAAACAGCAATACCTCAGTGGAACCTCTGAAGGAGGCCCAGTCCCTAAGTATGGAGAATACAGAGAATACGGGAAAGGAACCTACAGATGCAGCTTTAGAGGTCAACACGAAGCCGGTTTCCACACAGGATGCCCCAGTGGCAAGCACCGAATCGAAGACGGTGCCAACAGATGAGAATTCCATGAGTACGAGGTCTCTGAGCATGAGATGTCCGGTCACAAAACCCACAAGCAGTGGAGGTCCAAGTATAAGATCCAGTTCAAGGATACGTCGACAACCCATGGCAAGCTCAAGAAAGACGCCGACGGAATTGTTAGACTTAACAAAGCCACCCACACTCCCACCATTAGATCTAGGTGCCAACATAACAGAACCAGGCTTGGAAGGGACTGTCAAGCGAATGGAGGTTCAGCTCCGTGTATTGGAGCTCCAATTCGAAATGTTCAGAAGGGCTCATGTTAAACTGATACATGACCATAAGGAGCTTCTTGAAGCCCATTGTCAGGAGCTTGGAGGCAGTACAGCCAAGAAGCGAGATAAGTCAGTGAGAAGGAAAGAAAATGAGAGGACTCCCATGAAAATTTCAGACAAGGAGGAGCTAGAAACACTTGAAAGTGATAAAGAGATGGCTTCTGGTAGAAGAGAGGGATCCCTCAGCTGCCGCCTAAAGGGGATCAATACAACCCATAGACGAGGTAGATCCCCGACACGTACCCGAATGTTTAGGCGTTCATCTCCTACACCCCCGAACTTTGATGTCCAGTTACAACGAGGGAGCCCTGAAAGCGGAAGGGGGGCGTCTCAAACCAGGAGTCTACCTGTGCATGGTAGTTACTCATATTCTGATACACAACCACAAAGAGGAAGTTCAAGGCATATTTCACCTCAGAGGAATGCTTCCCGAAGAGCTTCTTCTATCCCATGCCCTCCCCGTTCAAATACACGCGTACGATCGAGTGAGCCGCCCCACAGCAGATCGAGAACCTTAAACAATCGTACTGTCCCAGACGAACAACCACGGCCTCGGCCCCTCCCCAGGCGAGTTACAAGCTTGACCATGTCAAAACCTCAGGAGATACTTTCCGTAGGCCTAGGTGCTGACTTCGACGCGTTCCCACGATGGTCAAAACTTGGGCTTGATACCATGGATACATTTAAGACTGCTCAAGGTCCAAGTGCGGTACGGAAATGGAAAAGCGGGAAGCTCTCCAAAACAGCGGCTTAAAGCTACGCTCCCGCTGAATCAATTCGGTAAGGGTTATTAATGTTCCTCTTAACGCCTTTGCAACGTTGGATGCTAACGTTGACCTTCGAGCATGATCCAAGATTTGATGACCATTGGTGAATAACATAGCTCGTGGAATTGTGGAATGTTGCACCTCCCCCCTTTTTCTTCTGTACACGAAAAAATTCTTTGCAGTTCTGGGCTGTGGGTCTGGGCTGTGGATCTTTTAACAAGTCTCTATATGCTGCTTTGTTTTTATTCTTTTGTTCCTACCTTTCCGCCCTGTAGTATAGTTACACAGTCTGTTGTACTTTAATGTTTAATACTCATCGGAAGTGCGGCTACCTGTAACTACAATAAGCATGCTCTCTGGCCCTGGATGACGTTTTTATAGAGTACTCTCATCTCCCTCAGTGTTTGTCGAGCCTGAATTTATAAACTGTACATCCCTTGTACAATGCCCTGCCTCGATTTATATATCTTTCCTTCTATTGCTGGCGTACGAAGGGAGTGAGAGAGCGTTTTAAATATCCTCGTTCACTATCTTGTTGGCATGTCCCCTTCTACTGAGGTGAATCCAATATGAGACCACCACCACCGATGCTAGCACCTTTGAGTAGTGATATCTGGCGTGGCAGAAAATGAATGGAACAAGCCTTGCTTCTGGCTCCTTGTAGACTCCGAAGGCCTTAGTCTCACCCAGCTTTTCTTCAATTTAGGTAAGATATATCCGAAGTATTGCTCCAGCTTTTAAAGCAATGCTTTTTTAGCTCCTCACATCATTGGCATCTCTTATCAACATGTAATGGTGTACAATGAAACCAGGCCCTTGCCTCAGTGTCTGCACCAGCATCCAGAAGCAATTCACGAAGGCCATGATATCCATAGGCTACAACACAAAGGATTTGACATGCTCGCTTACCAGTGACTTGTAGTAGTTGTGTGTGGGGGGGGGAGCGGGTTCCGCAAATCTATATCAGCGCGGCCGACATCAATTCGTAGTCAAGCGGGCGAGAACCAAAGCTTTGAGCCCACAATAAAGTAATTTTCGCAAGAGATCCAGGCTTCCATGGGTGGCTGCCCAGCGGAGTAGAGACCGCAAAGCTTTTTGAAGAGCGAACCTCTAGTGATTAGATAACTAGGCGGGGTCGGGGTCAGATCAGGACTAGTCTGGTTGATCAGGGCAGCATTCCCAGTATCCCGATTGCCTTTAGTCTGGTTGTTTTCCACAGGAGCGGTCGTGCCAACCAGACTACTTAAGTTTGACTGGTAGTGTGGTTAGTCTGGTTAGGCCGGACTACACTGGCGCGCGCATAAAGCGGCGCGATTGTAACCGTAAGCCACGAGACTAAAGCCAAGCAGCTTAACTCTTAACGGTGTTAGTGTTTTAGTACATAAACTGAATATGGAAACTGGTGGGATTTCTAGTCTGGTTTGGGATTTCATTGTTAAGGAAACTGAAGCTTCCATAAGCCACAAGTGCTGCTCGTTCGTTTTCCGCGAAACCTTCAAATTCTACACTAGCCTTTTTACATTAGCCCCTGCCCTGTTTACTTCAATTTACATCATGAATCTTGCAGTTGCCCCAAACTCTCCACCGTACCACTCCATCACCTCCATGGATGCAGAAGCAAGGCACTCTCAGAAGGCCCATTGTGCGTAGCAAATTGCAAAGCGGACTGCACTCGGTAACACAGTGCAGACAGGCTGGTGACTACTTAAGAACTGTCCGGTCATGATCATCGCTCAAAAAGCTTTCAAGCAAGGGTGCGCCATGAAGGTGAGCTTTTCTTCCTCAGCACACATTCATTTACATTTACTTAGCCAATTGCTTGCACCCTCCTCGAAGCCACATCTAGCTACATGGCCTACATAACGGCGGTTCCAACATACCTCGGGGCACCTTTTGTGCCATATCACATATCAAGAAAGAGCGAGCCTTGGTTTGGGGTACAACATACTTTGTAATCCATGGTAGCTCATGCAGATAACTCGTTGGTTCCACAATCTCTCCGTTCCTGGGCCGAAACTACAAGCAGGCAGCAGTCTCAGCAGGTAGGGACAAATAACACTCGGCCAAAGTGACCATCGGCCAAAGACAAACCACCCGCATATTCTCGTCCTGCCCACGTCCACGCTACCTCTCGGAGTTGGATACCATAGCCGTCTCACTGGCAATTGGAGATGGTATCGACTCAAGCCCACTGGCACATGCATGATTGATGTTTTGAGAGTCCATCCTGATTCATAAATACAGTCTCGATCAAAACACTACCAACTGTGTACCAACTGTATACCAACTAAGGGAAAGGTGCAAACAATTAGTCGCCACGCAGAGCATGTTTTACGCAGAACTGGCTGGAATTGGGGATATAAAGCACCTCTCAGACACAGGAAATCGCAAAATGTGATATACGGTATCTCAGTGTTTTTCTCCACCAATTGTTGGAACGGTTGATAGTGGCGGCCACGAAATTGATCGTGTCAGCGGATTTGGGTTTTGATTTGAGATCGATGCATGCGTGGTGCACATATGCCCCGATCAGTACAAGCCCATCTCATACATTGCCTTCTCGACCTAGCCCTTGCTGATCAAAAATCCATCTTGTGATTTAGATCACATGCAGGATGTACCAACATGATACGATGTGAGTTTGGTAAGCCTTGTATTGGAGTTTATTTAGACTCGCACGCCACATACTAGCAATATGATAGTGCTATCGGTGAGTATTTACATAAAGGCAAATACATAAAAGTCTGGGGAGCGAAGCATGATTTTGGTTGAGTCGAAGATGTGTTTCATCTCATTGTCAATTCTAGGAACCTTACTCGCTAATCTCGAAACATGCATATAAGAAACTTGAAGAAATAGGCCAGGTAACTTTTATACACCATGCATAACGAATCATGAAGACATTCCCCGCATTCATGCTTATTAGATACTTAACCTTGTCAATTTCCTAGGGCTCTCCGATAAAAAGCATATCCAATGTTTCCTTTGGATGCTCATTAGGTAATAAATACTTCTTCCCACCGTACCCGCCTAGCCGTCTCGAGCGACACTCCTCTCCATCTTGGTCCCCTATAGTCTGGTTATTCTCTCGCTAACTTTGAACTGCAACTCAAGTCTCGTTACTCGACCGCTGTTCACTCCTTCAAGTGTTTCAGCAAGAAGGGTACCACTTCTCCAAGAAACCTATCCCACAATACCCGTCCCATAGCACCTGACACATTAGCCATGTCGAATGCATGCCCCAGTCCTCCAGCCAGGACAAGATCGCATTTTACTCCAACCTCATAAAGCCGTTTTGCCATTTCTCTACTCTCCCGACAATCGACAAGTTTATCGTTCGTGCCATGCACTAGATACGTTGGAGGGAACTTGCTTGTGATATGAAGCTGTGGGAAAAGATAGCGAATACTCTCTGGTATGGCTGCTTCCATCTTTTGTTTTTTGAGTCTCTGCGTATCAGAAGATGATGGGCCGGTGCCACTAGAGCCTATGGACGTTGAAGGACAATTAACTGTCGATGGAGAGGTTGGGCCTGACGTACTGCCCTTCTTACCCGCCTGTAATAACAGTTCGCCGAGCCCTGGGAAGGCCATTAGATGGTCTAGGAAGGTACCATTTTCCAGTAGCTTCCGGTATAAGCTTTTCACACGCGCCTCATAGCCCGGTATGACCATATCCGATGGCAATTCGACAGGGCAATTTGACAGACCTGGTAATAAGGATAGTTTATCCTGGGCGGTGGGTGCGAGGAACATCCGATTATCTCCCAAATTTGATTCCCATCCTGAAAGTGGTGCCTGGTGCACGTAGAAAGGCGAGAGGAGGTCTCCACCTATCCCATAAAGCGAAAACAAAGCGCGTGGACGTGGATTAGCATACAAGGCGGCGAGCATAGCTGGATATGCGCCTGCACCAGCCCCTGCCACAGCGAACAACCTCTCCGAGATAAGGTATGCCGGTGGCATAGTGGGACTCTGTGCGATGAGGTCTTGGTTCACACTGGTCGAGAGGTAGCTGAAGAGAGCCAGGACATCCTCGCGAATGTGACTTGCGGAGAATGGAAAAAGGAGGCGGTAGTCTGTCGAAACCAAGGCTATTGAAGAACCAAGGACGGCGTCTAATGGATTATGACTCCGTTGTTAGCATTCGTGGATAAAGTCGAGAAAACATGAATGACTTTCAATTCCTTCCGAACCTGTACGAGAAAGCAAGGCCAGCGACTGTCGTGTGTACCTTGGCGGGTACTAAAGTGGGCGAGTTACTGCGTTTCGAGCAGTTGTACGAAGCCGAAGAAGGGCAGAAGGGAGATACAGGAAATCCTTGTATACGTACGACACAAGAAGAAAGAGATAGTGCAATATGCTAGAAAGAAGAAGGTGGGTGGAAGCTAAGACCGAGAATCATCATACCTTTCAGCTGTTCGGGAAGGCTTTCCCTACTGCCCCACGTCAAGCTGCCACCATGAAAGAAAACCACCGAAGAAATCTCAGTTGGGACTCCGGATCTTTCTGGTATCGCAGTTGTTCCCACTGTGGTGAGACTTTGAGGATCAGGAAGGTAGATATCGAGCTCGATGTCTATACCGCAGACCCTGGAGTACGTGAAAGTGTATTTTTGGACCATCTGGCTTCGTTCACCGAAACTCGACCAACTAGTAAGCTTACAGACACCCCCGTCGGGGAAATGAGTAATTCAACACTGGTGATTGACACTATGGGTGGTTATTGCTGCGGATCTAGCAGACAGCAAGTGGGAAACTGGAGGTCCGATACCGTGTTTAAATCCAATATTGAAATAGATTTCCAATATTCGGGGGCAGGAAGCAAGTGTTTTGAGGGGGGTTCCTCACGTTGGTCAAAAAGAGGGGAACACGACAAATGTTTTCTGGGATGCTAAGCTGCTGGGGAAAATATTTAGCCACTGTAAGATGGCTTAATACGCAAGGTACGGATAGCCAATCGACTCTTCGGTCAACAGAGCGACTTCCCCTCCAATCACACGTGCGGCTATGGTAAGAAATGCTTGATTCAACAATACCGGTGAGGGTCAATATGGCATGGAAGCCCTTCATTGCTTCCGTAACAGAAGCTTTACGCTTGGCCTCAGCTGCTCCGAGCAGAAATGGCACTCCGACAAATGATATGATTGAAAGCTGATATACTACATGGAACGGCAAAACGACTGACACCTGGCTTTCACCCTCGAGCAGGATCCGGTCTTTTTGAAAACGCATTGTACCGATCTTACGTTGTACGCACCTGCGATCCTACAGAAACCCCTGTCCTCCTGGTGCCTCAGAAGAGATCGATACTACAACGGACGGATAAACTTCACAGTCCTGAAGGAAGTTCTGTTCTATCGGATGTGTGCATCCCTCGTGATTTCGTTCAGAGTCCATTATATGCCGGATGTATCATATACTGCATCTACCCAGCGACCAACGAATGACATCACTGAAACGACTTTTAGGTCGAGGGAACCTTTGAAGCGGCACGGTTCGAGGTGCAGCCGCCCCTAGATTATTCGATTGGCTTCAGGGTCCCAGAGGCCCGGGCGCAGCTACTCAAACTATTTTAGTGCACGAGACCTCCAAGCATACAGTCAATAACTTCACTTTTCGTGTTCCAGAAGTTTGAAGAATGCTTCGCAAATCATAGTGCAGAAAACTAGCTCGCAAATCATTACAGCACCTTCGAAGGCTGTCAGGGGAGAGTTGGTAGTAGGACACTATTGCTATTGAAGGAACAATAGGCCCAGCAACCCGATGAAACTAGGGGCTTGGAGAACTCGTGGAAGTATTAAGTCCATGGGCCGCTGTTGTTATTCTAGAAAAGACCAGGAGCAAGGTTTTCATCAGCGATCTAGAGGTTCATGCCGGTGTGAGGCCTCCGCTAGGCTCCTGATTATCCTATGTCCTCCTCCTAATGATGATACAGGCCTCCCTCTGGCGTTGAGCGGTTATTAGATATGTCATAATCTCAATGTGTCATGAAGTGGTAGGAAATAATGTCTTCGGAAAGTACGTCTGGTGACTTTGTCCCAGTTGCGCTTAGGCTGTCAAATACTTTCCTGACAGGCATACTTTTCGGCGACATTCTGGCACATTATCACGAGGGTATCCGCCCCTCGTATCAGGACTAACACCTTATATATATACGTTTGCAACAGGCGGGGAATAAGTGCATCCAAGCCTAGTTTCAAACCTTGATCTCGGGAGAACCGAGAACCATGTGGACGGGACGGGACGCAAATGATAACGTCTACTGCTAGTCTGGTTGACACAAGCCCCTCGGAAACTGCCAGAGTATCTTAGAGGAGAAATTTGACTCCTTCTTTACGGTAGCCTAGTCTGGTTACTTGAGATTGTTGACGAGGCTAGGTTATTGCCGCATGCTGTTTCTGGCAACACTAGTATTTCTGCACTGCTGAAACCCCACTTCTTCCATCACGTGATGTTTCTAGTTGGGCACGAGAATAGCAATATACCAGTGAGACTAGTCTGGTTACAGTGAGACGAGAATAACGAGGCCTCTATGCCAGAGGGTATCCAGAGAGTAGTCTGGTTGCAGGTGGTACTTATAAAGTCGCTAGCTGAGGCAGCTAGTTGAGAGTGGGCATGAGAGAGATCCAGTGTAGGAGGACCCTTATAGAACCTAGTGGGAGAATAAAATAAAAAATAGAAGTCCCCGAGGCGGTTCGAACGCCTGACCTAGAGATAACTTAACTGCAATCTCTCGCTACTACCACTGAGCTACGGAGACCTGAAACCCAAATGAGTTGGTAATAATAGGTGGCCAGCACGTTATATAAACATAAAATTTTTAAGGTGTGGCAATAGCTAACTCCCCTCTGCCGGATTATTCATAGCCGCCCCAACAACTCTTAACACCTTTCTGTACACAAATTATGCCGAACATACATATGATTGCTTCCTGGGAATTGAGACTCCGCTTGAGCCACTTTGCCTATGGGGAATATACTGGTTTAATTCTTATCAATCATCTAACTCGGTGGAATGGAACCCAGGCGGTTGCCAATTTTTTGAATCCGGGGGGCAACGGGGCCTTAACCTCATAAATCTCCTTGATCTTATAACACCTGCAAGGATACTTAGCTGGATGAATGTGTGCCCATTGAAACTAAAATCCCGAGCTGATCTGGTATTATTTAACATGTATACAGTACTCCTAGAGAGGTGGCATCTAGTTTATACGTCAGGCTCCTGGCTCAGCGAGTTTCTTTAATACCTTCTATATCAATAACTTTCGAATTCGGTGATGCCTGCCGCAAAAACAGCTTCTCAAGGGTGGGTTTCTGGTATCCCGAGGACAGATTTACACTAAAGTGGGATTTGCAGCACCTATAGTCTTATAATACTGTCACAGGCAAAAACGAAACTGTCTTACGGAGACGGGTCGCCGGTATCAAGAAGATAGGTGCTTTTCTAATCCTCTTGAGAATGGCACACTGGGCAAGCCCCTCAATCGTTTGAACTACACTATTGCTTTTTTGGGGGGAGAAAATTAGGTGATAGTGCGGGGTTTAGTTAATTTGCATCTAATTATGGGGAACATATGAATTCTGCGGGGGCTGTGGGTAAGCATTCCACTTTTATTTATTTCGGGGTTATTTAAGGGCATATCGCTGACGTACGTGTATGAAACAGAGTTGGCAAAGACCTTAATCCACTCAGCAAAACATACTGGGAAGAGCGTCCACGCAACTACGAAGAAACTCCTGAGACACCTCTCCACTCAGGGAAAAGCCATGAATGGTAATTGCTTATAGCCTGAGCAGAATCTACAGCAGCTCCTTCAAAACTTCGTGTATCTTAACAAATCCCAAGTAGGGATTGTTAATATCTCAAACTGCAGCTGCCAATATCAGTAATCTAGGCTTGATATTTTCAGCTTTGAGGTTTTCCCTAACATATTATCTCCCAGAAATATCATGGCTATGGTTTTGATTGTCAGCTTTATGGTGTCATAAATCTCCGATATTGACATACTAACAGCAATATAATCAGTCGAAGCTGCCAGTTGTCTCCTATCAAATACATTCTTCGTATCGAGCTTCATGATTGGTGGGTGAAAGAAGCTCATCCGGGAGATGTGAAGATTCTAGAGGAGGGTTCGGTCTATCCAGTACTTCTCCCGGCATACAGCGATTGTATAGGTGGCGTAACTAATCTGTGTCGAGGTGTAGGTACTGGTGGCTGGCGTCTAGTGATTTTTATGCGTCCCAGATATATTCTGAATGGGACTGTGTATATGTGGTTATAGAAGTGGATTAAGTCCAAAAAAGATGAAACCTCTCGATACGTCTCTAGAAAACTTGGGCTGGGCCACCGAAAAACGCCATAGCTGTAAGACGTCGAATATTCCTAGAATCCTTACCAGGATAGGCAGTCGAAGGAGGTACGACATGCCAACAGCGTAAGCTCTCAAATCCAGTTGACCCTCGTTTATTTATTTGGCAGTATCTATGCGAGAAATCCAATAGCTGATCTTCTACATTTTTCACCATGGCTCCTTCTATCAACAACGTTCACATCCTCTCCATAAATGCCTGTTCATCTTCCATAAATTTAAAGCTATAGCCGACACCCCCTATAACCGCTTCTAATCGAATCTAGCATTTCGAACCCCACTACCCCACCTGCGAGCTTCATATATACTCACTACAAAGCATTATTTAATTCAAATTCCACATAACGCGCCAAAAGAAAGACACCTGACAACGAACGTATTTCCCACGACGCAGCTTTCGAATATTGTCGAGATCATTTGTCCAAGGATCCATTTGTTGCAGGCATCTCATCGGAAGATGATACTCATTATGCATGTCATCAGATTGTTCATGGTGGGGAATATGATAAGGTCGTCACGGTAAGTAGCGAGGCAACGCAGTATATTGAAGAGTTGACCAATTTAGCTCCAATATGAGCTCCAATATTAATGTACCTGCTCAGCTACATGAGAACTTGCTGATATATGTTGTGCCAATATATTCCCCACCTCGATTCAGCTCTCCACTCCACCATGGCCAATTACATCCGAACCTATCCACTAGGCATTCAGACGGTGAAGGAGTGGATATGGTTTCCATAGTATCAGACATCGGTTTATCGCTCTGGTGCTGAGTTCCTTGGCAGGAATCTTGCAACTGTGGAAGTAAATATAATAGCATTTCACCTTGGATGTGCATCAGCGTGTGGAACCAGGAAGAATCACTAGACAACTCTTGGGTTAGTCACTTTACCACCCCCTTGGGGTTTCATACTAATGTATAGCTCAAATAGGTTTAATACCTCTAGAGGGTCTGTCTGCAGGCCTAGTGCTACTCGCAATGGGGCTATGGATATAAGGTAGGTACAGTTATGTTTCAGGGGTGGGCTCAGGGTAACTCTCATAATCATGAGACGCTTATCTTGGTATTCTATTCTACTATACCTCGAACGCTGACATAGTAGCACACCTGAAATATGTACATCAACAAGGTATTATTATTCAAGTCGGATCTCAATTGTTTTACCTGACTTCTTCCAGGTAGACGGCCCTCACCGGAACCACCGACTCCCCAGCCCCTACTGAAAAGGCAGAATCTAAACCCGGTAAAATTGGAAATACAAGCCTGTATTGGATATCTTCACTGATAGAATGATTGCAGATGTTGGAAGCTACAACGTGAAACTTGGTGGAAGCGTCGATGCCTTGGCATTTTGGAGCGTAAACGCAATAGTCGATATTTTATGCTCCCAACAACTAAGGACAACTGAAGAGAGCCCTTGTGTGCAGAACGAATGAACAGGTTGGTAGAGTATACTTACATCTTCCATTTCCCTGGGTTCTTAAACTGACCTTGAGCGTATTTTGAAATGGCAAGAAACTGCGAGGGCCGCGCACTACTACTATCTCGGCGCTTGAAAGCATGCAGGGCTATGCAAGCATACGAGCTACCAATATCAATCATGGAGGCCTGACACTCGGGTTTGCTTTTTTCGCCTAGTATTTGTTGGTACCGTAACCGATTTCCTGTTCCCGGAAGAGATAGTCTCGGAACTGGTACCGGTACTATATCGAGTCTAGTACATAGATAGAGAGGAAACCCCTATTGATTAGGGATATACAGTCCGTGGATGACCCCCTAGATATTTATGTATATGTGTTGAGACATGCATACTGCCAACCGGACCATGTGTGAGACAAAAAGCTACAGAGTGGCCAGGAAGGTAAGTTGGTATTGCAAGTAGATACCTCCTGCTCCTGATCTCGAAGAAGTGAAATTGTTCCCAGAGTGAAATTTAATACTGCACACATCTTGCTCTAATACCTCTCGGTTTATGTGGGTATTTCACTTGTTCTTTTCGCCAACATCGACCACAGCAATCAATAAACCAAGTACGGAGGCAGCCCTTTTTGTTTGGTGTTGAGCGCTTGCACTCCTGGGGCCTCTGGCTCGCGCGCATGTGCGCGCAAGTTCTCTTAACCCAGACATTTTTTTAGGTACAAAGTCTTGGCCGTGTCTCTCTTCGATCGCGGCAATCGATAGAGTTCCAGTGCTTTAGCGATACCACAGGCGTTCCCTGATCTCAAACCCCATTGACAGCTTTCTGAGGATCTCTGATCTGGGACAGTATCTGTGCTCTCTTGTAATATTTAGCTTCCTTTCTTTTTTTTCCCTCTACTTTGTCGCGCATGACATGAGCAAGCAGCATGACCTCGTGGAACAAGCGTGATTTTATTTGCCTTTTTTTCCCGATTTTTTCCCGATTTTTTTGATTTTAATTAGACTATTATTTATTTTTAGAAACGGGGGCAAGGGGAGGTGGAGAAGCGGTACGGTAAGTAGGGGGTCACATTCAACATTTCTGTATATGTGTGAATCCGCACCAATCACGCCCGTGGTCGCGCTCCATTCAGGCGCTCTTTTTGGAATGTATATCCTAGTTTTCTCTTCCGCCCGCGGAATGTTGGGTGCGTCCGAGACTGCCGCGGGAATTGGAATAGTAATCTACGGTAAGTGCGGCAGATTTGATAGTAAGCACTATAAGAAAAAAAAATTGTGTGTAGTTTTTTTTTTTTTTTCCTTTCGGGCTTCATACTGCCGGCAGGCCTGAACAACCCCCCCCCCCCCCGGCTGATCTAGAAAAGGCCTGATTCTCGGCAGAAGATGGGTCCAGTGATAAAGGTGAGAATACCTTGGAACTGTTGAATACATTCTGGATATTTTCCATCCAATCATGTGACC
>Ga0307511_10005286_pt1 | contig 13145 bp, 10 predicted proteins | sample 13_EM_MG_FD_200266 | JGI IMG/M metagenome (GOLD analysis project Ga0307511, IMG submission 200266) | Populus trichocarpa ectomycorrhiza microbial communities from riparian zone in the Pacific Northwest, United States - 13_EM | ecosystem: Host-associated > Plants > Roots > Unclassified | place...
TGGGGTGATGTGGAATTGGTCAGAGCAGTGTGAGAAAGCATTTGTGGAATTGAAGCGCAAGTTTACCATAGCGCCTATCCTATGCCATTACCATCCTGAACGAAAAAAGCAGATCGTGACAGATGCCTCGGATCTATGGAAAGCTAGTATATTTTCCCAATGTGAACCAGATAGGCATTGGTACCCTCTGTCATACTACAACAAACGTTTCCTACCCGCTGAACTCAACTATGATGTTCACGATAAGGAGATGGTAGTAATAGTTAACTGCTTTCAGTAATGGCGACACTTTTTGATGGGTGCACGAGAGGAGATTGTGGTCTTTACTGATCATAAAAACCTCGAATACTTCAATACCACTAAGTTGCTGAACCAGAGACAGGCATGCTGGGCGGAAATTTTGAGTCAGTTTAAGTTTAAGATTGTCTACTGTCCAGGTGAAAAGAATGGCAACGCGGATGCCCTATCTCGTCGAGTGGCTCCTGAACTTGAAGGAGAGGGGGAGAAGCAAGACCCAACAATTCGCATGTTTAAACCAGGGCAATTCCTGCTCAGTGAAAATGAAGAGGCCCTTCTAACCCACCACGGTATGGCAGTAAAGGCTTCACAAGTCGAAGAATCTAGTTGGTCGAAGGAGATTCTGGAAGCAGGGCTTCTGGATCAACATTGGATAGGCATTAGGTATGCCTTGAAGACAGGACAAGATTATCCAGGCCTCCAACACTACGGTATAGAGGTCGAAATGCTGACCTATGAACGCCGGATATATATTCCAGACAGCAACGCTCTCAAGTTGTAGAGTGCCCACCAATGCCACGATGCGAAAGTCGCAGGGCACTTTGGACGAGACACGAATCTTGACCTTATGAAGCGGAACTAATACTGGCCAAACATGGAAGAATGGGTACAAAACTACGTACGAACCTGCGATGCCTGCCACCGCAACAAGACTGCAAGGCACAAGAAATATGGAAAGCTGGTAACACACAAAATTCCATCATGACCTTGGGAACAGATCTCTATGGATTTTATTACAGATCTCCCTAACATCAAAGGCTATAACCAGTGCTGGGTTATTGTAGACAGGTTCACGAAGATGGCAGATTTCATTCCCCTCAAAAATAGAAAGCCAAAAGAGTTGGCGCTGATCTTTGTCAGGGAAGTTTGGAGACTACATGGACTACCGAAGAGGGTCATTTCGGATCGAGATACGGTATTCATAAGTTCATTTTGGAGTGAGGTTATGAGGTTGTTGGAAGTCGAGTTGGCCAAATCGTTAGCATACCATCCCTAGAATGACGTTCAAATAGAACGAGTTAACCAAATCTTGGATAACTACCTACATACGTACTGTATGTGGAACCAGGATGATTGTATTAACCTGCTACCCTTTGCAGAGTTCTGTTACAATAACACTATCCATACTGCGCCCAAGGAGACGCCATTTTTCGCTCCTTACCACCAACACCCCGAGAACAACTTCAAGAACCCCAGGGATAAGGCGACAGAAAGCAACAACCCTGAGGCAGTCAAGACGGTCGAGGACTTTGATGCTATGAGAGAAGCTATGAGGGAAAACATAAAGGCAACTCAGACCCTTATGGCTAAGTACAATAACCAGAAAGTGGCTAACAAGGAACCGCAATTCAAGGTAGGAGACTGGGTGATGGTCAACGCTAAGAACATCAAAATGAAAAGACCATCCAAGAAGCTGGACTACAAGCTAAGGGGCAAATTCGAAATTCAAAAGCTATGTGCCACGAATGCCTATAGGCTCAAGTTGCCCCCTTTGTCTGGCAAAATCCACCCGGTCTTCCGCGTCAGCCTTTTGTAACCTTACCGCCAGAATACCATCCCGGGAAGACACTCGCCAACACCCGCACCAGTGGATCTCGAGCAGGAGGAGTATGTGATCGAAAAGATCAAGACCCCTGAGATAAAAGGTGGTCAGGTTAAATATCTGGTATCCTGGAAAGGATATGGACCAGATGAGGATACATGGGAAGCTTACGAGAACCTGAACGATAGTGGTGAGAACGTTGTGCAACAATTCCATCTAGATAACCCTCGCAAGCCACGGGACCCTGAGGTATCAGTCTGAAGGATTCTTATTTTTTCCTATAATAGGTATTAGGTTTTTTGGGAAGATTTCGTATGCTCTTATTTTTTTCTGTTTGTCACATAAAACCTGTCCCATGGGTGAAAAGAGATGTGCGTAGCTCCAGTGGAGGCGTACTAGGGAGGTAAAACTCCAGGCCCAATAAATATTTCTCAGTTTGAAAACTTTGACCTATTACCTTGTGCTCAAATAGGTTCTTGTGGACAAGATCCTTGAGGAGGGGAGTATTGTCATGAGCGGACTAACTACCCACATATGGGTACTTGTACTATACAGAATGACCCAAGGATATGTTATACATGTCTAAGGAATACTTAATAATAAGTGTTGCACGTTACTAGAAAATATTACTTGTAGCAGTAATACTTCTATCTGCAGTACAGCCCGACAATAGAAATATTGCATGCTGAGTTCAGGGATAGAGCAACTACTTAAGAACGTGTAGCTGGAGTTACAGTTCAAGTTTCGTGTGATTCCGACTACTAGTGATCTAGTTACAGGCATCAAAGTTTCTTACTATATGACTGAAGAAAATATTTCTAAGTCGAAAATTGTATGGGAGTAGTTACCCTGAACTTGCCATGTTAACCCGAACAAGGATTGGTTACCCTGAACCTACTAAGTGAGCAACTTACTAAATGCGGTTTACGTCAAGACCCCTCGGGTAAGAAACGTCGGAAGCTTATTGCAGGACGAGACTAAGCCCGATCGGGAAACCGTAACCATGGTTGCGGTCAGCATATTTTTACGGTCCTACCGACATATCATACTGGCCGCATTAGTCGCTCCAAGTCGTTTGGGGTTACCCTGAAATCTTCTTAGGGAGAAATAAACAAATCAAGCCACCAAGGCGTAATTTACGCTAACGTGCATCCAGTGACACTATAAGGGGCAATGGAAATCTGAGCGAAAATAAAAGTTCTCCGAAACTTTCAGTTCAAGTTGGGCATTGGGCTGGTTTTCCACGCTGAATCCATTTCTGGAATCCGTTTTCCGATCAGAGTTATATTGGGCGAGCTATGGGTTGTTGAAGTTGTTAAAACTACTTCTGTAGGTTCTATCATAGGCCCGCTTGACAAAAGTAGCTAACGGACCTAGTCTATTAGATTCCACGCAGAATGAGCTTTCAAATGAGACCTTAATGAAGATCAATAGAGTCATATCTGCAGAGTTATGAGTAGTTGAAGCTGGTCCACGGGAATAGCAGGCAAGCTCTCAATGGACACTAGACAACTCGGCAGGATGATGCCGGATCTATTAATCAAGAACTTTGAAATGTAAAATGAACTACTTTAAGTTTACCATCTGAAAGTTACTCTAGCATCGGAATAAGACTATAGTTATCTCGCTTAAGCGGTGACTAAGAATAGGTAGTGCAATCTCATAGAGATAGAGTTGAGAAAATTATTCTTAGTTGAGTCAAGTGTTTAGTATGACTCTGCAGTAGCTGAAACGCTGGCAGACTAAGAGCAGAAGGCGACTGCATGAAGAAAAGCTGATGTGGCAACCTTCAGACATGCGTAATCCGAAGCCCGCGAGTTATCACAATATACATCACCGTGGAATAAAAATAGTGAGAGAATTGTCGAAGGTGAGGATAGCGTCCACCATAGCTGTTAAGCAATCGATTCTACATGAAGCCTACAAACTTCTAAGTTAACGTTTAAGTTCTGACTTTATCTCGGATAAGTATAGAGGGACCTTTAGTTTTGCTGAAGAATTATTCGGAGTTCTGAATAAGTTCATTGTGGCAATAGAACAAACGGCCGATTTATTTTATAGTTGCAGTATGCCCTATATATTTAATAGAGCCCCCGTGACATCAAGCGAGATAACCATAGCCTTATTCTAATCCTAATGTAACTTTCAGATAGTAAACTAAAAGTCATTCAGTTTACAACTCCGAGTTCTGAATTTATAGATTCGGCATCATACATACGAGTTGGGTAGTGTCTATTAAGATCCTTACTATTATACATGTAGACCAGGTTCAACTTTACATAATTCCATGGATAGGACTGCGTTGATCATTATTAAGGTCTCATTTTAGAGCTCTTTCTGCATGGAATCTAATAGACTACTTCCGTTAGCTACTTTTGTCTACAGGGCATGTGCTAGAATCTGCAGAAGTAATTTTAACAACTTCAACAGCCCATAATTCGCCCAGTATAACCCTGATCACCAAACGGATTCCAAATATGGATTCAGCGTACAAAGTTACCTCTAAAAGCAAGTTAGACCCAAAGTTTCTGAGAACTTTTATTTTCACTCAGAATTCCTTCGGCCCCTCATACTGTCATCAGACCAACAGTAGTCCAAATTACGCCCTGGCAGCTTGAATTCTTTCTTTCTCTCTAAGGAGATATCTAGGTAACCCAAAATAGCTGGAAGTGCCAAATGCAACTAGTATAAAAACTAGGTAGGACTATAAGAATATGGTGATCACAACTACGGTTATGGTTTCCTGATCGGGCTTAGTCTCATCCCACAATAACCTTCTGAAGTTGCTTACGGTAAGCAAGTTGACATTAACCCCCTTTGGTAAGTAGCTCACTTAGTAGGTTTAGGGTGAACAATTCTAGTCCAGAGTAACTTGGAAATTTCTAGGTAATGACCCCCATACAATTTTCGCCGTAGAAAGATAGTTTTTAGTTATATAGTAAAGAACTGTGTCTGACTGTAACCAGATCTCTAGTAGTCGGAATCACACGAAACTTGAACTGTAGTTCCAGCTACACGTTTTTAAGTAGTTCCTCTATTCCTGACCCCAGCACGCAATATTTCTATTGACAGGCGGTACTGCAGATAGCAGTATTACTGCTACGAGTAATATTTTCTAGTAACGTCCAATACTTATTATTAAGTATTCCAGAAACATGCATAACATATTCTAGAGTCGTTCAATATAGTACAAGTACCCTTAGGTAGGCCGGTAGTCACTATGTAAGAGCCATTACAAGTGTAATAGATGATGTTGTTCTAATAATTCCAGGTCTTCTGCTCTCCTCATTAACGCATGTTGTTGTTGTTGTTGTTATTGTTGTTGTTGCCACTAGTGTTGATTATATTATTGACCTCACCGGAGGTCTTTATATTACCCATCTTTCCCTTCTTCTCCTCCTTCTTTTGTGGTGGCAGGGAATAGTTGAATTCTCCCATCTTTATGTTGTTCATTACATAGACATGTTTGCATACCCCTTCGTACATGACCGCCTTTTTATAAAATCTTTTTGCTTCAGGATGCTCTGCATCGCTGAAAGTGAATCCTGTGGGCCTTGTGCTTCCCTATATCTTTGGGAAGCCGTGTCCAGTCCTCACATCCATGTTTTCCTCTCTCAACTTCTTCTCAATGTCCTTTCTGCCTCTGGCAAGTGTTGATGGCGCTCATGGAATCAACTTTTTCCCTCCCTTGTTGTCATCCATCCAGGTATTGGATATGACACCTTTTGCCCCAAAACCCGTGCTTAGCCATTGGGTCATTCTGCTCAGGACCTCCTGCTTGATGCTTTCCTTCCTAATCTTGCTTAATGTCCCACTCGACCCTTGGGTCTGGGATCCCTTTATAATCTCTAATATGATATACCATGTTGTAGTGTTGTAAGTAATTGCCTTTTCTCATAGTAAGGCCTTGACTTTGTTGATCCCATCCTCTACCTCCGCCTTCCCCCTTTCATTAATTGGCCCTATGTATGGTAACATGATCTTGCCCACTATGGGAAACTTAATACCTACTACCACCCTTTTTTCCCTTACCTTGTTTTCTGGGATGACTTTTCCTTCTGCGTACAACTTATACCTTCTTGACATCCCTTCTTTCAGTTTTTCCTCGACTGATAAAATTTCTGCAGGTGTAACAGCCTGCCTCGCCTTAATTGTCAACTTCTCAACTGTTTTATTGATGCTACCTCAGGTGGCCAATCTCCCCTTCCATAGTGTGTCCACCTGACCCACCAATTCTTGTACCTTTTTCTCCCCTTCTTGGTCTTTCTTTTCCTATTCCAACTGCCCTTTCTTATCAAGTTCAATTTTCTTGATCTGTTTCATCTTCACCACATTCTTTTCTGCTTTCACCGTCTTTTATTCTACTTGCCTTTTCGCTTGATCCTGGTCTCACATTAAACCCGCTCCATTAAGCCATGCTAACAGGACTACGTGCTTCGTTAATTTTTCCAACTGGATCTCTATTCATATAAAGTCCCTCAATTTTTTCTCACATATCCTGTGGAAGATCATCATCACTTCTATAATGTTAATAACCTCCATAACGCTGGTACCTACTCTGACCTCCTCCTTTAGCTTCTTCCATCCTTTTCCCTCACTAAGGTATCTAACATATAATTCCCCCTCAATCATTGAATCTACTGCTAGTACTTAGCACTTGGCTAACGTATAATGGTATACTGACTTCTACCATTTCTTCTCTTTCTTCAATTTACATCTCACCATTATTACACTTCCATTCCGCATGATGCAGATTATCATAAATGTAAGAGTTCAGTTATCATATAGAGTGCTCTATCCTATATTCCTTGTATCTTCCTCTTCACCTTCCATTTCAGAATTTTACCCCTAGTCCTCCTTGCACCCTGTGTTACCCATCCTCATCTATTTTGCCATCTTCTTCACCGCATCAAAGGTCAATGCCTTTACCATATGTTTGCTAATATTCTATCCCTCTGTTTTCTTTCTGCTTCCTCTGACAACCTCCATCAGCAACGGAAAGATCTGCATAAGGTGCGTCCCAAGCACCTGACACTGTTTAGTATAACTGCGGATCCTGATGCAACTATTGCAGCTAACTTCTTCTGACGCAAACTATAGTATTGTCTACGTCCGAATGCAAATTATGCTGGCTAGCGCAAGGGGACTTAAGCGTATGTAAAGTTGCGTTCTCAATGCAAATTCTTAACAGGCCGCATATACATGAAGCCTGCAACAGTATTCTCGTCAATTACGAAAGTGGAGAAATAGGTGCTTCTGCAACTCGCAGGTCCGAATAGGATCTTCTAAAGATCCACGGAGAAACTAGCTATAGCAGCAGGTAGCAAATTGCGCTTAAATTGAATGATAGGTGCCAATATTTCTGTAGTGATGCAAATATGCAATTAATTTTGAATATATAATTTCTTAGTAAATAACTATATATATAATTCTGGGCTCCTATGATAACTATAAACCATGAAAATCTTGCCTTAACCAAAGTGTGTCTCCAACACCCCGCCATGGCAACTGCATCCCAGAGTTCCCAGTTCTCGCTGCAATGCTTGCCTTGAAAATGATTAGCGATACCTACAACAGTAGTAGACTGGCAATCCTTACTTAGGGTAGTCGCGGGCACAATCTAGGTCAGTGACTCTGCCCAAGTTGTTCGGGCTGGCCTGGTCGCTCACCCTGCCCTAATCGCTCGCGGTGGCCTGGTAGCTCATACTGGCCTAGTCACGCGTGCTGCTTTGGTCGCTAGCGCTGGCCTGGTCGCTTGCGCTGGCCTGGTCGCTCACGCAGTCCTGGTTGCTGGCACTGTCCTGGTTTCTTATGCTGTCGTAGTCGCTCGCGCTGTTTTGATAGCTTGCGCTGTCTTGGTCGTTTGTGCTTGCCTGGTTACTTGCGCCAAGTAGATGGCTACCCCTGGATATGAGGCTACCACTTTTAAAGTGCCTGGGAGTCCATAGAATAATTGATATTTGTTATTCATCCTAGTGCAGATTGGCACTTATCTGGACCTACTTCCTACTACTAACTGCTATTTCTTGCCACAGGTGAAGTAGGAGATCGCTGCGCATTGTTAAATACCAACGACTCTGCTAAACAATTAATACTTGTAATACTTATTCATGCCAGGTAGGCATTCACCTAAGTCTGCTACTACCAACTACCAATGGATTACATGCTATATACCTGTTGGCAAGTCACTGCCCCTGGTGCGGTTGCTAGCTATAGTAAAGTTACTAGCATTTAGTGCAGGTGTACTTGCTAGTTCAAGACCTCCAGCTTAATAGAAGGATAGCTTACCTGTGGTTGTAGGTGATAAGGGTACTTTTTTAAGTGAGTTGGGTGCCAGTAGCATAGTGTAATCTGTAAGGCATGATCGACACCCCTTGCCAGCGTCCCGAGGCTGTAACTACGAGCAACGGGCATCACTGAAATAGAGAATAATAGGGAGCACTAACTCTAACGGACGACCGTTTCTTATATTTGTCTTAGTACGCATTTCCTAGCACCTATCATGTTTTACCAGATAGCTCGGGCATAGTACCTTACGTACTATTACCTTGAGCGTATCCGGTCCTTATGTACATTTTCTTTAACATGATACCTTACGCTTCCACACCTGTATTTCTGAGTACTGGAGGCCTGACCTCCCATACCTGTATTTATGGTCATGGAGGATTGCTTTCTGGAACGGCCAGAAAGCAGGTTTTCTGGAAAGGCCAGAAAACAGGATTTTCAGACTCCAGAAGGCTTGGCGCCTAGTATAAGTACTGGGCCGTTCCGCCCTTCTGGAGGAGGATTCTCAGATCAGATCACTTCAGACAGAGTTTAGACAAGCCTTAGATAGCTTCAATACAGAGAGATTACACCTGTTAATTCTCTTCCCACTTGGGAAATCTGTATGCTCTCAAAGACCCTCTGAGTCCTCAACTTAGCGGAACCAATAACAGACATACACTACCACTCAGGTGATAGTATAGATTCTGTTAAACGGCCCGCGGTGAGAAGTTAATCCCCAAACACCAGGAAAGAAAAGAGACAATCCTGAACCACAAACGTTCGAGGAATGAGTCAAACCACCTCCTCTCACCGTCTATACTGTCGATGTCGGGAAACCAGAAGAAGACTCTCCCCTCACAACATGGGAATTTGAGTCACCTCCAATGACAGAAGCAAACTGGAAGAAAGTACAACCTCAAATACATGATATCCTCGCCTTTACACAAAAGCTTGGGTATCAACACTGCTTTCATCCAAAGGACATCCAACTGCTTCTCAAAGCAACAACCAAACATTATCTTTGGCATACAACCATCCCATTTGAAAGTAAGGACTTGGAGCTTACAACGGTGCTTGCAGAGCGCCTGAAATGCCCCAAGATTCCACAACTCACGGAACCTCACTGGGTTCTGAAGGAATGGGATGATATTATGTCCTTCATGCTATGTGGTCAGCACCTCCTTCTACCTGTTGTACCAGGTCACTTCGAGGACCCACCTATAGCCAAACGACCAAAAGGACAAGACAGAAGGGACCCTCCTGAAACGCCAACCAAACAATGCTCCGCCCCAGAAGTCAGCACAGGATCTCAAACTGGCATCGTGCCAGAAGATGATACTGTGGAACGTACCTCGGATACTGGCAACCCTAACAATGGAGAAGACGATGAGGACCAACCCCCTCCCTGAGGACCGGGCACAACTGCAGGTGGAGGAGATGATGATGGATACGATAGTAGCTCTAGCAGTGGAAGCTCTAGTAGCGGATCGTCAGTTCACAGTTACAGAAGTATATGCAAACCAAAGAAAAAGGTCAAGAAGATCAAGAAACGAACAGATCGTGGTAAGACACCAGAACAACAGCAATGGGAAACGACGACAGGAATTGTGACACCTGAAACGTCATCAAAAATGTCCAAATGAATGAAAGGTATCAAAATTGATGCTACAGAAAATCTCAACAGTGGAGATAAGAAATGGCGGGACTCACAGTATCTTGACACTTGGGTCAACGCGATTCAGAGATGGTTAAGTATGAAAGGTATAAGATTGAAAACGAAGCAATTGCTGGAGTTTATTGGATTCAAACTGCAAGGCAGCGCACTCACTACTTATAACCACAATCTCATCAAGGAAAAGGACAAGGCATCCTTTTTCAGCTTCATGCTAGTGCTTCGGGAATTCCTTATTCCCTCCACTAGCAAGGACCTCCTATGGAAGGAATGGGAGACTGCATCACCACACAAGGATGGACGACACATGGGTATCAAAACCTTTGCCAACTGGCTAGAGGAACTTCAGATTAACCTTATCGACAAGGATGGAAATCAATGCATCTCGGAAGAAGTTAAATGCAGGAAATTCCTCAACCACCTACCGGATTACATGGAAACCACCCTTGTTCCCCAAATTCTTGATTCATGGACGTTCAACGACCTTGTCAAGAAGGCGGAATCATATGAGGCTGCACGAAAACATGGGCGTATCTCAACTACACCCAAACCTGCTCGCCAGCCTGCTACCTCACCAGCTCCGAACCCTATTCGCAATCACCGCAGGGATCGGAAGAGAGAAAACAAGAAATCAAGTTCTAATCCCGGAATAAAGCCTGCCACGAAAACGACAACCACTAAGGATCCAGACTGGGAAGTGGTTAACAAGAGGTTAATATCATAAGATAAGATAAAGTTGATTAGGGAACGGAAGTGCCTATGGTGCCGTACACCTGGTCACACCTTCAAGGAATGCAAGAAGCGAATATCCAAAGTACCTATGCGCAATGCAGCACAAGTACTATCCCTGCAACACACCTACAAACCAGTTATCGCCAAGAATAACTACAAGGGCGAAACCAAGGCAAAACCCCAGTCTACCGAAGAATTAGACTACAGCGGGGTTCGGGTCAAGGTTAACGGCCACCCTGCAGTAGCCCTTGTGGATTTACAGACGACTAGCGGAGATCTCATCAACGCACAATTCGTCCACCTCTACGGCCTACCAACCTACGGAATCGACAAGAAGTCACTCAATACCGCAATCAAAGGGTCAAAGGGTGTGATAGAAAAGGCATGTGATGTCCAAATGGACTACGGAGGATATACGGAAACAAGAACGCTCTATGTAGCGCATCTTGCAGGCTGGGATATGATCCTAGGCAAACCAGCGCTTACAGCGCTAAACACTTTAATCCCAGCAGGACCAAAGCCTGTTACCATCCAACCTGATGGGATGGCATGCTTTGCTCTCAAGGAATGGAGAAAAGCAGGGCTTGCTATAGGGCAAGTCACATCTGCTGCACTCTTTATAGAAGACGAAGCACCAGACTATGTTCTACCACTCTTCGAATTCATGGTCTCAGCCATGAGTCTTAGAGAAAATCGGGAATTCAACCCTTTCGTTGAATTTGCCCAGTTATTTCAGGCAACCACACCCAACGAGTTGCCACCCGTCAGAACTATCAACCACCGAATCTGCCCGAAACCCGGTTCTACATTGGTACCAAAATGGCGACCCTCACTCTCCAAATTTTATGCACAGCTCACGAGACAGCTCACCGAAGAAGAAGCCTCAGGACAGATTTATCGTGCAGACCATGATACCAATGCGGTAGTTCTGTTCGTACAAGCCAAACGAGTTGATCCCACTAAACCACGGCGCATCCTAGATGCCAGGGATCGGAATGAAGCGGTTGATCCCAACCATACACCCCAACCAACCATCGTGGAACTCATGGAGCTAGTCGCTGCTCGGAAATATTGGGGCAAGATTGACCTGGCAGATCGGTACTACAACATCAGAATCGAAGAAGACTCGGAACAACACTCCACTTTCCTCACACCCATAGGATATTTCCGCAGTCGCATTATGCAACAAGGCGATCGCAATGCTCCCGCCACCATGGTACGAGCCATATACGAAATCTTTAAGGACATGGTCTCTAAGGACCTTGTCATCTACATCGACGATATTATTATCTTTTCAGATACTACAACAAACATGTAGATACCTTACGGAAGGTTCTACAACGACTCCTAGAAGAGAAGTTTTAGTTGAAGGCTTTAAAATACCAGTTCTTCACTAAACGTCTAGATATTTTGGGACATATAATAACTCCGGATGGGTTACATATGGATCCTAAGAAGCGCAAGAAAGTACTGGACTTCAAGGTGCCCAGCAAACGCTGGGAATTAAGTGGAATACTCAGCGTTGTCATATTTCTAACCAAGTTTTGTCCGGAATTGGACTCCTGAACAAGCACAGTGTCAGAACTGCAAGGCGAAAACGCACCCTGGAGATGGACTGATACCCATACTAGGGCACTCGAGAAAATCAAGGAACTTGTGAATTCTCCACAGATTCTCAAACCCTGGGACCATTTCTCGGAAGTGCCAAAATACCTGGTATGTGATGCTAGTGATATTGGACTAAGATCATGGATATAACAAGGAGAACTAGGATCAATTCGACCCTGTCGATTTCACTCTCTAAAATTCAGCCCCGCACAGCTGAAGTACCCCACCTACCGAAAGGAGTTACTCGCTATTGTTCACTCCTTGAAGTTCTTTGAGGCATAACTACGAGACAACAAATTCAAGGTTCTCACGGATCCCCAACCACTACTCTCTTTCCTCTGACCTCGACAAACCTCTCAGAAGCTAGCCCGATGGCAAGCTTACATGCGGGAATGCGACTTGGTTATTGAACATAGAGCAGGAAAGGAAAACCTATTGGCAGACGCTCTGTCAAGGAAGCATAAATACTTCCTCGATACCAACGAGGAACAAGACTTCATCCCTCAGAGCATCGATCCTACTGAAGACAACAGCAACCTTCACAACACTTCTATCACTACTGACAACCTTTCTATCTCTGCCATACCAGAAGAAATTACAATGGTTTCCCACGGCTGCATCAACTTTAAGTATACGGACTGTGACTACAACAAGTGCGCAGGCCGCGATGAGAGCCGCGGTCACCACCCCTCTTGTCCTTATCTCAACAATGAAAACGATGGGGACCATGAAGATTACGACATTATCAAGGAGGAAGAAATGCAATCAGATGAGGATACCCTCTCCACCATCCCCGAAGAAATCTTTGACTGGTATGATTTCGATCCTAACCAACACGTTGTGGAACATGATTAATTAAATAGTTATCATCACATCAGCACTCCCGCAGATGATAGCTCCTCAGTTACCAATGCCGACAATATTCCTGCCATCATTTCGGACGTTGTCAATGATGCCTGGGAACACTACAAGCATGATCAAAAGCAACACAATATGGATTGTCATGACTACTACTGCCGCTCGCAT
>Ga0307511_10005287_pt1 | contig 13144 bp, 13 predicted proteins | sample 13_EM_MG_FD_200266 | JGI IMG/M metagenome (GOLD analysis project Ga0307511, IMG submission 200266) | Populus trichocarpa ectomycorrhiza microbial communities from riparian zone in the Pacific Northwest, United States - 13_EM | ecosystem: Host-associated > Plants > Roots > Unclassified | place...
GGAGCAGCAGGTATTGGAGGAGGTGGGTGATGTATTGGGCGGGGTGGGTGATGTTGGGGGTGGGGTGCAGCTCAGATATGTACAGAGTGATAGCCAGCTGCAGAAGGAAGTAGAGAGGGGGGGAGGGAGGGATGTATTGGGTGTTATCGAGTCCTTTTTAGGGCTGGATAGGAATGGGGTGCGGAATGCTGGTGCAGAAGCGGCAACGGGGGGTGGAGGGGCAGAAGAGAGTAGTGTGGGTCCGGAAGAAAAAGAGCAGGAAGAGCTACCTGTCATAAATAGTGGGGTGCCGCCATATACTGTCCAGTCACCGCAATATACGCCCTGGACGGATGATGAGATCGAGAACATCCTCGATCAAGGCCTACCCCCCCGTATTAACCCCGCAGCGTCTATTGAGGCCGACAAAGAAGTTGAGGAAGGGTCACAGGTGGACGTGGCTAAGATCCAGGATGTGCCACATCCCAGGCTAGAGAACGACGCACCGCTTCCAGAGGAGTTCAGAATTCCAAACTCATCACAGCCTTCGCGCCGGTCAAGTATAGCGCAAGCACAAACGGAGGCAGCATTATTACCGCCATCGCTACCTACCCTCACCCGCCAGGATTCTTGGGATGATGAGCTGCCGGAACTGGATGAACGAGGCTATCTCATTACCAAGAGCCAGAAGGCGTCGTCGCAGCTGAAGCCATTGATCAAGGAGGAGAAGCAGCCAAAACAGTCGACGCCAGCTGCTAGCACCACGACAGCACCTCTGAAGACTGTTGCGGAATCTTCATCAGTGAATGCCCCGGTCGATACCACCCCACCACCACCCACGGATACCCTAAAGAAGCGCGTGGTAGGCAGGAAAACCATCGTCGGACCAAGGGTTCGTCCGAGCTTAACTGGCATCAATTCCATGGAGGCGTCTACACGAGACGACCCTCCTTCGACCGCACCAGCGAGGGTCTCAGCCGGGCAACCAAGGGTTTCCTCTTCGAGGCGAAAGTCGTCTATTGCGTCTGCATCTGCTTCATCTTCGACTCCACCCACAGGCACTGAAGCCACGGCGAAGGCATGGGGGCCGGCAGGAAGTCAAGCAAAGGCGAGTAACGTTAGACAGAGTGCAGGAGGGAGTACCTATGTCATCGATTTAACGGGGAGTGGGGATGAAGGAGATGGACCCCCCCCGCCGCTGTCACAGCCTGTAGCGAGGCCAAGGCTGATGTATGATGTACTGCCACCATCGTCCCAGCCGCAGCAGAAGCAGATGAAGAAGGTGAAAAAGGCTATCTCCTCAGATTCTTCGACGCTGACATCGGGGTCGGGGTCGAGTTCGATGACGTTGATGGAGGATGGAACGTGGAGATCGACGGTCAAGGCTAGGAAGTTCTAGGTGGATGGATTGCCTGACATTGATGCAGAAGATGCATCAGGACCGAAGATAGAGAAGGGTGTGAAAGTTGAAGTTGAGGTGGAAAAGGAGGAGGAGGAGGGTGCGGGTTGTGAATCCGTGATTTAATATTTGATGTTTCATGTTCATTTGGTGCATATTGACTTCTTGTGCTTTTTGCGCTTGCTGAGTGGAGTTTGCATCCTATTTGCTTAGCTGCTTCATGGGTGGTGGGTTGATTTCTGGTTCTTTTGTGGGAGTGAGAATTATGAGTAGTAGTTGCTGAGAGATCTTGAATGTAGTGAAAAATTTGCAGTCAGTGGCAGCAGGAGCGTTGGTGTCCCTACGGGCCCATATAAGATGATAGTTACGAATATATAGCTGCCTCATTATGTATTTTAGTGTGTCCTTTTTGTACATGAGGATAATATAAATCCAAAATAACGCCAGAGCTGTGATATCACGCCCGCCCCCCTCTCTATATGTACCATGAATCTCTTCCCCGTAACCATATGCCAGGCCGTATTATACATGAGCCCAGTCCCCAGGGTCCCACCCAATCGGAATAAGTCGAACCGTTAAGACACCCCCCTCATATCTGTCATCTCCATGTACATGGGCACTGTTTTTTCAAGCCACCACCCTCATCCCCTCACCCCTATCGTCACCGCCCCCCCGCCGAAGACCTAGGACTTAAATCCGGCACTCCTCCCCCACCACCAAACCCACCCATCCCCAGTGGTGGTCCCTCTGGGGCCTGCGAGCTTGTATCCACCACGTCCTGGGATTTCCGCAACTCTCTCTCTAGAGCAGCTTGTACTTCGAAATCCAGCTGGCGCTCTTTTTTGATGCGTTGCCGCTCGATGTCTCGGAGAACGCCGGCGTGCATGGCCTGTGGGGTGTTAGCTGGTGCGGGAGGTTGGGGAGGGAAGTGGGGGAGTGGGTAAATAGTGGATGGGGGTATAATTGAGGAAGTGGAGAGGGGTGGAAGGGAGGGATTGATGGGGAGGGTGCATACGGCCTTTTCAGCACGCTGGATGTAGTGCACGCCAACGACGGTGAGGACGGAGAGGATGCAGGTAGTATAGAAGGTTGTTTTTGCGGCAGTGGACATTGTTGTGGTAAGAATTGTTGTTGCGCGACGTGCAGTGAAAGTTAGTGGTTGAGGGTAACTACCTACAGTACTTACTGTACCGGTAGATGGGTCCCCTATGATGTCACGGGATCTCCAGAGGTCGGGGCTTGGCGTTGATGAAATCAAAGCATACAACTCTACAACCCAACCCAGACACATGTACGTACATACAAACCTATATAAGTGCAGCTGCGCTAGGGGGGAGAAGGCTATGCTGGGTTCATAAAGTGACACTATGCGCACTATGAATATATGATAAAAAGTTACTATAAGCTTTTAGTTTTAACCTAGTGATAGTCTTGGGGCTGACTAATCCGGTGGCAGTCTAAGCCAGACCAGACCGCTCTAAAGAATATAAGTATCAGCTGTACTGTATGTTACATTATGCTGTCAGCCCCGAGGAGCTGCATGTGCTTGTTTTTCATGAAGCGAGGCTTAATGTGGAGACCTTTTAGATATTTTTCTGTTTTTCAATGGTGATTTGGGGTATATTATAATAGAGCCTGGGGTGGACGCTGAGACCTGTAGTCTAGTTATGACAGTTTACATCAGGGTAACTACATAAAATTCAACCCCCCAGTATAAACATTGTACTTCATAAGTATGTACTTACATAGCCTCCTATTAGGCGCTTTAGTTAGTTACTATGTGAGAAGCCATTGCTATAAGGCAAGAAGTGCGCATCTCAATGAGACATTGTAACTCCCCCCATATTCACTTCCTATGCCTGGCAAGTTTTGTGATTCTTCAACAACCAATATCGAGTTTAAGACTTTATCACGAATAGAGTGCGGGGGGGTTACAGGGATGGCCCTCGGTTAAGTGTTAAGATTTCGATGGTCGTGTTGACGGAGGTGACGGAGATTTTATTATTCACTAAGCATAGCTATAGAGTAACAGAGGAATGATAGTCTCGTACTCGTAGCTGGACACTACATATGTAGTGCTTTTGAGATGCGCCCCTCCCCCTGGGCAGACCACAAACTTGTCAAGACTCTGCACGAGAACAGGTTATCACTAGCATATACCAGTGCTGCGTGGCGCAAAGTTGCAGTACTGCGTGTTGCCTATCGTCTGGGTTCCACACCAGCACGGACCGAACTCAGGGCAATTATCACCCAAGTCACAACTATTTGAGATGGCTTGTTAGTAGTTGTTTAATATATAGCAGAAGAACATGCGCTGCGAAAATACGATGAAAGTGTATAACTATGCAAAACAAGAAAAACAGTAGATATTAAGGCTACCTACTAGCAACGACTTGTTTTTGCGCAGTGCATGCCAGAGTAACCTCCTGGGCAGCGCGAACCACAGCCCTCTTTATCACCATAGCAGGCGAATTTGATATCCACGCCAGTAGTGTCGCCATCTTTCCAGCAAGCTGCACATCCGGAGCCGCAACTAATCCCGCCCGTTACGCGAATGAAACTAGCTACAAGCAAGGCGACCAGAAACAGTTCCATTGTGCTGCGACCCCCAACGTAAGTTAGTTCCCATACCGTTGCCAGTGAGGACATGTAGAGATGGGCTTGGGGAGCTTCACACTCACGCTACTTCCTGTGGCTTCGTGATTGCACAATTGCCTTAATTGAGGTGACGGAGAGTGTTTTGTTGGTCTTGACCTTTGCACAGTGAGTGACTTCGGGGCTGGACTGTTAGTAGTGGAAAGCACTCCATCTCAGTTGGAACTGTGAACTCCTTTATAGTAGTATCAGGCTAAGTATTCATGAAAATTAGAGCCCGACCCTGTGCCAAAATTCGGGCATAATCTCGCATTCGGCTTCTCGGAACTCTCCGGCATACCAAACTCGTTCCTGGCAATTGATTTCCTGTAGGGCAGCCCCATGTGTAATGAGTCGCAGCTGCCCCACCAAGTTACGGTACCAGTGATACCTCGGATACCATCGCCAATGCGAAGACCCGGCATGACGCTGAGGTTGGTATCTGGGTCCTGGGACCTAACGTCGAGGCTGTGGAAACATGACCCTGTCGAGAGGGTGGGATGACGATCTGTTCTAGCAGAACGATCAGCAGGAGTTGTTGATGTTGGTGGGCATTGGGTAATTGTGATTGAAGGCAACGTAACGAACAAACTGATATAACGAGGTCATTCGAGATTAGCTACAATGGTGATGCTAATGATAACCCTATGATCATGATGAAATACCGCGGGCCCCGGAGGGATCCATGGTAAAAAACTAGGTACATATGTGGGTATGAAGTATGCATATACATTAGTGCAACGTCGATGCATGTACTTTGGCACTTTTGCTTTCTCCTCGGTAATTTAGTCTAGGCATAGAGGGATATCCTGTTCCCGTTCCCGTTCCCGTTCCCGCCTCTCTATCTGGTTTTGGCATTCGCCGCGATTCAGTCAGTACGAGTACCTAGGTAAGTAGAGAGTCTGATACTAAAGTATAGAGGCGACGATGGTTGAGGGCAACTAAAGCATAGCATATTGGTGTTTATTTAGACTTACACGTCTCTCTCTCTCTATATATATATATATATATATATTAAAACTCACACACACCTATATGATAGTTGGTATTATAAAAGCGCGAAATAAATGAAATCACATTAAAGTAAACTTCTAGGATGTCACTCTTAGCTTCGAAAATAATCGCCAAATTATGCATCATTAGTAATATTGTACTAAACATTACAAATATATCTACAAATCTATGAGTGCGGCTATGGATTCGTAGAGTAGAGACTCGAGTTATTTTCTAGCACCGTCTCAGATTTGCTACCTTGAACTCAAGCTTGATATTCGTCCTAACTTCACCAAAGTCACCTAGTTAAACCCTGATCAGTCTAGGGAAGGAGATCTGGCTTGAGGTCTGAGAATCACACTATGCCTCTTGCTTAATGCAGTTACCAGGAGGTCTGTGAACAGAAACAGCGCTAGCAAATAACTCGAGTCTCTACGGTATGCGGGGCAAAACCACGAGGGATGGTGCAGCCAGGCTAAGGTAAAGCTGCATCTATGGTAAAATTATCGACCAGACTAGATAAATTACAAGCTTTTGGTATTGATTCATCGCTGAAATCAGGGTAATCCCCCCAGACACCCTTCGACGCCGACACCCATTAATATACCCAGGAGCGTTAGTGAGGAATTTATCCTGAAGCTCTAATCCATTTTTTTTTCACTTACCTCTATTCAGGGTAATGTTGGTAAGAATGTATCCAGACCACATATGCACTTCCTAGTTGTTGGGGGGGTAATACTAGTGGGAGGAACGTACCAAGCCTCCAGATGCTACCAGGACTTAATCGGCTATAGGAGGTAAGCTTATGCAGGGACAGACGACTCTATAGAGGCTGGGCTCTAAGAATAACCCCTTCTTCTTCTGCGACTGGGCGAGTTTATGCCCCCTGGAGGGGACATGATGCCAGTTAATTAACATGTACATATTCTGATCATGAGCACTTACGGCACCACCTATCCAATAATAAGCAAATTTTAGCTTTAAACTAACGAATATGTGGCTGTTACCGAATTACTGAACGGCTATATCGACAGTCACGATGCAGAAGATCAGCAGGAGTTGTTGATATATGGGCATTTGTGATTCCATGAATAAATTGCTCAGCCACATGAGATATACTATAGCTATAATAGTAGTCCAGACTAAACTGCCGGGGAGGCACCTAGAAATTATCTACATACTCCTGTATCACCCTAGACCGGAACTAACCGCGGTATTTCACTATGACCATGGTGTCATAGGGAATCTACATATATAAAAGCCTAAAGGTAATTCCCACCATACGTACTGGTTCGGGCTTTTGGCCGTTATTCTGACAACGTGGAAGCATTCGCATTGGCAAGGTAGCGCTTCCGTCAGCTGGTAAAAGTTATGTTTCTATTATTTCGATCAATTGCAATTGTAAGTTTTCCAGCCACGATAGCAAACCCCCGGGCTCCGCTTCCAAGCTTCCCTCTAACTCCTACCGTAATCCTGTATCTCCATAAACCCCGATCAATATTATCACGTGCGAGAGTTTATGTAGTTGAATGTGCACGCCACGATACTTGTAAGTATTACATAAACGCCAGAAGGAAATACAGAACCTGGCGGGTTAACTACCGGGGTGGCTTTTCTCCGCAATTGTTAGTCTGGTTGGCACAAGCCGCTCTCCTAGACGCAATTGTAAATCTTGGCTCGACCTGATCCGGAATAGAACGCTTTTGGTGGCACTCTGACGTCCACTAATTGCATCACATCATATACCGATTACAACCGGCAAGGAATTCCATTCCATTTTCATTCTCGCTAATATTTCAGACCTTCCAATAGTGTGTGAAAAATGAAATGGCGACGAGGTGATCCACGTCAGTGACGCAGGGGTTTCAACATGGTCGTGGGGGTTCAAGTGATACAATAACTGGCTCGTGAGTTGATTGTCTGTCTTGTAGTGAGTTGTTCCTTTATTTTTAACGCTACCGTAACTATGAGGTGAAGATCATGATCACTGGTTGCTGGTGTATGATTCCTGAGTTAACTACGATCGGAAGCCAACCTTGATGGGATGTCTCAGAATGGCGAAAGATTCTGAAATCTTGGTCTCGGCAGAGGGAAGAGAGATGGTGCAACTGCATGCACGACATGCGACGCAGAGTAGCATTGATAGGCTGCGATGGTACTTTATGCAATTTCATACTCTAAAGTACCTTGATTCTATAAAAAAAATTTGAACATGATTAGGTCGTTCAGAAGCTGTGTAAGTTCTTCTTTCTTTTTGATATACTACCGGTACTTCTGGCAGGGGTCTTATCGTTACTGACGAAAATAGCCGAATGATGGATTCAAGGTACCGAATTGGCACCCTTCCGGATAATTTATAGTTTTAGGCCTCGGATTGTGGATATACAAGATACACAGCACAGCCCATCGCAGATGTAACGCTACAGTGGAACGATACACATGCTAGATTGCTTGTGGGTGGGTGGCCTTGGCTGGGCTGCTGGATCATGTTGGTACCCACCTGCCCAATTATACCCAATTACGCAGGCAATAAACCGAGGAAGAACCGATGATTGTGATAGCCACAATTCCTAGTCTCGGGGTAGTCTGGCTGCACGTCTCGAGGTAGTCTGGTTGCACGTCTGAGATCTTTCAACTAAACAGGTCAAAAAGCCGTTATCATAAAGGATTTCTATATTCAACTGCAACAGATGCACGCTGTTTAGTACTTTACAGGACTGCACCATATGGATACTTTCTCCGGCAAATTCCCTTTCGAATTCATCCTTTCTCGACATGCGCTTAGCCTAGGTTCTTCTCAACTGGAGTGATCATGAAGCTGCTTCTGTCAGCCCTTGACTAAGAAAAGGAGAGTCAATAAACACAACATCGGCACACTACATACTTTCGCTGTCACCTGTGCTACCAATGACAGCTAACGGTTGTTTCTCGATTGTGGCAAACCCTGCATTGTCAACTACCACAACCTAGTACATATGTGGCAGAAGAGGCTAAGGAGTACGGCAGTGCAGGAGGACCTAGTCCGCCCGGGATGACCACCGTCCAAAAGTTCACGAAGGCGATGAATTCGAAATTCTAGCTCTGTACGAACCTTATGAATTTCAAAGGGCTGATTACCTATTCTCTGCTGCACCGAGATATTCCAGTACCATGGGGGATGAGTACATATATTCGGAGGCACCGTCGCCGAATTTTCCGTCAACTTATCGTATTCAGTCAAATCCGCAGCTCGACGTCATTAAACGGTTGGCTTTGCTTCTGTGCATCTGAGCTGCGCAGTCTCTGGCCCTTCACCATTTAGGGGGAAATTACGCCAGCTGATCCACACGAATTGTTTTTATATTTCAGGACTATTCAGGCCCAAAAAGCCTTCTGACCTGCGCTGTCGAGGGACAAATGGGACACAGTGGGGCGTGGAAGATGTCGCTGAGGCTATGCATTGTGGGTCTTGTTTGGGTATCGAGTTCTATCTGGACTACCAGAGCGGAGTGCGAATGTGGGTACCAAGTTGGGGACGACCGCTATACCAACGCGATCCTTACCGACTTCTCTCGTTTCCTGGACGTCGACGACATCAGTGAGGGGTCTGGGGACGAGCTCAATGACTGGGAAGTACAAGAATGGGGTACGAATGCCACAACAAGAGGGACTGAGACGCTCCTGGCCAAACAGAATGACGCTTCAAATGTCTGGATACAGGGTGGGCTGCTACAAATGAGGCAAAAGGCATACAGTGACCAGGATACAACCGATAAAAAGCCGGTTTCTGTAGCGGAGATAGTCACTCGGAGGGACGATCTACTATATGGAAGCTTTAGGGCGAGGTACAAAATCGTTGTCGAGCAGAATACGAATGGAGGCGTAGTGTCTGGATTTTTCTTCTACCACGTATGTGGGGCTGTATGACAGTATTTGTCTTACCACCAAGGGCTAACGATGGAATCCACAGGGCGATGCATCGGAAACAGATATTGAGATTTTGACGCGGGACGACGATACAACAGTGCATTACTCGCAACAGCCCAGTAAGGCATGTTTTCGAATTGTGGGAGCCAAATTTTCTGATAATGGGGCTTGACAGCTTATAACTACGATACCGATACATTTAATGAAGATGCTTCATTTACAGACGACCTGAACGTCCCATGGACAGAACTGCAAGAACATCGATGGGATTGGCATCCTGATATTACGAGATTCTATCAGGATGGGCAGGAGGCCGCACAGCTTACAGTCAATATTCCTCAGCGGGTCAGTTCCCGGTCAGCTGAATTTAATTTAACACTAGATTGATGCTTATCTCAGGTTGCGGTTGCAGAAAGGCAGAATAATGATTAACATTTGGGCTGATGGGGGAAACTGGAGCGGGTAAGACTATATTCCTCTACAGAGATATATATTCTTGCTAACTCTAGGAATATATATGTAGTCGCCCAGCCGACAAAGACATCATTATGGAGATCCAAACCATTCAGCTTTTTTTCAACACTACACTAAGCCATAGTGGCGGCGACACTGAATTCAATAAAGCGTGTGAGAAGGCGGGAGGGTATGGGAACACGGATACTATATGTGTGGTGGAGAAAACAGGCAGAAATACCACCAGTAGTGCAGTGCATCTACAAAGCTGGGGGTGGCACGGTGGAATAGCATGGGCGGTGCTAGCATTGATTATATCATTTGCGTTTGTTTTCTAGATCTAGATTTTGGGTGGTGCTATACACCATCCCGGCCATGGGTTTCCTTGTATATACACTCCAATTTAGCGAAAGGAGGGATTTCATGTTTTTCATCCCGGTTTATGTCCCTGTATTTCTTTTGGTTTTTATCATACCCAAGCACCGAAGGTGGGGCATAACCGTGCTAGGGGGCATCCTCCCGAGCTTATGATCAACGTCAACTTTCCAGGCATAGCTGTGACACCGGTGGAGGGTTAAGAGTAAGTGCATCTGCACGTGATATCAAACTTCAAATGTTAGAATTGACAGAACCAGACTATATGGTTGGTGGATATTGTAAGTACTTAGGTAGAGCAGATTGTGTCAATTGTATGCGCGTGTATATAATAAGATACAGATATTCAACAGTAATCCACCTGACCTAGATAGGGCTTTCCTCTACCTAATATCCTATCTGAATTGTGGCAAATAGTACATATATACATGTATCTGCCGTTTTTGGCCAGCACTTTACGCGTAAGTAGCACGTGACGAGATCACACAGCGCGCTCCAGTACTTGGGTCTGTTCCACTACATACTCCAATGGAGACATCAAAGCCCCCCAAAATGCATGAAAACAAGCTCGAAGACCTCCAGAAGGCAGGCGTCGAGGCATACCGCAAGAAGGACTACAAAGCTGCCCTGGAGCACTTCACAGCCGTGTGTATTCCTCTTCTCATCCTAATTCGTGCACTGGGGAATGAATTAAGCTAAGTCTATCATGAAAAAATACTAGGCACTTTCAAAACCTGGAGCATGTGCAGTCTGGGGGTTATCGAGTCCGAAGAGATATGAGCTACTTAACCTCCGGGCGGCGGTGTATGAGAAAATGGATGGGAAGCTAGAGGAGGCGGCGAAGGATGCCAAAAAGATGATTCGGTTGGATGGGGAAAGTGTGCCGGGGTATCTACGTGCGGGGAAGGTTTTGGGGTTGATGGGGAAGTGGGAGGCGGCATTGGGGATGTATAGGTATGGGCTGGAGAGGGTCCCTGCGGAGGATAAGGATAGAGAGGTATGTGTCTATACCGTGCGGCCGGTGGTTAGCTTTATGTTTGGAGCTATTGATACCTGGTTTTCCTGTTGGGCTGGAAGCTGATGAGGATGGGGTGGGTGTAGACTCTAGTGGGGATGTGTGAGAAGGTAGAGGGGAAGGTGGAGAAGATAAGGAGTGATGCGAAGAGGACGGATCCGTTAATTGTTTTACCGTTGGAGTTGATTGATTTTGTCATGCTGATGGCGGATTTTCGGAGTATGATGTAAGAAATCCCTCAACTAGCCCCCCGTATGCTATAACTCTGGCTAACCTTATCATCTCCATTCATTCTCACAGTCGCTGCCAGAGAGTCTGCAAGTCCTGGAGAGACTTCTTCCGCAAATACTACTATCGCACCTACCGCAGGCTCGACTTCTCCCACGCGGTCACCGCGCCCAAAGAAAAAACATTCGACAAATACATCAACCTCTCACGTCTCCCTAGGCGAGCCCCCATCGAAGAAATTACCTTCTCTCGTTTCTTCACTAAGGGCAGCGATATATTAGTGAAGAAATGCATTTCTGAATGCCCCTCACTTCATACTCTACGGATACCCCAAGGGGTGCCTGGGGCGTCGGTGGGCGCAAGCTGCTTTGGAGGTGCAAGATCACTCCAAACAATAATTCTAGAATGCAAAGTTGATTTGGAAGACTTGGTGAAAATCCTACAGGCATGTAAACGCCTCAAGAGATTGGAGTGTCCTAAGGTTGATGCTAACCACCCGGGAACTAAGCTCTGGTGGCATGAGATTGAGTGTCCTAATCTAGAGACTATCCTTCTCAGATGGGGCGAAGGGCCAGATCAGATTCCAATGAGAGATATGTATGTATGTGCAATACGCTTTTCCTTCTTCTCAAACAAACACCTTGAGGCGAAGTTGGGATTAATAGCAAAATAGCCTACCAGGTTCGCACCAGACTTACTCCTAGCTATGCCGAATCTCCGGTCTATCGCTACTATGGATTGGGGCCCAATTAGGTTCTTCTACAATTGGGACTTTACTGGCTTCCAGCATCTTGAGCAATTCCTGAGTCAGGGCGGTTTTGATGTGCACTTCCCTTGCCTGCCACCATCAATCACCTCCCTCTCCCTACGGGGAAATCAATTCCCCAGCCAGTTATCTATTGACGAATACCCCTTACCAAATCTTCACACACTCAGTCTCTACGAAAACAAGTATGTGAACAATGAGGTTATCTCTATAATGCTCTCGCATCTATCCTCACCTTCCCCACTCCGTGTACTGAATCTCTCACAATGCGCCCGTATTGACGCAACAGAGCTCTCGTGGCTACTGGCGGAGGGGCATTGTGATTATTTGGAGGAACTTTATCTAGTGGGAGTGACTAGTTTTGGGGATCAAGTCACTAGGGAGATGGGGTGTTTGGGATGGTTGAAGGGGATTGATATTAGTCAAACGAGGGTCACAGGAGCGGGGTTGATGAATATAGTCAATGGGGTTGGGAGGAAGCGGGCGGAGAAGATAGGGAGGGAGAAGGGGGTGGAGTGGGTGAGGATTGTAATGTGTGATGGGGTGGGGTTGGATGCTATCGAGTTGGCGAGGAAGATGGGTGTTGTAGTTACCTATTTGGCTCCGAAGGGGTCGGCGATGAAAGGTTCGAAGTATAGATCTGGGGAGGTATGGAGAGGGCTGGTTTAACGGAAGCAAATTGGGTTAGAGTATTTGTATACTAAAATTTACTGCAAGGGATTGTATTGCATATGAGGAATTGCAATATTCGCGAATTGGGATTTAATGGTATGGAAAGTAAAACAATAACAATGATTAATGCCAGAATAACGACCCACTGCAGCGAGGTAGCCCATCTACATCACTTCGTCTCATATCCTATTGGATATTTCATCCCCACTCCAACCCTCACCTACCAAACCCCCACATACCTCCTCCACGCATATCAACGCAATCCCAAATCACGCCGTCTTCGCCGCTACTAAATTCCTATGCGGTTCCGGCTTAACCTACACCAACACAAACACACACACGCAACACACATTAGTCCCCACTCCCACTCCCACTCCCACTCCCACTCCCACTTCCACTTCCATAAATTTCACTCACCTCCGTAACACCCTTAATCAAAATCTGCACAACCTCCCCTCCCTTGCTCCTCCCCGCCTCCGTAATCCTCTGCAACGCGCCCTCCGCATCCTTCACTGCCTGGCCTTCAAGCTTCTGTACCGAACCAGAGTGCTCGGCCTGGAACTTCTGGAACTCGGATTCCTTTTGCGATTTGTAGGATTCGATTTCTTTTTGCGCCTCGGTGCGGGCGTCTTTGACGCGTTGGGTGCGGTGGGCACGGGCTATATTTAGGTTGGGGGAGGGGAGGGGTTAGTATCTTAACTTAGTGCTAGTGGGATGGGGGGAG
>Ga0307511_10005288_pt1 | contig 13142 bp, 11 predicted proteins | sample 13_EM_MG_FD_200266 | JGI IMG/M metagenome (GOLD analysis project Ga0307511, IMG submission 200266) | Populus trichocarpa ectomycorrhiza microbial communities from riparian zone in the Pacific Northwest, United States - 13_EM | ecosystem: Host-associated > Plants > Roots > Unclassified | place...
CTGATGCTGTACCTCCAGCGGGAGCGCGGGCTGGACGCCGGCGCGGCGGCCCTCACCCTCGTACCGATGGGCGTGGTCTGCCTGTTGGGGGCGCCGGTGTCGGCCCGGCTCAACAACGGAATCGGACCCCGCGCGGTCGCCGTCATCGGCTCCGGCGCGCTCGTCCTGTCCATCGGCACGTCGGCGGTGCTCGTCGCGACCGACGCCCCGATCGCCGCGCTGACCGCCACGTTCGCCGTGTACGGGGTCGCCAACTCCTTTGTGTGGTCGCCACTTTCGATCGCGGCGGTGACCTCGGTGGGCCCGGACGAGGTCGGGGCGGCCTCCGGAACCTTCAACGCGATGAAGCAACTCGGCGCCGTACTCGGCAGTGCGGTCTGTGCCGTTCTGCTGGCCGGCCACGGCTACGCGGTCACGCTCGGCGGGCTCGCGGCGGTCGGGGTGCTGTGTCTTCTCGCGTCGGCGCTCCTGCGCCCCGAGCCTTCCGGGAGCGGGCGCCCTGTGGTGCCCGCCGCGCCACAGCTACCCACAGGAGTCACCTGATGAAGTCTGACGCAGACGGGGGTCTCACGATGACGGCGTCGGAAGGAACGGAAGGCATGGAAGGCCTGCGGAATCTGGCGGGCATCACCTCCGATCCCGGGGAGATGACGAGGGCGTTCTCCGGGTTCCCGGCGGGGGTCGCGGCCCTCTCCGCGCGCGTCCACGGCGACCCGACCGTCATGATCGTCTCGTCGTTCGCGGTCGGCGTCTCCCACAACCCGCCCATGGTCTCCTTCGCCGCACAGCACACCTCGACGACCTGGCCCGTGCTGTCCCTCGCGCCGACGATCGGGATCTCCGTCCTGGGCGAGGGCCACAGCGACAAGGCCCGTCAACTCGCGTCCCGCAGCAAGGAATCCCGGTTCGCCGACCTGCGCACGGTGGAGGCGGAGTCCGGGGCGATCTTCCTCGACGGTGCGCCGGTGTGGCTGGAGTGCACCGTCGAGCACAGCTATCCGGCCGGCGACCACGACATCATCGTGCTGCGTGTGCTGGCCATGAGGTCCGACGACGAGCGGAGCCCGCTGGTGTGGCACCGAAGAACCCTCAAGATGCTGGGGAGTTGAGCGCCGGGCCGGTGCGGCGCCGGGTCTGCCGCAAGCGCTCGGGAAGCGGTCTGCGGTAGTCGGGAAGAAGGTGTCGGGCGAGGAACGCGGACTTCAGGAACAGGCGGACGGCCCGCTCGCGGCGCGGGGTGAGTGTGCCGATCCGGTGCAGCCGGCAGACCCGCTCGCCGGCGAGATACCGGGTCAGGTCTCTGCCGAACGCCCGTAAGGGGACCGGGAACCAGCGCTCGGCGAAGAACTCCATCATCGCGGTCGCCACCCGATGACCGGACTCCGTCCCCTCGTACAGCCGCGCCTCGAATTTCACTGCGAACTCGGTCATCGCATCCCAGTCCCCTGGGAACGCCTCGTCGGCCAGCGGGCCGGACTCGCGTTCCAGGAGCCGGAAGAGGGTCCGCGCCCAGCGATGCCAGGCGACCTTCATGCTCTCGCTGGTACCGGTCAGCCCGAGAGAGGTCTGGAGCCGGTCGGCGAACGTGGCCAAAAGGACCAGGGGATAGACGAAGTCGTCGACGTCGTCGAAGTTGCCGGGCAGCTGCGGGGTCGCGCGGGCGACGGACAGGTGGATGCGGTTGAGCCGCTCGGCGGCGGCGCGGCCCGACGGGCTGGACAGCCCGTCCACCATCCACGCCATCAGGAACGTGTTGCCGTCCTCGAAACGCCGCCGGGGCCGCTTCTCCAGCTTCGCGGTGTGGGCCAGGGTGGCGGCTCCGAAGCCCGGCTGCATCATGCGCATGGTGCCCGGATAGACCATCATCGCCAGCGCGAACTCGGGGACGCGGTGGCCGACATAGAGCGAGATCATGCGCTCCCAGTCGGTGTCCGGGTCCATCCGGGCCAGTTCTCGGTCGACCCACTTGTAGCCACGGCGCACGGTCTGTTCCCCCCATTCGGACTTTCAGGAGGGGGACGCCGCGGCATGTGGCGACCGATGCCCTGATCCGTCGTGATCTACGTCACCTCGACCGCGAGTAATGGATCCGTGACGGATCTGTGAGGGATCTCCACCCGAGGGTGGAGTCGCTGAATCAGCCCGTGGGTGGTGGTGAACGACGCAGGTCAGAGCGCAGCCTTGTGCCATGGGATCACTACATTCCGCACTCGTCGCTCTCACCGGCGTCTGTGTCGCGGTCTTCGTCGTGGCGTGGATCGCGGGCGCGGTGTACTTCGGCGTGAAGAGCGAGGCAGGCATCGCCGCATGGGTACGCGGCCTGCGCCGCACCCTGCCCCGGCGGCTTCTCCTGATCGCGGGCGCCTACGCGTTCTCCCTGCTCATCAGACACACCCCGGACTCCTTCTGGCACCACCTCCAGTACTGGCAGCCCGAACTCGCCCTCCTCGGCGCCCTGATCGCCGTCGCCTCCACGGCTCTGCTGCTGTGGGCCCGTTGGGTGCTGGGCGTCATGTGGGCCAGCATCCCGCTGGTCCACGAACACCACGAACTGCGCACCGAGGGCCCGTACCGAATAGTGCGGCACCCCATCTACACCGGCCTTCTCGGCCTTGTCCTCGGCGGAATGGCGGCCTGCGGCTTCGGCGTCTGGATCGTGTTCCTGGCCGTCGCCGTCCCCTGGCTGCTGCGCCGGGTCCGTATAGAGGACGGCATGATGGCCGACCGGTTCGGTGCGTCCTACGAGGCCTACCGCGCCCGCGTTCCGGCCCTGATCCCGTGGACCCGACCTGCTCCGGTCGGCCCCGGGGCTGCCGGCAGTCGGCAGGGATAGGGGGACGGGGGCCCGCGAGCTCAGCCGACCGGTCCCCGCCCCTCGTCGCCCAGTTCGCCGACCCGGTGGTGTCCCTCGACCGCCACGGTCAGTCCGGGGGCGATTTCCGTGAAGCCCGCGTCCCGGACCAACGGCCGCTCGCTGCTGATGAGTTCGGCCCACTGGGCGGGGGCGGCGGTGCGCACGGAGAGCGGGAAACCGGCCTGACGCCAGGCGGTCCGCTCCTCGTCCGACAGCTCCCACCAGGCGAGTTGGGCGCCGTGGCCGGTCTGGGCCATCGTCTTGCCGGCGGACATGTCGAGGTCGGGGTTCAGCCAGAGCACCGGCGCCGTCGGGTCCGCGTCGGCGGGCGGTTCGGGGTCGTCGAGGTCGGTGCCGGACACCTGGAGCCGGGCCAGGTCCTTGGGCCAGCCGTCGAGCGGGACGGGCGGGAAGACCCGTACCTCCGCCGACTTACCCGTCACCGTGATGCCCGGCAGCGCCTCGGCCCGCCGCCACTCGGCACCGCGCGCCCGCCGCACCACCTTGCGGATACGCGCGTCCTGCCAGTCCCTCATGACCTGCGCCCACTCCCCGTCACCGAGGGCCCGCTCGTCACTCAGGATCGTCAGCACGGCCCGGGCCGCCGTCTCCAACGCGTCCGTCCGCGCCGGCGGAGCATCCCGCTCGATCCGCACAACCAGGGGCAACACGAACTGAGGAGCCTCATCGCGCGAGGTGCGCTCATTACGGAAGGGGTCGACATCGCCGCCGGGAACGGTGGAATCACTGGTCACATGGTCCAGTCTGCCAGGAGAGGGACCGGTCCTTTAAAACACCGCTGAGCGAACCCACTTAGGGGCGCGGGGCTGTGACCTTGTGCGGCTCCGCCGCGCGGGCGCGACCAGCCACGATGCACCCGCACTCGCCAAACGACCGATTCCCCATGGTGCTGGCCGCTGCTGCGCTCGCCCGGCCGGGCGGTGCCCGCGATGCTGCTGGCGGTGGTGGTGACCGGTTCCCCGGCGCAGGCGGCGGTCGGCGGCCTGGTGACCGGCTCGCAGTCGGGCACGGTCCCGGTCCCGCTGCTCCCCCTGGCGGGGGCGGCTCTGGTCACGGCGGCCGTGACCGCCGCGACCTGCGCCCTCGCCTCCCGCCGCTCACCCTGAACAGGCGGTCCGCTGCGCCTCCTGCCACTCGCACACGGGACACAAAGTGATCCCCTTGTACGACTCCGGGTACTCGGTCGGCTCCCGGCACAGCACGCACTCCGCGTACGCGGGTGCCGATGCCTCGTCTTCCTCGTCACTCATGCGACCAGCGTAAGAGGAGCGCGCGACCTTCAGCGGTGCCGGTCCGCTGCCCCGATCAGCTCGGAGACCTTCACGAACCGGTACCCCTTCTTCCGCAGCTCGGGCACGATCATGCGGACGGCCTTCTCGGTCGCCGGGGCGGCGCTGCGCGTGCAGTGCATGACGACGACCGACCCGGGCTGCACACCTTCCAGCACCTGCTGGGCCACGGCATCGGAGTCCGTCGCGAAGGCGTCCCCGCTCACCACGTCCCACTGCACCGCCGTGACACCGACCGCGCTCAGCGTCTTCAGTGCCTGCCGGTCGTAACACCCGCCGGGGAAGCGGAAGTACGGCATCGCGTTCGGCACGCCCGCCTTCTTGAACGCCGTGTACGCCCGCTCCACATCGGCCTTCATCCGGTCCCGGGACACGGTCGGCAGGCCGTAGCAGTCGCCGGTGAAGGCGTAGTGGCTGTACGAATGGTTGGCGATCTCGAACCGCGGGTCACGCCCGATGTCGCGGGCCTCGGCCGGATACTCGTCGGCCCACCGGCCGGTCATGAACACGGTCGCCGGCACCTTCAGCGCCCGCAGCGTCGCGATGAGCTGCGGATTGTCGAAATGCTCGCCCGCCGCCGCACGCGGTCCCTGATCGGCGGTCATGTCGGCGTCGAAGGTCAGCGCGACGGTCTTGCCGTCCACGCGCGGACCGTTCTTGAAGACGGGGGTGAGTCCGGCGGGGCCGGGCGCGAGGGTGGGAGGCCGCGAGGTCACGGCGGTGGACGCGGTGGGCGCCGGACGGCTGGCGTGGGGCGCGGAAGGGGCCCCGCAGGCGGTGAGCGCGGCGCCGAGTGCACAGGCGGCGGCGACTCGTCGTACTCGAATGATCACCGGATGAACGTAGCGGAATAAAGGTGATTAATCGGTCACCTGATGTCGCGTTCGCCTGATTCGCTCATCGCGGGCAGGGCTTCCGGCGGAAGGTCCTTGCCAGTTTGCCGACCCCACCGCTGATCAGCACGCTCAGCACGATCAGCCCGCCGAACATGATGAGGGGATGCGACGGGGACTCCCGCAGCCAGGGGAGCACGTTGTCTCCGACCCAGCCGACGTCCTTCTCGGCGCCGGGCTTCGTGGCCCTCCCGAACAGGTCGTCGCGTTTGACCGTCGTGGCAACCACGATTCCCGCGGTCAGCAGCAGAGCCAGGACGGTCGGAAACAGGCGGCGGCTCACACCCCACGCCCCCAGACCGAAGAGCAGGCATCCCACGGCCAGGAGCACGGCCGACGAGAGCCCCAGCAGGGTGTCCTCTCCGGACATGACCCAGATGGCCGCGGCCGAGCAGAGCACCCCGGCGATCGTCAGAAGCAGCGGCGATCCGCTGGTGAGACCGGCCGCCCGGTAGCCGGCCATGGTCACGGTGCGGGCCGACGAGAAGAAGGGTTTGACCGACGCGGGGGGCTCCTTCACGCCGGTGAGGGCGCCGGTCGTGGTGGCCAGGGCCTTGGTCGCCGTACGGGTGAAGAGCGGCTGGCCCAGTTCCTTGGCGAAAGTCTCGTCCGGGACCGGGCAACTCGCGAGCTTCCCGGCCAGCACCAGCGCCTGGGCGGGCGTGGCCGCCGCACCGGGATTGAGCGCCGAACGCAGCAGTTTGCGCTGTTGCCGGCTCCAGTTGCGACTCTTGACGGCCGAAGCGGCGGTTTGTGCCGCGGCCAGTGCCGTGTCCAGGCTCCCGGCCGCGGCGAGCACCTCCAGGGCCCACGGATCGTGGCGGGTGGCCGGTGTGCTGAGCATGTGCTCCGCGACGGTCGGCAGTTCGTTCGCGGCGATCCACTGCTGCCAGCGCGCCGCCACCCACAGGGAGGTCAGGGGGAGACCGGCCGGCACGGGCAGGGTGCGGTCGTCCAGATACTTCAGTTCCCTGCGGACCTCTTTCGGGGTGAGCAGGTTCTCGCTCTCGCCCGGCATTTGCACCGGCCAGCCCGCAGGCTCCATGCCGTCGAGCACCTGATGGCACAGCTCCTGATAGAACCGCTCTGCCCGCCGGCCCTCCGGCGTGGGCAGGCTTTCGGCGTGTTCGAGGACGCGACGTGGATCGAGCAGCAGGTGGACGAGCCAGCCGGCGCCGTCCAGTCGGCCCCAGGCCCAGTCGTTGGCTCGCCAAGAGGGCTTGTAGAAGGCTCCGAAGTGATGCAACTGCATCCCGTTGAGCTTGTCGGCCGCCGTGACGCGCTGAGGGGCCAGCACGGTGCGGGTGTCCGCGCTCACCTGGATGAGCTCCACGGGCTGCTCCACCTCCACATCGACGGGGAGCATGGAGCGGACGGCGATGTGGAGGTCGAGCAGCCGGGTCGGGACGGACGCGGGGGACCCGGTGAGGAACTGCAGGTAGTGCCCGAGCTGTTGGACGGCGTTGCGGCGCCGCTCCGCCGGCTTCGGCCGGCCGAACGGACTCACCGGCTCCATCGGCGTACCGTCGGCATCGCCGATGAGCGCGTGAAGACCTTCCACGACCGATGCCAGTTCGATCCACCCGTCCTGAAGGGAACCGGCCGAACCGTCGGCAGGCTCCCCCAACCGTGCCACGTAGGCGCGGGCAAGCTCAGTGGCCACGGCGGAGATCGCGGGCCAGTAGGCTGCGGGCGTCGGGCCGAGGCTCGTGAGCTTCTCGTCGACGAGGGCGTCGGTGTCCGGTCGCGGTCCCGCGACAAAGGCCGCATGAACCTGCTGTGTCAGGCCCGTCAGTACGGTCCAGTCGTACGGCCTGCAGATGTACGCCGCTCTCAGCATCGCCAGAACCGTCGCCTTGGCGCCGTCGAAGGCGGGCCGGCCGAATGCGGCCGCGCCGGCGATGTCACCCAGGGCCGGATAGCTCCATGCCGTGGAGACCGCCTCCGCGGCCGCGTCCCGGCATTCCTGTTCCGCGCTGCGCCCCGGCGCGAGGTCCGCGATCCACGCGTCGGGCATCCGCTCCCGCGGCATCGTCGTCACGGCCCGCATGAGTGAGGCGATGACGGGCCGGACGAGCCGGAGAGCTTCGCGGGCGCGGTAGTCGGTCAGCATCTCCTCGGTGAGCAGGCTGCCGGTGAAACCGGGCCTTGTGGCGATCTCCGCCAGGCGCAGGCGGGTGTCGCGGATCGACTCGACCCGGTCGTTGTGCTTCCGCAGGGCCGTCAGATCCGCCTGGATGCTCTGACCGAGGACGCTGCCCAGGTCCTTGAGCAGTGCGTCCCCCAGGGTCCAGGGGGCGTCGAAGGACTCCTTCTCCGGCGGTGCCGCGCGCGGGTCCGGCGTTTCGCCGGGAGACGGGACGACGTACAGGAGCACCCGTCGGACCTGGCGTTCGGCCGGCCGGTCGAAGACGGACTGCAGCAGGGGTCCGATCGGCCGGTTCGCGAGCAGGCCACCGTCGGCCACCCAGTGATCACGGGTGATATTGGCGTACTCCTTCATCGCGGGATGCCTGAGGACCTTGGAGCCCGAAGCGGGGATCTCCTTCTCGAACGGGACGAACGCGGGCTCGAAGGCTCCCGGATAGGAGGCACTGCTGCGCGCTGCGAGAGCCACGAGGTCGTTGCGGTCGGAGCTCGTGAGCTGCCGCTCGTCGAAGACGAACAGGCCTCGCCGGTCCACGTCCTGGACCAGCGTCCCCAGGCTGTCGGTGAACCGGCTCGTCTCCCCCGTGAGCAGAGTCGTGGTGATGAAGACCCTGGTCCTCGCCCCGATTCCGTCGTGCCGGTCCGGCCATCGGAAGTGCTGGTCCGTCGTCCTCAGCTTCGTGATCCCCGCCAGGAGTTCTCTGAAGAGCACTCCGTCGCCCTGCAGCAGCGAGGGCGGCCTGGTCTCCTTCGGGTCGCGCAGCAGTGTGTCGAAGTCGCCGGACTTCAGCCAGAACTCGCGCAGGTCTCCCAGGTCGAGCGAGTTCGCCCGTGCCAGCCCGAGCAGCGCCCCGTTGATTCCTCCGGCGCTCGTGCCGGAGAGCATGTCGACGCCGACCGTGACGTCGAGCAGGTCCAGGAGCCGGACATAGAGGTCGCGCACCTTGTCGTCATTGCCCGTCGAGACACCGAGCTCGGGCTCGAATGCCGGCTCGGCTCCCGGGCGCAGCCGTCGTGGGTGCCGCCGCCAGGACGCCTGCTGGAGCAGGTTCAGCTCGCGGGTGACGCCACCCATCCAGATCGCCAGGCTGACACCTCCCGTCATCACGGTGGCGATCCGGATCTCCTGTGTGTGCGCACCGATCGGCTTCACATCCATGCCGTCTCTCCTCCGGCTCGGACCACTCGCGTCCATGGACCAGAGTTGCGCGGGGCGCAGCGTCCGGCACGTCACGGGAGGACATTCGGCTGAGGTCCCGTCGGAGATATCGCAGCGGATCGGTTCCAGACGGTGGTCCGGGCGTCTTCGACGGGGCTTACTTGTCATGGTGCTTGGGGGGGGTGACACATGTCCGGGCTTGGTCTGTCCGAGGCCGAGAGCGCGCTGTGGGAGGCGTTCCTCACCGGTGGGCTGGTCGATCAGGGGGGTCACGGCGTCGTGCGGGCGGAGGTGATCGGGCGCCTGCTTCTGGGGGAACGAGAGCCTGTACCCGGGTACGTGCCGGCTCTGCGGCTGCGGAACGCCGTCGTCACCGGATCGCTGGACCTGTCCGGCTGCGACCTGCGATACGCCATGATCCTGCGGGACTGTACGTTCCAGGAGGCCCTTCGGCTGGAGGCCGCCTCGACCGGACTGGTCGATCTGAGCGGGTCTCTGCTGCCGACCCTGCTCATGCAGGATGCCCAGGTCGACGGGCCGCTCCGGCTCAAGGGCTGCCGTTTCGACGACTCCCTGCGGCTTACGCGCGCCCATGTGACCGGCTCGCTCGACCTGACCGGGATGCACGCCCGGGGCGCTCCGGCACTGCACGCGGACAGCCTCGTGGTCGACCGCGACGTCAGCTGCCGGGACGCGGAGATCCACGGTGAGATGCTGATGTGGAGCGCCCGGATCGGCGGGACGCTGGTCCTGGAGGGCGCGCGCATCGCACACCCGGGCGGAGCGACCCTGAACGGTGACGGACTCGTGGTGGACGGCGGGCTCTTCTGCGGCAGCGGACTCGCCCCGTCCGGACGGGGTCTGTTCTCACAGGGCGAGTTGAGACTGCAGGACGCCCGCGTCTCCCGGTGCTGCGTATTCACCGGAGCGCGGCTGGAGAACCCCACCGGAGTCGCCCTCAACGCGGAACGCCTGCGTGTGGAGGGGCTCGTCGCCCTGGACGGAGGTCTTACGGCGGAAGGGACGGTCGTCCTGACCGGCTCCACCGTGCAGGGTCCGCTGAGGCTTGCGGGCGCGGAGTTCACGGCCCCCGGCGGGCGAGCCGTCGACGCGTCGCTCATCGGTGTCGCGGGTGACCTCGAAGCCTCGCCCGGGTTCGCGAGCCACGGACAGGTCGTCCTGGAGGACGCACGCGTCGACGGTTCGGTGAACCTCGCCGGTGCGCGGCTGGACAACCCGGCGGGCGAGGCACTGTCGGCTCGACGGCTCCGCGTCGCCGGCCGGCTCCACTGCAACGCTCTGGTGTCGGAGGGGGAGATCGTTCTCAACAACGCGGACGTGGGCGCGGCCATCGAGTTCCATGCGGCACGGCTGACGAATCCGTCGGCCCGGGTGCTGACAGCCTGGGGACTGACCACCGGTGTCCTCGACCTGTGCGAGGGCTTCGTCGCCCGGGGCCGGGTTTCGCTGACCGGCAGCCGTATCGCGACCGCGCTCTGTCTCGCCGGGACGGCCGTCGAGGGTTCCGTGTCCGTGCGGAACGTCAGAGCGGGCTCCCTCCGGACCGACGAGGACACGTACCTGAGCGGACCCGTCGACCTCCGGTACGCCCAGGTCGGCGTGCTCGACGACGTTCCCGCCCGCTGGCCGGGCGGTCTCCGCCTCGACGGGTTCATGTACGACAACATGGAGGCGATGCTGCCCGTCGAGGCCCGACTCGCCTGGCTCGCCAAGGAGGCGAGCGGATACCTGCCCCAGCCCTACGAGCAACTCGCCGCCACCTACTCCCGGCACGGACACGACGACGCGGCGCGCGAGGTACTGCTGGCCAAGCACCGGCGCCGGCGCGCGGGCCGGCCGGCCGTGCTGCGGATCTGGGGGTGCGTCCAGGACTGGACGGTGGGTTATGGCTACCGGCCGGTGCGAGCGGCGCTCTGGCTCGCGGTGCTGCTGCTCGCGGCGAGCGCTGCCTTCGCCGCCCGGCACCCACCCGCGGTGAAGCCTTCCGAGGCACCGCCCTTCAACCCGTTCCTGTACACCTTCGACCTCTTGTTGCCGGTCGTGAACTTGGGCCAGGAGGGGGCCTTCAGGCCGTACGGCTGGCAGCAGTGGCTGTCGGCCGCGTTGATCGCCGCAGGGTGGATCCTCGCGACCACCATCGCGGCGGGCATCACCCGCACTCTCGCCCGCCGTTGACGGAGCCGCCTCGGATCCTCCGCCCCGCGTCAGGAGCCCTTCAGCAGCCGCTCCCGGCACGCCGCCACGTCGAAGTCAGCCTCCGGATACTGCGGATCCAGCGCCGTCAGCCACAGGCCGCGTTCCCCGATGTCACCGGGGTTGAACTTCCAGTGCTTGTCCGGGTTGTCGAGGCGTTCGAGCAGGCGGGGCCCGCCAGTCAGCGCCCGTAACGGCCGGTCAGTGTGCCCGAGGCCAGAGTGTGGCCGGTCAGGGCGCGTCGTACGTCGTCGGGTGAGGCGTCGGTGGCGAGGGTGAGCTTCGTGTCGGCGGCGTACACCGAGAGGACGTAGCGGTGGGGCGCGGCTCCCTTGGGCGGGCACGGGCCGCCGTAGCCGGTTTTCTTGAAGTCGTTGCGGCCCTGGATCGCGCCCTGCGGCGACTCTCCGGCCGTCAGGCGGGTGTCCCGCGGGGGCACTCCCCACATCAGCCAGTGCGTGAACGTGCCGTGCGGAGCGTTCGGGTCCTCCAGGACCACGATCAGTTCGGCCGCGTCGGCCGGGACGCCGGTGAAGGCCAGGGGCGGGGACACGTTCGCGCCGTCACAGGTGTAGCGGCGCGGGACGGTGCCGTTCTCGGTGAACGCCGTGCTCGTGACCGCGATCCGCTGCGAGGCGCTCGGCGTGGGCACGGACGGGCCGCCTCCGTCGCCCCCGCATCCGGCGACGCTCCCCAGTGCGGCGGCCACCGCGACGATCGCGAACCTCGGGCGCATGCCGCCACGCTACTGCTCCACGGCGGGCGGGGGAGGGGACTGCGGCGGTTGCGGCTGCGCCCGCTCCAGGAAGCGCAGCAGCTCGACAGGGAAGGGGAGGACGAGGGTCGAGTTCTTCTCGGCTGCGACCGCCACCACCGTTTGCAGCAGGCGGAGTTGGAGTGCCGCGGGCTGTTCGGACATCACCCCGGCGGCCTCGGCGAGCTTCTTCGAGGCCTGCAACTCGGCGTCCGCGTTGATGATGCGGGCCCGGCGTTCGCGGTCGGCCTCGGCCTGGCGGGCCATCGAGCGTTTCATCGTCTCGGGCAGGGAGACGTCCTTGATCTCCACGCGGTCGATCTGCACACCCCAGCCGACGGACGGGCTGTCGATCATCAACTCCAGGCCCTGGTTGAGCTTTTCGCGGTTGGAGAGGAGATCGTCGAGGTCGCTCTTGCCGATGATCGAGCGCAGGGACGTCTGCGCCATCTGGGAGACGGCGAACCGGTAGTCCTCGACCTTGATGATCGCGTCGGCCGCGTCGACGACCTTGAAGTAGACGACCGCGTCCACGCGCACGGTGACGTTGTCGCGGGTGATGCCCTCCTGCGCGGGCACGGGCATCGTCACGATCTGCATGTTGACCTTGCGGAGCTTGTCCACGAACGGGACGACCGTGGTGAAGCCTGGCCCCCGCACCTCGCCGACCACCCGCCCGAGGCGGAAGACCACCCCGCGCTCGTACTGCTTGACGACCCTGGCCGCAGCGGCGACGTAGACCACGCACGCGGAAGCGGCCGCCACGCCTGCCACCAGCAGTTCCTGGAGCATTCTGACCCCCTAGCGGAGAGGCCTTTTGTCTGCTCCTGCAAGGGTATGCCCGGTGTCCGCCCCGGGGCCACGATCATCCCGGGGCGGACACCGGCGCCGCTACTTCACCGCGACCCCCACCGCCGTGACCTTCACCGGCTCGGTGCCGGCCGCGCTGTGCCGCTCGGCCCAGTTCTCCAGGGCCGTACGGCAGGCGTGGTCCAGGTGGTGCAGGCCGGAGAGGTGCAGTTCGACCGGCCGGTCCTGGGGGAGTGCCTCCAGGCTGTCGAGGATCTTCGGCAGCCGCAGGAAGGTCGCGTTGCCCGTCAGATACGCCTGGACGGGCCCGGCGCCCTTGTCGATCACCTCCAGCTTGATGTGCGAGGCCTCCCACGCCGTCTTGCCGATGGCCAGCGCGAGCCCGATGAGCACGCCCTCGAACATGCTGACCGCGACGATCGACAGCGCCGTGACGACCAGGATCAGCGCCTCGCCCCGGTGCTCGCGCCACAGCGACACGATCTCCCGGACGGGGATCAGCTTGGCGCCCGCGTGCACCAGGATGCCCGCCAGGGCCGGGATCGGGATGTACGCGAGGACGTCCGGCAGCAGCGCCGCGAACAGCAGCAGCCAGACGCCGTGCATCACCCGGGACGCCTTCGTCCGCGCGCCCGCCTGCACGTTCGCCGCGCTGCGCACGATCACCGCGGTCATCGGCAGCGCGCCGAGCAGCCCGCAGATCGCGTTGCCCGCGCCCTGCGCCACCAGCTCCTTGTCGTACTCGGTGCGCGGCCCGGAGTGCAGCCGGTCCACCGCCGCCGCGCTGAACAGCGACTCCGCGGACGCGATCAGCGTGAACGCGACCACCGTGCCCAGCAGCCCGACCTGCGCCAGCTCACCGAACGCGCTCAGGGGCGGCGGCTGGAGCGACCCGAGCAGCCCCTGCACCTCGACGGTCGCCACCGGCAGCCCGAAGGCGAGCGCGGCGAGCGTCGCGAGTCCTACGGCGGCCAGCGGACCCGGCACCGTACGGACCTTG
>Ga0307511_10005290_pt1 | contig 13140 bp, 12 predicted proteins | sample 13_EM_MG_FD_200266 | JGI IMG/M metagenome (GOLD analysis project Ga0307511, IMG submission 200266) | Populus trichocarpa ectomycorrhiza microbial communities from riparian zone in the Pacific Northwest, United States - 13_EM | ecosystem: Host-associated > Plants > Roots > Unclassified | place...
CGAAAGGAACATAATACATACTGTCATAACTACTAATGCCACTCGCATGGTAGCTCACACTACAATGGCAACCGATGTTTTCCCCCCAGTAGATGCTCAGTTTGCAGAACCTTTGGACACCGATGTTTAGACTGCACTCTAGCGGAGGCAGTTTATCAGAAGGAGAAGGAATTCCAGTCAAGTCAGTGAGACTCATGGAAATTGAAAGCTACCACGATCCCTGCTAACAACATTCCATCGTCTGAGACTTCCGATATTGACATACATGAGTTTAACATCAAAGAAGCTCCTAACCATACTCACATGTGCTCTGCGGAAGAATGGGCAATTGCGAACACTCCTATTGCCAGCCATGAACCCTTAGTGCAGCAACCTACAAAAAACAAGCCATGGGACTACAACATCAAGATTGTGCCAGACGAGAAAAGTAACTCCTTCCTCTCTGCCACAGTCACCACCAGATCACAACGCAATGCAGCTTCCAGAGAAGCTAGTGGATCTAATCAAGGTTACAACAGCCTCCTATCCCCCACTAATCCCATAAGATATATGCCAGAAGTGGGATTTATGCACCAACAACATTACACATCTAATGAAGAGAACAACCACGTTCAAGACCCTCAAATACAGGAGAATACTTTAATTCTTCCTGCACCCACAGCCACCAATCGCTGTAACTTCCGCAAAGGCAAGGGACAAACTGCATCAACATGTGAGGCAAAACGTAAGGCAGATGCAGACCTCAGGTATAGAATCGTGCCAGCAACCAATATGGCAAAGATAGACCTTGATCTCGAAGTCGGCCCCAAATATGACCCCGACTTCTATCTCGGCACTCACGTTCACAATGATGATAGAATGGTGGCCGCCTACATCGCATGTATCAGGATATGCCCCAAGTGGAGCCAGCTCTACAATGCTCTAGAAGGGAAGAAAGGAGTAAGCAAGGACAATGGGTTCTTGTGCAAGAGGAATAATAAAGGAGAATAGAGGCTGGTCCTATAAACCATGTTTGACTTGAACGGTAAGAAGTACCTCGAAGCTGCAATCGAGGAAGCTCATGAAGCTACTGCACATGGTGGAGTTGAGAAAACGTTGAAGTGGTTGACTGATGAATTTATTTGCAGGCCATTTTCAAGCCTCTTTAAAGAATACGTGGCCAGTTGCGATACCTGTTAAGGGATGAAGTATAGCAACAAGGGAACACTAGGACAAGTAACTATGTTACATGTTCCTGCCAGAGCCTGGACGGACATCTCACTAGATTTTCTTAAGATGTCTTTTGTTTTCACTTATTGCTCTACGTTATGCTCGAACATTCCTTTTGAAGTCGATCACATGATTTGCTTTTCGACCCTTTGCACGATTGTCTGTAGACAGTTAGGATTTATGTTTCTCAGTCCAGTTTCTAATAACCTTATGGCGTAGAAGTGCACGGATACCTTTGATACCCAAGTTGCTTCTATTTTCAGTTTTCCTCATTATATTGTTTTTGATCAAGAGACTCTCTTTATGTGAGACCATTTCAAGGATTGGGCAGCAAGAAAGTTCATTCAAGTTGGAACCGTCTACTACATACCATCCTCAGACGGACGGTAAGTCAGAAATTGCCAACAAGACAATCCTCCAAGCCACACGAGCGTGCAAGGTCGAAGGAAAAGAATGGCTGCATGAACTCTCCGAGATCTAGCTTAAGCTGAACTCTCGAGATAACACTGCAAGACAACATAGTCCATTCTTTTCACCCCTAACCTTTGAAGTAAAGCTACGTCCTTCTTCCTTCCCCTACCCAATCACTCCTTATACCCCTCCAGAGGAACGTCATCTTGACACCACTCACAACCTATACTCCTCCAAAGTCAAGAAGGCAAAACAAGCCAACAAGAAGCGGTCTGTTCCACCACTTCTTTCAGCCACCCAAAACGTTCTACTCTCCAAGGAGAACCTCAACCTCTTGCGTACATTTAGGAAATTGAAGCCTAAATGGGTCAGACCATTCCGCATCCAACACGTCAACACATCAACAAGAAGCGGAACAACTATAAACTTAACCTGTCAACAGACAGCCGAGTTTCACTTATCCACAACACCTTCCACATCAGCAAGATTAAACCTTCCATTGGAAACGATTCAATGAACTTCCCAGCTTGTCATGACGAACAACAGAGTAAAGTAAGGGAAGGGAGATGGGAAGTCGAGCGTGTACACGAATTTCGTACTTCTCCTCGTACCGGTAAAAGCCAATACCTGGTATGTTGTAAAGGGTACCGAAGTGATGACAATAAGAGGGTCAAATTCGAAGACATCAGCCCTGAGATTGTTCAAGGGTTTTGGACAAGCAGAAATTAGCACAACACATTCAAGCAATGAAGATCCTCCAAGAAATACAAGAAATGTTATACTCAGGAAACCCCCAAGTCAATTGTTCAAACTGAGCGAGACAGAGTTCTTGCCCTCAGTCATTACAATCAAGACCTCACCTCTGCTGCTACCAACATTGTAGAAGATATCTTTAATCTTTTGCTAAAGTACTGATTTGCGTCAGTTCAATTTACCTGACAATTCCACGTCTATTCTTGTTGTTTTAAATGTAGTTCTGAATGAATAATGGAGGAAGGTATGGCAAACAAGGTATCTAGCGGATGTTTTCATGGTTCCATATGTCACAAATGTTTACTATGGATGATTTGGAAGTTACGTTGGTCTCGTACTGTTCATTGTGAAGACTGCTAATCCCATAACTGTCGTGATTGCACTTGTTATTTCGGACTACCTCCAGTTTGGGCAAGACAACAAGAGTAGGAAATTCTTTTAAGTAGGGAGGTGTAAAGGAAGACCTTTTCTGATAATTGTTTTAGTACACATTATCTAACACCTTTAATATACCACCTAGCTCGTACATAGTACATTACGTACTACTGTCTTGAGCGTATCCAGTCCTTATGTACTTTTCCTTTATCATGCTGCATTATGCATCCACACTTATATTTCTGAGTACTGGAGTTCTGACCTCCAATACCTGTATTGATGGTTATGGAGCAGTTCTCTCTTGAACGGCCAGAAAACAGGTTTGTTAGACTCCAGAAGGCTTGCCAGCTAGTATAAGTACTGAGCCGATCTGCCCAACTGAAGGAGGATTCTCAGATCAGTTCACTTTAGACAGAGTTCAGACAAGCCTTAAATAGCTTCAATACAGAGAGATTACACCTGTTAATTCTCTTCCCACTTGGGAAATCTGTATGCTCTCAAAGACCCTCTGAGTCCTCTACATAGAGGAACCAATAACAGACATGCACTATCACTCCGCTGATTTTACAGACTCTGGTAAACAACATGTGGTACTAATATTGGCATCGCCCATTACATCAAGGCTGATGTCTTCAAGGTTGATCCACGCATCGTCATCACTTCCGTAACTTTGCTATCGTACCAGGTATTGGCTTTTGCTGGTACGAGGAGTAGTACATAGTTCGAGTAGTCATTTAACTTCCCATCTGCTTTCTGTTACTTAGCTAGGTTGTTCCTCGTGACGACCTGATAAGTTGGTCAAATCATTTTTGACGTAAGGTTTGATTTTGCTAATTAGGAAGGTATTGTGTATAAGAGAAAGTTAACTGTCCAGTGGCAGGTTGAGTTTATAGTTGTTCTACTTCTTGTTGACGTGTTGGATACCAAAAGGTCCAATGCATCTAGGCTTGAGTTTCCTAGATGCATTCCAGAGGTTAATGGTCTCTGTAGAGAGAAGAACGTTTTGGCTGGCTGAAAGAAGTACTGGAACAGACCGCTTCTTATTGGCTTGTTTTGCCTCCCTGACTTTGGATGAGTATAGATTGCATGACGTGTCAAGATAATGTACTTCTATAGGAGTACAAGGAGTTATCGGGTAGGGGAAGGAAGAAGGACCTAGCTTTGCCTCAAAGCCGGGAAGTGAAAGGAATGGACTCTGTTGTCTTGCGGTGTTGTCTCGAGAGTTCAGTTTAAGCTGGATTTTGAAGAGTTTGTGCACTTATTGGTTTCCTTTCACCTTGCACGCACATGAGCCTTGGAGGATTGACTTGTTGGCAATTTCTGACTGACTATCTATCTGAGGGTAGTATGCGGTAGATGGTTCCAACTTGATTCCCTTTCTTGCTTGCCCATCCTTGAAATGGTCTGACATAATGAGAGTGTCTCAATCAAAAACAATATATTAGGGATAACCAATAATAAAAGCGAAGTGTATATCAAAGGTATCCGTGTACTTCCCAGCTGTAAAATTTTCTGAAACTGGAATGAGAATCATATATCCTGATTAGCTATAGACAATCATACAAAGTCTCAAAAAGTAAATCATATGATCATCTTCTAAAGTAATGCTCCGGTATAAGGTTGAGCAGTAGGTGATAAAAGGAGACTTCTTAAGAAAATACATAGTAATATCCGTACAGGCTCTTGCAGGCACATGTAACATAGTTACTTGTCCTAGTGGTGGCTTGTTACTAGACTTTGTTCCATGACAGGTATTACAACTCGCCACATATTCCTTAACGAGGCTTGAAAATGGCTGCCAAATCAAGTTATCAGTCAACCATTTCAACGTTTTCTGAACTCCGCCATATGCGGTAGCATCATGAGATTTCTTGATTGCAGCTTAGAGGTAGTCCTTACTGTTCATGTCAGGCATCCTTAGTAGAACCAGCCTCCATTCTCTTTTCTTATTCTTCTTGTTCAAGAACCCGTTGTCCTTGCTTACTTGTAAGGAACTGGTTTTCTAGCATATGTTTTCTCTACACGTGTTTTATCTATGGCAGTTTTGGTGGATTCAATATGGTTATATCCAGGCCCGTTTTTGGCCTATTTTGGCAGCTACCTGTTTAGGACATGGTTGGATTAGGAAGGATCATATTGTGATTAGTCTTGTTGTTTTTTCCTTGTAGTCTTCTCATCCTATTTCTTTATTATTACCTATCATATTCCTGTATCATTCTGAGTTAGTCTCATGTATGTCAGCTTGCTGACCACCATCTCCTGTTATCCCTACCTATTTGGGTTGTAGCTTATTCTGTTTTCTTGTTGATTGTTTATCTCGTTGGCAGCCTTGTTTCTGTTACCTACTTAGGCATCATCATGATACTGAACGTGCCTATAATGAGCTATCTTGTATTCATTATGATCTGGTATCATAATGAGTCCTTACTGTTATCTAGTATGAGTTCAAATAGAATCATGTCCTTTGGAACTCAGTATCTATTAAAGATCTGCATTCAGCGGCCTTCGATAGGGGTTCCGGTTCGTTTCAGTCTAGTTGACCGACCTGAGAAATACACAAGCTACACTGGTAATATTTTTGTTCACTTGTATCTCTTGATCTCCAACTAACCCTATACTCAACCACTTCTTAGCCACCTACTATAATCCTGTATAGGACATAGTTGGCATGCCAAACACCCCACAAGCACGTTGGTAGAGCCGAGGTCCTTACAGAACTCCTCCACTAACTTGGCCCACATAAATATTTTTTTTACCTGCAATTTAAGCTTTAGAGATTTCACCCACACCTCCTAGGGCCTGATCAACCGTAGTCCCTCTTCAACCCTGTTTAAACAATCTAGTACCTTATCCAGCACTCCAGACCCGAACTCCCCAACGCTAGTGGAACAGCAGTCCCTGTACCTCCCTTGTCACAAATCTCAGAAAATCTTACCTTAGCACTAGTAAGTTAGCACTGTCCCCACTCAGTACCAACATAGTCAAAGCCTCACAAACGAAATTAGCAAGCCACTATGTCAGCACCAGAAACGTCACACTCTAGAACCTCTAGCAGACTCTCAGGCCAAAATCCAGATTTTGAACCTTTGAGAGTAAACCCACCCATATAACCGTCCAGATCTCCCTCCAGACAATCTATGAGAACAGATACAGAGAACCAGAAGGAGAAGAGCTCCCTGAATGTGAGCAGGATCTTCTGTCAGAAGTAGAGGATGAACCAGACCCTGCAGATACAGAAGCCACTCCTACTCAAGACCCAAAAGGGAAAAGACCAGAAATGGTAATCCAGCACCCTACTCCAATGAAACCAATTGCTATCCCAGATACTAGAGAAGAAAGGAAAGAGCAAGAAGCTCTCGCCCTGATCGATAGTAAGTTTAGTATCTATTACTTCCATGAACTAAATGGACCTAGGTTTGAACCAACTCTCCAAGGCCTGTCAGCACTAGCCAAAGAAATTACCAAGCTAGCATAAGAACTACCTAGGAAGCCTAGCCCAGGACAGTTTCCTAACACTCCTCAGAAGCCTACACAACGTGTACCCACTCCAGTTATCCCTCCTACAGCTCCTCAAAAAGCCAAAGAAGATTCCAGCATATCATTAAAATTTGGCTCCAGCATTGGTCAGAAATTTAAAAACACATTCCTACCAACTATGTTTCATACAGGACCATCCAAGCAACCTTCCACACGCCTTCCCCTGCCACCACAACAGAGAGTTCCTCACCAAAGACTCACCTCAGTTCCCCTTAGCGAAGCTAAGCCCATGAATTAACCTGTATTTCACTGAGTAGAACCAAGACCAGCACCCCGACCTCCCTCACCACCAGGCACTGCATGGGTACCACCCTCCCAGCAACCACCACAGCAACCTCCACTACCCCCGGGGGCAGCCCCTCCACCCGCTACACCAAAAAACACAAAACAAGTTGGGATGTCAGCCTCTCCAGGATCTGATCCTGGTGATTCAGATGAAAGCAGATCTAGCTTATCTGAAGGTGACACCAACAATGGTTCTGGGAAAGCAAGTAGCAGAAGTAGAAGATCTCAGAGTATGAGATCAATTACTGGCTCTGTGTTTGTAAGCAGCAAGCTCAAAGCTCCAAAACTTGAAAAGAATAGGGGAAGTGGGAAATCGAAGGAAGCAGCTATTTAGAACAATTGGGTTAATGATGCTATGGATATTCTAGAGGTAAGAGAACTCGATCCAGAAGCCAGACAAGCCATGATCTGGCTAGGTTGGAATCTAGAAAGAGAAGGAAAAATTCTGCATGCATCCTATAGAAAAAATCCTGAAACTAAAGATTGTATAGCACTAGAATTTCTCCAAGTACCCAGAAAATTCTGTGTACCCTGCATCAGTGATAACAAGTTATGGACCGAGTTTCTAGCTATCAGACAGACCCAGAACGGCAGAACCAAGCCCATCCAACAAGTGGCCAACAAAATTAAACAACTGCAAATCCTCTTACCTAAAATTAGTGATTGGCAGTGTTACAACTAACTGTTGGAAGTTATGGACCCTGCACTTCTGCAAGAAGTAAGAGTTAACATTAAAGACGAAATGGAATGGGATGACCTGATTGAGTTCTGTCATAAGCATGACTCGGTCATTCACAAGGACACCTCTATCAAAGAAGTCCATAAGTCCAAAAATGGTTAAAAAATGCGTCAGCAAAATCACACACCTCAGGCAAGCAGCAACTCAGCCCTTACCAACACGAGTTGGACTAAACCTAAGCACTGTACTAGGCCCTCCAACACGACTTTCAAATTCAAGAAACTTACTCCAGCAGAAAAAGAAGAACTAGCCAAAAAAGGAGGATATTTCTACGGTAGGAAAACTGGTCACAATGCTATGAATTGCCCCCTCAAGAAATTTCAGATCAGGAGTGCTGCAGGCACTATCACACACGAAATTACAGAAGTAACATACCCTAGTAAGATTTCTTCTGTAGCTCAATTCATCCTGGAAGACCCAACTACACCTCACACAAAAGGCAAGGCCAGCCAACCCCAACTTGATGCAGATAAAGAACACCTCCTAGTCACCACGAGAATTAATGACCAGCTTACTAAGACCCTTGTGAATCAACAAACTGCAGGAGCTGAACTGATCAGCCGCAAATTCTGCACCTTGCATAATTTACCCTTGTACTCTCATAAAAATCTCATCATACTGCAGATGACCATGAAAGGATCCTAGGGATCAATCAGCCACTACAGCAAGGTGAACTGTGACTGGTTAGGGTGGTCAGAAGAACGAATTTTCGTTGTGCCTGCACTCAAGGACTGGAATGTGATATTAGGATCCCCTGCACTAAGACATGCTAAGGCAATTATCAATATGGGCACTATGAGTGTTACCATACAACCCCCTGGTCAGAATAGAATTACACTCGCCCCCTGGAAAACCACAATAAGTCAGAAAAACCCAAGAAAGAAACCTAGCACTACACCTAATCTCTCCAGCCCTGCTAAAACCAACATATTTCATTTCCTAGCCCTACCTACACACCAGATTATCAAATCAGCTTCTACAACCATACAGCCCAATGCCAACCCCTTTGATGAGCTTCCTGATATGTTTCCAACTACGAAAAATCTGGAATTCCCTCTCCTAAGGCCAGGTATGAGTCATCATATCATACTCAAAAAGTCAAATGCAGTTTGGAAGCTTAGGAATATTAGGCCTAAAGGAAAATTCCTGGCTGATATTTTGGAAATGCTAAGAGCAGAAGAGAAATCCGTCCATGTGCATAGATCAGAAGACATATCCTGTTGTGCCATGTTTGTTATTCCCAAAATGGATCATCCATCTGAGCTAAGGTACATCCATGACCTTGTTAAAAGAAATAAGGAAACTGAGTTGCAACCTGCACTCATCCCTAGTCAATCCATCATCAGAAACGCAGTTGCTACACACCCCTTCAGGTCAAAAATTGACATCAGTGATGGCTACCACACCATTAGGGTTCACCCCCCCTATGAGAAGTATACTGCATTTTCTACCCTATATATTACCTACAGGACTAGAGTCATACAGCAAGGTGAATGCCATGCTCCTGACACCTTCCAAAACATCATGAACAACCTGTTCAAATACGTGTTGGGAATCTGTGTACATATTTACATTGATGACATATTCATTTTCAGCAAAACATATAAGGAGCACTTGCATCATGTCAGAACTGTGCTTCAGAGGCTTAGAGAAAATAATTTCTATGCCAACAAGGAGAAGCCCCAGTTCATGCCCAGCGTGCTGCAGTTCTGAGGCCATGTCATTACTTGAAGAGGAATTTCCCCTACTCAGAAATCTGTTCAAAAAATCCTAGATTGGCCCCAACCCCAAAATAGGAAAATATTACAGCAATACATGGGTATGGTAAATTACTTGGGTCATCTAATACCTCATCTAGCAGATATGGCAGCACCCCTTACCGAGATGGCTGGTGCTATAGCCACTTGGGACTGAACTCCTACCCTCACTAAAGCCTTTAATTACACTAAGACAGCCCTATCTACCGATCCTGCAGTCAGACCCATTAATTATTACTTTGCAGATCAAATCTATTTGGTTGCAGACGCGAGTTTAATTGGCACTGGTGCATGGATTGGTCAAGGACCCACTCTACAGACTATCATACCAGCAGACTTCCATTCTAGGAAGTTCAACCCAGCCCAAGAAAATTATTCCACATTTGATAAGGAGTTGTTAAATATTGTGGACGCATTGAAGCACATCAGAAGCGAGCTTACAAGATGTAGTTTCATCATCCTCACAGATCACAAACCCCTGGTCTCATCTCCCACTCAGTATGACCTAACTGGGAAACAGTATAGATGGCAACAGATTATTCCTCATGTCTAGTGCAAGATTCAGCACATAGGAGGAAACAAAAATGTGATAGCAGATGCTCTACCAAGAGTGTTTATAAATCCATCTATTGTCCCATCTCTATCAGATTTTATTCCTTACTCCATTGACTCCCCACAACCTCTACCTACCTTCAGAGCTTCTCAAGACTTATCTAGCAGCTCCAAAGTTATTCCTAGCCTAACAAAAACAACGCCAAAAGATTCCTCAGGTCGAGTTTCCCCTACAAATCTCACTCCACTTCTATCACTTCTGCAGCCATGACCAGAAGCACGACCAAGAAGTCCCAATCCCATGCCACAAGCGATAACTACCCCTCTGGCCCCATCCATGACCAATACCACAGGGATACAGCCAACAAGGAAAACTAAGCCCCTCCAGCAATCATATAAACACCACCAGACAACAGTGCAGCAGAGACTCTGTTCTCTTTGGTGCCTAATGACCCCTCCTTCAGGGCTAGACCCCTGAGATTATCCAAGCACAATCCCAACAACCAGAACTCTATCCTGGCAGCCACATTCGGGGCTCAACCCGCCCTCATGCACTACCTATCTTGTGGAGACAGCATCTGCTACACCCACATCTCCTCACACCTAAACAGCAACAGACCACCAAAAGATAATTGGTGTGCATACTGCAACAGGAAAGGACATTATACTACGTGTTGTGAAATCAATAGGCAAGATTAGTAATACTTTGAGTTGTAAAAGCGTGCAAAGGTATCCCAGGAACGCCATCATTTCTCCTCTCCAAGAGACCCTCCCTATACCTCCCCATATGATCTATCACCCAAATCTGTCCCTAGCCTTACCTCCTCCCAGTATTCCTCATTACACAAAGGCAAAGGCAGAGCAATTTCCGTTGAATCTGATTCAGACCAGGGCTCTGGAAGCGAGATTGATGATAGCTCCACCTCTCCCACATACCCTATATCCCCCCTTGCTCCCAGGAAAATCTCTTCCTCTTCTACTAGCTCCTATAGATCTGATACCCTCCCCTGTCCCACACCCGACCCCAACTTCCCCAATCACTCAAGTATGATGCCTTATTACTGGTTGAAGGGTCCCTTCACCATAAATGGGTTCCTACATTTCGATTCTGCTACTAAGCCTAATACTACCATTATTGCTGAAGCTATTGGCTTAACACCCAATCAGGACAATTTGCACTGGTAATGGGTTTGCAAGAACAGTTACCATAATCTCGTGGAACTTGCACAGTCCCAAGGTCTCCCCACCAACGAAATTCCCCAGCTTCTCCATGCATATGCCAACTGGAACCACATGTCCAAAAGTGGTTACCAGAAGGATCCTGACTTTGTCAACAAATTCAACTGGCACATCAATGGGTACTCTAAGGTGTATGGAATTCTCTACTACACCTTCAATAAGCAGGTCCGAATTTGTGTGCCCAACACACCTGACTGCAACTCCATCATCAAAAATACCTTCCTAGACAAGATCCACACCTCCTGTAGTCATGTAGGTTTTACCAAGAAACTCCATGGGCTCATGAACAACTTCTACTGGCCTAAGATGACTAAGGACACGCGAGAATACTGCAAGACATGCGCTACATGACAGCAGGTAAAAAACTCCACTTAAAAGGCCTATGGGCTCCCCCACCCCCTACCTATCCCTAGCAAGCCATTTACCTACCTCACCATGGATTTTCTTGCCCTCCCTGCCATCATATACCACGCTACTAAAATCCACTATATCCATATGTGGACTATATTATGTAGGCTGACTAAGGACACCCTTGTCCTACCTCTACCAAATGACTATACTGCAGATACTCTAGTTACCTTATTCATGTCTCATGTATACCCACACTTTGGATACCTCCTGGACATTGTCACAGACAATGACATGCTCTTCCATTCCGCGGTGTGGTCAGGGTTCTGCAAGCTTAACGCCATCTCCCAGTCATTCTCCACTCCCTAACACCCTGAATCTGATGGTCACTCAGAAATTGCCAATGAGGCAATTTTATCCATCTTGAGAGGCAAGCAATTGGAACATAGTGGTAGTTGGCTCCCTGCAATTCCCCTGGTACAAGATGCAATCAATAATTCCGTGGATGCCAACAGAGGATGCACCCCCCACTCCCTTGTTTTCAGATTCGCCTCCACCTACCAAAATACCCCTGTTGGCTCAGACATCCCTACAGTCAGACCAGATGGTCTGACTCAAGCCATGTAGGCAGGAGTATGGGGGAAGATGAACAACAGCTGCGTGGAGATGACCAGGCAGGCCAACAAGAAGAGGAGGATGTCCTCGGAGTACAAGATTGGGGATTTAGGCAAGATTTGCCATTCTGGAATAAGCAGGAATTCTCAGTACCCCAAACTGGAACCTGTATTCCTTGGTCCCTACCCTATCTCCCCCGTATACCCTGACACTGATAATTATATGCTCAAATGCTCCCTTGTACCCTCCGGCCACCCCAAGGTCCACACCTCCCTCCTTGCCCCTTAGTATCAAAATAATGATACCAAATTCCCCTCCAGATCCCTACCTGAGCCAGGACCAGTAGAATGTGACTGTCTGGGTGATAGGTGGGCTTTCGAACGCATCGTCAAGGATGAGAAGAGCAAGAGGAATGGCGTCGTCCAGTACTGGGTTAACTAGGAAGGGTATGGAGATAATCAAAATACTCTGGAACCAGAGGAAAGTCTCCCCCCCAACGCTATGAAGGATTATTGGAGACAGCATGCTAGGACTGGTAACCAGCAAAAAAAAGTGTCGAGAAAGGATGAACAAGTAGTATATTGGGTGAATATGTCTCAAGGTTATTGCGGGGTTTGATACCCTTGTCTTGTTATATATTTCCTTGTATTTTTCATTCTTCCTGTCCATTTTCTAGTGCAGGATTTTCTAAGAAGGGAAGGATGCAAGGAACTGGTTTTCTAGTATATGTTTTCTCTACACATGTTTTATCTATGGCAGTTTTAGGGGATTTTATTGGGTTATATCAAGGCACGTTTTTGGCCTATTTTAGTAGCTACCTGTTTAGGATATGGTTGGATTAGGAAGGATCATATTGTGATTAGTCTTGTTGTTTTTTCCTTGTAGTTTTCTCGTCATATTTCTTTATTATTACCTATCATATTCCTGTATTATTCTGGGTTAGTCTTATGTGTGTCAGCTTGCTGACCACCATCTCCTGTTATGCCTGGCTAATTGGGCAGTAGCTTATTCTGTTTTCTTATTGCTTGTTTATCTCTTTGGCAGCCTTGTTTCTATTACCTTGTTAGGCATCATCATGACACTGAAGGGGTCTAGTTTGAGCCATCAAATATTCATTATGATCTGGCATCATAATGAGTCCCTCTTGTTGTCTAGTATCAGTTCAAATAGACACATGGCCTTAGAAACTCAGTATCTATTAAGGATCTGCATTCCGCGGCCTTAGATAGGGGTTCCGGTTCAGGACAGTCTGGTCGAGCGACCTGAGAAATACACAAGCTACAATGGTAATATTCTTGTCCACTTGTACTTCTTGACCTC
>Ga0307511_10005291_pt1 | contig 13139 bp, 12 predicted proteins | sample 13_EM_MG_FD_200266 | JGI IMG/M metagenome (GOLD analysis project Ga0307511, IMG submission 200266) | Populus trichocarpa ectomycorrhiza microbial communities from riparian zone in the Pacific Northwest, United States - 13_EM | ecosystem: Host-associated > Plants > Roots > Unclassified | place...
TGATGTAAACAGTAAAGTACTTACATATTCTGCACAGGATAGGTAACTACTCCATCATATGGTTATATTCAATTGAAATTATTATTATTACCCTAGTAGCTTCTCAATTTGACTTTTCATTTCCCCTTTATCTTCCCTTCCTTCATCAGTATATACAAGGTGTTTGACCTAAAAAATTACACAATGTTATACTCGATAGCAAACAAAAATGTTCAAGAGATTAAGATCAGGTATGTTCCTTTACATTCTTGCAGCTTTTCATTTGCTCAGCACCATGTTCTCAAGCGCACGATAATGTGCAGTTACACAAGCGCAAACTCATACATTTTTCTTTGAGATTAATTGATTAAACTGTTCAATGAAAATGTTCAAAAAGAGTGGTTGGGATTGCTGCATGAATGAGCTTACAGTTTCTTTGAGATTAATAGATTATACACATGCATTGTAACTCAAGGACTGCTATGCACTTCATGATTCTGAATGTCTAGTGTTGTTTCTTTGAGATTAGTCGTCAGGTTTAATAATGCATGTGCACAAGTTTAATTTCTATGAACTGTTCACCTTGTTTCCCACGAGCTTAGAGTTTCTCTGGTTTGCTTTTTGTTTTTTTCTCTGCAGTCCAGGGATCATGTTGTTGATTTTAACTAAAAGTGGTGGCTGTGTTCCTCTTGAGATTCTTTCGATAGAGGATGGCACTGTTCTCAAATCTTTCAATCATCTCCTTCATCGGAATAAGAAGGTGGATTTCATTGAAAAGTTCAATGAGAAGCTTCTTGTCAAGCAAGAAAATGAAAATCTCCAGATTCTTGATGCAAGGATCACTGTTGTTATCTTCAAATATTTCTTCATCCATACACAAAAATGCACAAAAATCATCAGGATGGACCATAACTGATATAAAAGGAATTAGTCATTTGATTTACACACACATGATTTATTTGGAGGAAAATACTAAACCCTCTAGAGAAATGCAACGACGGCTTAATCCTAATATGAAATTGAGGAATGAAGTCATTAAGCTTCTAGATAATAAAATCATTTATCCTATTTCTGACAGCAAATGAGTAAGTCCTACCCAATTTGTACCTAAAAAGTCTGGAGTCACTGTGATAACAAATGAGAAAAATGAGTTAATTCCAACTAGGACTATTACTGGTAGGCGCATGTGCATTGATTATAGGAAACTTAATTCAATGACTAGAAAAGATCATTTTCTTTTACCTTTCATGGATCAAATCCTAGAAAGAGTCGCAAGTTATAAATTTTATTATTTCCTTGATGGTTATTCAGGTTACAACCAAATTGAAATTGCATTTGAAGATCAAGAGAAAACTATTTTCACATGTTCATTTGGTACTTTTGCATATTGAAGGATGTCTTTTGGATTATGTAATGCACCATCTATATTTCAAAGATGCATGCTTGGTATATTCAATGATATGGTTGAACATTTTCTGGAGATTTTTATGGATGATTTTTTCTGTTTTTGGTGATTCATTTGATGATTGTTTAACAGGAAAAAGTTTTGAACAGGTGTGAAGAGAAGAATCTTGTGCTGAATTGGAAAAAATGTCATTTTATGGTAACAAAAAGCATTGTACTTGTTCACATTGTTTCATCAACAGGAATTGAGGTTGACAAATCTAAAATCGAGTTAATTGCCAAAATCTGTTAAAGATGTTAGATCATTCTTAGGACATGCTGGTTTTTATAAAAGGTTCATCAAAGATTTTAGTGTAATAACTAAGCTATTGTGTAACCTTTTAACAAAGGATAATGTTTTTGAATGGACTACACATTGTGAAGAAATCTTTGTTAAACTTAAAAAATTGCTTACTTCTGCTCCTGTCATACAACCTCCTGATTGGTTATTACCTTTTGAAATAATGTGTGATGCTAGTGATTGTGCTGTGGAGGCTATTTTGGAACAAAGAAAAGATAAGAAATCTTATGTGATTTACTATGCAAGTAAAACTTTAAATAATGCTCAAATGAATTACATTGCCACTGAAAAGGAATTACTTGCAGTAGTATTTGCATATGAAAAATTCAGATCTTATCTTATTAGCTCATCTGTTGTTGTTTTTAGTGATCATGCAGCATTGAAATATCTTCTTTCTAAGAAGGATTCTAAGGCTAGATTGGTACGGTGGATTTTGTTACTTCAAGAATTTGATATCACAATCAAGGACAAGAAAGACACCAAAAATGTTGTCGCAGATTATTTGTCAAGATTGACAATAGATTCCACATCTAACATCACACAAATCAATGATTACTTTCCTGATGAATTTTTACTTTCTGTTGCTACAATGCCTTGGTTTGCTAATATTGTCAATTTCTTGCAACAGGAGATTTGCTAGTTCATTGGAGTACTCAAGACAAAAGAAAGTTTTTAAGCGAAGTGAAGAACTTTTATTGGGATGACCCTTACATATTCAAATATTGTCCTGATCAAATATTTCGAAGATGCATTCCCGACAATGAGGTAAGTAGTGTCATTAAATGTTGTCATTCTGAGGCATGTGGAGGTTATTTCTCATCAAAGAAGACGACTGTAAAAATCTTACAATGTGAATTTTATTGGCCCACCATGTTCAAGGACAGGCATGCATTCTACAAAACTTGTGAAAATTGTCAAAAGTTAGGGTCTATTTAAAAACGTCATATGATGCCTTTAAATCCTATTCTTGTCATCAAATTTTTTTATTGTTGGGGTATAGATTTCATAGGTCCATTTCCTCCGTCATTTGGTTTTTTGTACATATTAGTCGCAGTAGATTATGTTTCAAAATGGATAGAGGCAATTCCAAGTCGAAACAATGATCATAAAACAGTGATCAAGTTTTTGAAAGAAAATATTTTGAGTCGGTTTGGAATCCCTCAAGCCATGATAAGTGACGGTGGAACATATTTTGCAACAAGTCATTTGAGTCTTTAATGAAGAAATATGGAATCACACACAAAGCTATCACCTCTTATCACCCTCAGACAAGTAGACAAGTAGAACTTGCTAATAGGGAGATCAAACAAATCTTGGAAAAAACAGTGAACCCTAATCGGAAGGACTGGTCTTTAAGACTTAATGATGCACTTTGGGCTTATCGAACTGCTTTTAAAACATCATTAAGTATGTCACCTTATAGGTTGGTTTATGGTTTATGGAAAACCTTGTCACTTGCCTGTGGAACTTGAACATAAAACTTATTGGGCTATTAAAACTTTCAATTCAAAACTTGATGATGCTTGCCAGCTGAGTAAGTTACAAATAAATGAGCTTGAGAAAATAAGAAATGATGTATATGAGAATTAAAAAGTTCATAAAGCAAGAATAAAAAAGTTTCATGACAAGAGAATCTTGAGAAAAACATTTGATGTTGGTTAAAAAGTTTTGCTTTAAAATTCTCGACTTCATTTATTTTCCGGAAAGCTAAGATCAAGATGGAGTGGTCTATTTCTTGTGAAACATGTGTATTTTTATGGGGCCTTTGATATTGAGAATCCAAAGAATGACAATGTCTTTAAAGTAAATGGACATTGTTTGAAAACTTACTTTAATAATTTTCCTACTGAAGATGAGTCCATTGGTTTGGGTGATGCTGTTTATAAAGATTGATTATTTTGTTTTTCTCAAATTGTTTTTGTGTTTCTTTTTGGTGTAACTTTTGTTTTGCTAGTCTTTCTCCAACCCCGGTCAAATAGCGGATAACGGTACTCCGTGACTCTTAAGTCTGTTCTTTGAGTTTCCCATGATAACTGATATATGTGTATATATTTGTTCAATTCCTTGCTCCTTCTCTTTTCTCTGCATCTCTTCTCCACTTCTCATTTGAAAAATGGACATCACTCTCGAAAAATTAAAAAGGTATTTTCCTGTTTTGCCTCAAAATGCGATTACAAAAATTTACCGTGCTAGGTGTGAAAGATTGAGATTGTTAATGAACCATGGAATTCCTGAAGATATTCGCTAGCTAATTGAAGCAAAAGTCTGATTATCAGGTGAGTCTTCTAATTCTTTTATTTCATACATGCCTGAGACATGTAAAAGTACTTTTGCAAAGAAACGTCGTGCAAAACGACTGAAAATCTGTCACAGATGTGATAGATGGACTTGTAATGCAAAATGTCGTTCTTTAGGAATGATATCTGTAAACCGTGAAGATAAAATACAATTCATTAAGGATTACCTGAGTAAGGAGTCTTTAGATAACCTTCTATTAACTCTTGAGATGCACTCTAGTGGAGATGTGCATTGTGCAATTTATGATTTATGACTCTAATTTCATAAAGAACATGCTCGATATAGTTTTGGGAATCTGACTAAAAAAAGACTCTTTTTGCCAGTTTTTAAGAAAACTGGATGGGAAGCCTATCCTCGACCCATAGAGGGCGTTTAAGTCGTTCTTGGACGTAAAACCAAGGGAAGATGTGAGCCACAATTACAACTACTTGTACATATACATGCTAAAAAGAAAGAGTGACTTCAGTTGACCTACATATAGGTGGTATGATTGCATTTTCAATTTCTCATCTATAAAATCTTCTCTTCCTTCCCTTCATTTCCGCTCAACCCATACATTTAACAGATATAGAAGTGTGAAGAAATGACAGATTCCTCAGGACATCAAATAAAAATAATTTGTGTTTTTGGTGGATTCAATCCTGGAAAAGAAAGTTTTTAGAATCAACAAATCATTTTGGTTGTGTACTAGGTGAGAGAAAGATTCATTTAGTATATGGGGGAGGCAACCTTGGGTTAATGGGGAGTGTGTCAACAACTGTATTTTTAGGAGGCAGTCAAGTTTTGGGTGTCATTCCAAAAGCTTTAGCAAAAATGGATCTCATTGGAAAAACAGTTGGGAGAGGAACTGGAGGTCTCCACAATGTCTAAACGAATAGATACAATGTTTGATCATGCTGACGCTTTCATTGCCTTACCAGATGATCTGGTCATATTAGAAGAGATATTTCATATTTCCTCTTGGGGCCAACTGAACATTCACCAGAAACCTATAGGTTTGTTAAATGTTAATGGTTTTTTTGATAATTTGTTGTCTTTTCTTGATCATGTTGTGGAATAGAATTTTCTTACATCTTCGGCATGACAAATCATAATCTCTGCTGCTACTGCTAAACAACTGATTGATCAACTGCAATCTTTCAGCCCATTAATTGATTCCTTCATGAGTCGAATAGACTGGTCAACCAGGAAAAACCGTAAAAAACTTAGATTGGATTTGAGCCTTAGCTTGTAAAAACTTGTGTTTTTTGGTTTTATTAATAGCATAATTTTTTTCCTGTTTTGTTATTTCTTATTTTTGTTTAAGTGTGTTTCAGGTTTGTCAGTAGTCGTTGCTAGGTGATGTCTTCTATACTCTACCTTTCTACCTTAAAACATTGAGGACATTGTCTTGTTTTGGTTGGGGGGAGAGGGTAGTTAAATTAAAAAAACAAAAACAATAATAATTGTTTTTGTTATTAAAACCATTTGACAGAACTGTTATTATTAAGACGGCAGAGTAAAGAGTATTGACTCTTGAGACGCATCTTAGTAAACATTCATAACAAGGTCTATCATAACACTTCTTGAAATATTCAGGTTTACAAACTCTCGCATTGTTATCACTTGATTCTGCTCATATGCTCATTTAACAAGTATTCATAAACCTTCATTTTCATACACTTTAATATATGATTGTGGGTTGCACATTGGATTATTACATTATTTATGTTCTTTTGTTAAAGATAACAACTAAGGGAAATGGAAAATATATAATTTTCAAAAAAAAAAACCAACAAAAAAACAAAAAAAAAGATAATAAATGTAATAAAATAAATAAATAAAAATGCAGATAAGTTTGGTTTCGTAGCCTTCCTAACCTAAGCAATTAAGCCCGAAGGGGTGTTTTAACACCTAATACCTTAAAGTCAACTGACTTGGGAGCTATTGGCCTAGTGCTTGTTACATGGGTTGAAGAGAAAAGTTTAAGGGAATCAAACATTGCACTATCTACATTTTAGTATCTGCAACCCGAGTTACTAAGCTCGTAGGGGTGTTTCAACACCTAATGCCCTAAGACTAACTGGTCTGGGAATCATTAGCCTAAAGCTCGTTACATGGGTTAAAGATGCATTGTGTTTTAAGTTGTGTGTGTGTAAAAGAAAGAGATAATAATCTCAATCCAAGGAAGTTAATCTTAGAAAAACATTAGAACAAAATTGTGTTTTCTTCCAAGAAAAGCCTCATATCTATATTTTGATATATTGAGCACAAAATGAAGGTTTATTAATATCTTGATTGAGAAGTACGAAGCAGATATATAAATTTAATGAGAGTTTGTTTATTTGGATATATTAATAAAAGTTAAATGATGAATGCCTTGCTTTTTGGATTTTGTAAATTATTTTTCTACTTTAACGCTTTAATTACTAGAGACTAGTAATAAGCTGGTTGAGGGTGTGATTAGTACTTAAAAGTGCATTCTTATTAATGCTTTATATCATTATATTGTACTTTAAGTATCATTAAACTCTCTAATTTAAGCATGTTTTATAATAAGTCTGATAATATAAGATAACTTTAATTTATGGTAAATGCTCATTTTAAATGCAGGAAAATCTTACAATTTAAAGGATTGATTGATGTGATTAACTATTGAAAATAAAAGAACAAGGGAAGTGCGAAGGTTAGAAAAAAGATGCTGGATCAAACTGGAACGTCATTCAGTCATTTGATCATATCTGGAGTTGTGTACCTTAGATTGATGTATGGTTTATTGTTCTTGAAAGTTAAGACATAGGCCTACAACTTTCATGAAGAGTGGAAGACCCAAATCTGTCGTTTTCAAATTCAAAGCTTGGCCACAAAAGAGAAGTCATAATCTGTCCTGAAATCCAGCCCAACACTGCTAAGAAGTTTACCCATAGATGGAGTTCTAGAAATCCAAATGACATCAAATTTGGTGGGTGAAAAGCTAAGACAATTTACAATAACTTTCATGGGACCACCTGTTTCAATTCTAATGTTACCAATGACATTTCATCTAGACAAGAGCTTGAGGGCTATCCACCACGTCCACTAGAAGCACTACTTAGTATTTGAGCCATATCTCGAGCTGTATTGATGCAAATGCTCTGAAATGTTGTGGGTGCAAAGCGGAGATGATTGCCAACAACTTTCATGAAGAACACTTTGCCAAATTGTGATTGCATCAATGTCATTTCATCCAGCGAAAATGCTTGAGTGCTGTTGTCCACCAAGTCCACTAAATCAATGGTCACTACATCAATAATCAATTACCAAATGAATAATTTTGAATTTTAGCCTATAAAAGGAGGTATTTGCCATTCATTTAGGCATCTTGGTTTTCAGATCAAGATGCCTAAATGAATGGCAAATGCCTCATTTTATAGGCTAAAATTCGGAACTATTCATTTGGTAATTGATTATTGATGTAGTGGCCAACTATTGATTTTGGTGGACTTCGTGGACAACAACACTCAAGCATTTTGGCGGGATGAAATGACATTGATGCAATAAGAATTTGGCAAAGTTTTCTTCATGAAAGTTGTTGGCAATCATCTTCTCTTTCCACCCACAACATTTCAGAGCATTTGGATCACTACAGCTCGAGATATGGCTAAAATACTGAGTAATGCTTCTGGTGGACGTGGTGGATAGCCCTCAAGCTCTTGTCTGGATGAAATGTCATTGCGAACATCAAAATTGGAGCAGGTGGTTCTTAGAACGTTATTTTAAATTGTGTTATCTTTTTACCCACCAAATTGGACGTCATTTGGCTTTCTAGAACTTCATATATGGGTAAACTTTTGAGTAGTGTTTGAGTTGTATTTTAGGACAAATTCTGACTTCTCTTTTGTGGCCAAGCTTTGAATTTGAAAACGGCAGATTTAGGTCTTCAACTCTTCTTGAAAGTTGTAGACCTATGTCTTAAATTGCCATAACAATAAACCAAACATCACTCTAAGGTCCACAACTCCAGATATGATCAAATGACTGAATAATGTTCAAGTTTGATGCACCATCTTTTCTCTAACCTAGGCCTTCCTTTGTCATTTTATTTTCAATAGTTAAATCACATCAATCAATAATTTGAATTGTAAGATTTGCCTGCATTTAAAATGAACATTTACCATAAATTAAAGCTATCTTATATTATTAGACTTGTTATTATAAAACATGTTTAAGTTAGAGAATTTAATGATACTTTAAGTGCAATATGATGATATAAAGATTTAATGAGAATGTATTTTTAAGTACTAATCAGGGGTTTTGTTGTATTGACATGCTTGTACAGATATATATGCGCTGCATGTATGGAGGAGAAAAAAATAGATTGGGAATGTTTGCTATTTCAATAAGTGTGAATGAATTTTAAAATTTCCATTTCCATTTCCATTTTAATTGTTTATAGGCAACATGAAAAAAATAACTTTTTTTTTTAATAACAATTATAGTTCTGAGAGTATCTCTATATGGGCTGGCCCTAAATTTTGAGAAAGCCAATCATGATTGTTCAGATTATGAGGGTTACACTTTAGCTCTTACTATTGTTTCTGACACTTATATTGTAGGTCATGTGGACTCCACATGAGATGATAAATTGGTTGTTGCGCCTGTTGTTTTTACTAACGAGATGGGCATTGATGGTCCCATTAATATTTTTTTAGATGGTTAAGCTACATTGCATAGATCAGGTAAAACAACAGTTCAACTACAAAAAATACATTCCAGTCAATATCGATACGAGTGATGCATTGTATGCCATAAATCATCATGGAAAAATGATAATTACGACTAGTTAAGCTATCATGAAACTTTTTTATCACAGTAAGATGCACAAAGGAATAAGATATGTATAGAGATGTATCTTGTGATTACAAAGGAGAAGTATATGATTTGTTAAAATTTTATTAAAATTGGATAATGTCTTACTTTAATAAAAAAAAATTATGTTATGATTTTTATGTTATTGGATTTATTGTTGTCATGAACCAAATTAATTGTAAGATTAATAAACTTAATAACCACTAGAATTAGAGTAGTTATGCAATTCAACCTAAATTCATAAGACATGAAAATAGGATGTAATTCACCATAAATCTCATAAGAATATAGAATGTAGGGGGGATTTGGCTAATAGAACTTTTAGTCATTTCGTTGGATGTTGTTATTAATGAAGTTATAGTTTTGAAATGTGACATTTAACTGATCTCACTAATTTCAAATGAGACATATCAAGAAGTCACGATTAGGAAGTACGATATCAATTAAATGTTACATTTCAAAACCATGACAACCCCAAACTGTGTTATTTCGCTAAAACGTTTTTTAGCTATGTTATTTTGATAATTTTTCTTAACTTTCTTTGTTAATAGCCTAAAATAGCTAAAAAAAATATATGCAATTATAAAAAGCACCATAAATGAATTGAGTCAATCCGGATCAACCGGTCAAATCCCCAACCTGGGTCATGAGACTGAGATAACCCCATATAATGCAAATTAAAAAAAATTACAAAGCTTAATTTCCAACCAAACCAAGATTGAAGGATTAAATAAAAAAAGTCAATTAGAAAAAGTGACCCAAAAATAATGACCCAAGTTGGGTAAACCCGTTAAACCTTTGACCTATGTCATGAAATCATGAAAAATTATAGAAAGCAAATAATTTTTTTTTATGAAACTCCAATTTCAATATATCTAATATTGAATATTGAAATCGAGAAAAAAAAACTAAATCCATGAGATTGATAATAACCCAACATAAAATAAAATAAAATTACAAAGTATAATTCCCTAAACAACCTAATACTAACTAAATAAAAAAAAGATTTGGTTGTTAAAAGGTGAAATTGAAAAAAAATTATATAAAAAAACAAAACACTATTTTAATGAATATTGTTTTGTGAGTGTAATTACAATGATTTAGCCACATTTACATTTGTTAATAGATGTATTTTATGGAATCTAATTGCACTAGGTGATTTATATTTGGACATTTAAAAAGACAAAATTTATTGTCATTCTAGATAGGTGTCCCGCTCTTTGATGTGGGATGCATCTTAATTCATTAACAACGTTTAACATAATAAGATTGTCACATGTGACTAAGAAAAGCAATAAGGTTTGAGAATTCTTGCATGAAACTAAAACACAAATTAAAGAAAAGTGGGGCAAAAATTAAATATGTGATATGCATAGAGAAGGCAAATGCAATGTTAAATAACAATAGTAGCAGCTAAGCAATTGCAATAACAGTAGTGAATCAACATTACTAATGCCAAGCTAATCTAAGAACAAAAGTCCTACCTAAACAAAAGAAGCAGAAATTCAAAGGTGTTGGAGGAGCTAATGAAGAAACAATAGCTTTTATTGCTTGGTGTTTTGTAAGAAAAGTTTTGATATTTGTCATAACCCAATTTGTTTGCCTCCCTTTTCTTGTTTCCAAAAAAACAAATCCTAAAAATAGGAAAAAACAACAAAAATCTAAAAAAAATATTTTTGATGTATTTGCGTTAGTTTTGGCATTTTCAGCGTCTTTTCAAAAAAATAACACATTCAAAAATTTACTTTTGACTCATTTAGTTCTTAACGCACTCATTTTAAAATCATTGATAAATTTTATTGAGTCGAAATTGACATTGTTTTTTTTTTTTAAATATCAAAATACAAAAAAATATGAAAAATAAAAAAATATTTGGATAAGAGAAAACATTGTTCTTAACGCACTCATTGTCGCACGTGTACGGCGTTGTGACGATCGTCCACTCTCAGGTATATAATGTATCTATCTGACAAAAATAAAGAAGACAAGGAATCTTTGTCTTTTTCAGTGGAAAGATAGAATGAGAGTCGCTACCTAATATTTTGGTCATTAGAAACCCTAACTGGTCTTAGAGATCGAGTACGGGGACTGGTTACGTAAAGAAAATGTATTAACACCCCAAATATGCCATACCTAAGGTAAGTTGCTTTGTTTTATTGTCTGATATATGCTACAGTTTTATCGTATTTCTAATTGTTTGTCTGTCTACGATTTAAGAAAAGTCCTCCTCGGTAAGGAGATCCTTATTTTATCGGGTAAAACCTAATCGTTCTAACGTCAACACAAGAACTACCTTTTTAATATTAGGAATACGTTTTACATATAAACTCGTAAACCATGATACTAAAAACAAAAAAAAAATATTGTTTGGATTTTTTTTGAAATATTGGTCAAGTTCTCGTGACTTTAATAAACTGGTTATTAAAACTAAAATACATGCTAAAATATTTTTTTTTGAAGTTTTCTTTATTGTATGAAAATAGGATATGATTTTTTTAGCTTTGAGAGACTTGACTGTATGCATAAAACAAATATTTTTTTCGTTGTGTTTTTTGGAATAGGTCGGACCTGGCCCAAAAAGAAACCGGGCCGAGATCAGCCCAAAATAAAATTGGGCCAGAACCAACCAAAAAAGAAACTGCTTTCTACAAGGCAACCCAACCGTGTGGACCGGACTACTAGAGTCCAGCCCACGAAGATAGTTGGTTACTGTGCACAGTAACCGGTTAATTATTTTAATTTTGCTGCAAAACATGAATTGCTCATGTTTTGCATGCAAATGAAACCAACCGGGAAGACAGATCAGAGAAGTAGAGAAGATTACCTAGAGTGAAGGAGCGTGTTTGTTGTCGTTTGTGGTGGCTTGCGGTGGCGATGGCTGGGAAGCTTGGTGGCGGCCGCTACAATGCTTCTTCTTTTTCCATGTAAAGACACCAGTCCCTACGTCTTCTCCTTCTCTTTTTTTTTGTTTTTTTTTTGTTTTCACTCTCTCGGTTCTCTCCTCTATCTTTGTGCTTCTCCTCTCTTCTTTTTTTTTCTTCTCCCCTGTTTTTTCTTTCTTTCACTCTCTGTTTTCTCTCTCTTCTTTTTTTCTTCTTCTCCTCCTTTTGCTGTCCTCCTCTTCTGCTCTCTCTTCCCCTGTATTTATAGGCAAAAAACATAGGGAGAGAGGCCTGCTACCCCTGTCCAGTCATGGCACAGGGGTAGAGTGAACGGGGCAGCCACTGTGCAGCCGCCCCAGAACCGCTTGAGGGGCACGTCCCTTCTGTTTTTCACCCCGTGGTAGGCCATGGGTTAGAGCTTAGGCAAGTGGGGGGGTCTTTGTCGGGATCTTTTTGGGGCTTTCAGAGAAAGAGGGATAAGAGAAAAGTAGGGGAACAAAAGCTTCTTCTTCCCTTGCCTTGCGTGTCCAGGGAAGAAAAAGAGGGGAAGAAGAAGACCCACAGTGCCGTTCAAAACGGCACCATTTAAGGCTTTTTTTATTGAAACAGTGGATGAAACGACGTCGTTTTACCCAAAATGCGCCGTTTCATTTAAAAGAAAATGGCACCAAAAACATGTCAAAAACCAAATCAGTCCTTAATTTATGATTTGTTCAATCAAATCCTCAATTGCAATTTTGATTTTCAAATCAATTCAATTGCATCCTTATCAAATTCAATCGTCGACCCTAAAGTTGGCCGTATTTTTTCAAATTGGTCATTGGTCTTAAATTTATTAATTGGACCCTCAATTGATCAATGAACTTTCAATTTCTTCAATTTAGTCCCTGATTTGTTCAATTTCACTCTTTCCAATTACACGTCTTTTCCAGTTTGGTCCTTGGTTTTTGATTTCTTCAATTAAGTCCTTAATTGGCCATCAAACTTCAAGATTTGACCAAATTAACTCTTAAAAATTATAATTTGACCCTAAAACTTTAATTTCTTTCAATTAAAGCCCAAATTGACTTCAAAATCCATTTTTCTTGCAATCAAACTCTTCATAAACTCAATTAAACCTTTACTACATTTAATTGAGTCCAATAAACATTTGATTTTGGACATTTCTTCCTCAAATTGAATTTTTTTTGTCAGTCGGACTCTCATCAGTCAATGATATACTATCAAATTTCAACTCTTGTATTTTTAAATCTCCTCAACCAATTTTTTAGTCATTTTCTAGCCACTTTGGCATCCTCTCGTCACTGCCTATTATTATTATTATTATTATTATTATTATTTTCTTTTTTTTTTGTTTTTCTTCCGAATATATATATATATATATATATATATATTTTATATTATTATAT
>Ga0307511_10005292_pt1 | contig 13139 bp, 7 predicted proteins | sample 13_EM_MG_FD_200266 | JGI IMG/M metagenome (GOLD analysis project Ga0307511, IMG submission 200266) | Populus trichocarpa ectomycorrhiza microbial communities from riparian zone in the Pacific Northwest, United States - 13_EM | ecosystem: Host-associated > Plants > Roots > Unclassified | place...
TGTAGCCCGTTTTCCCGTGGGTGTACCAAACCTTTTAAGGGGAGGGAACGGGGGCGCCGCATAGCCTTAGGCTGATCAGGCGTATAGACTCCAAAAAAAAAAAAAAAAAACGAGAGCCTCCTTCCTGCATTTGGACTAAGCTAATCCAGAAATGGAATTGGCTTCCAAAACAGGTAACCCAACGCACACAAGCACCCGGTGGAATAATCTGGCCCCACATCAACCACCCGACATTCGACCTCCCCACTAAAAAAAAGCTGCGGAAATTGCAGGATATCCTAAGAGATCTTGCGTTGCTGAGCGCGTTCTCCCGATGCCTTTTAACGCCCCTAGAATGGAATCAGGTGTACAATGACTTCAGTAATTCGACACTCGTTGATGAATATGACGCATTCCCCTCGAGCATTCCATCCACTGCTAGCTACTCTCTTGCCGATGGCTTACCCGCTATCAGTGCTAATGCGTTCAACTCCCAGGCCTTTTCGCCACTTACTAGATGCTACACATCTGCCGACCAGAAGGCCGTGCGAATGAATCAACCTAATCCTAGATTTACGGATGAGAATACTAATTTAAAAGAAAAAACGCTCATGGGCAGCTCCTATGGCATCCCAGTCAAAAATAGCAAAGACCTGAATGAATCGTCTGCGTTAACAGGAAGTGCTAGCGGTATCACATCGCCCAGCTATGTCTATCAGCCCGAACATATGTGTCCTAGCGTATTAGATGGAGGACCCCCAGCTCCATATGCAGGAACACCATGTTACGTGTTTCCTGACTCACAAACCGGAAATATCGATATCTCTACGTAGGTACCCTAAAACCATATAAACACCGTATTTTGCACTAACAATGTCGACTGTGGAATTATAGTAGAACTAGAGGAAGCTCCGAATATACGCCTAGAGTTCTCAAAGGGTCCAATGGGATGGCCACTGGGCAAGGAAGCGAGCTCGATATTCATAATCTCAGCTTTCAGCAACTCCTAGTAAGGCCTCTCAACCCTTACCAGGACTATTACATTCTCATCAGGCTCCTATCAGAATGGTGAACAGACTGCCGGTACCTCGAGCAATAATGAACACATGACTAGCAATGACAATAGTATTATGCAGATGAGCTTGTGGGAGTATTCTATCAGAGAACCGCCTGATTTACCAGGCTTTGGTGGAAACGGGGGCCAATCAGCCTCTATAATTGAGAATGCTGGTGATTATCAGCAATCCAGGTCCCCAGTCACGCACTACAGCAGCCCTCATACGAATAATCGCCATATACACTTTGGCAACGACCTGACCGGAAGACGCTCTCGAGCAGGACAGACACAGTCCCAGAGCTCGCTTCGACGATACCCATGCCCTATTTCAAGCTGTTCTCGCAATAGGACACATTCAAAGAGGGTTTTGAGATCCGATAACCTTGGCGATCATCTCAGGAAGGTACACAGAGTTGCGATACCTGCTCGAACCAGGATTATGAGTTGGATCCGCACGAATGAGCCACTCCTGAGGAGGGTTGATGAACGTGAAATGCAAGTATTACATGGTGGAAGCTTGCAACTAGATGACGAGGAGGTGTATGAATACTAAATCAGTGGACAGTAATCAATATCTGGCAGGATACATTCTTGTGAGGTTTCTACTTTGATTTGTGGCTTTCATCTTACATTCGACTTCAATATTATTTTCTGTCACTGTTATTTCATGCATGATTCTTTCGTATCGAGTGCTTTTGATCATACTATTGTTACTTTCCGCCATCCTTTTTATTTAGGAGTGTGTTGGTTTGCCATTGAGCAGATATATAGTTGGTTTATCTGGGTTGGCCTGGGGGGCAGGGCACTGTGAATGGTAATGTTAGCAAAACGGAGTACAACAGGGTCAAGGTTAATGACCAAGGCTGAATTCATTTGTGGGGCCATAGATATAGGGTAGGGAGCACGGTGGGCCCTTTTTGATGGGTTATATTCTGGATTTTCCTGGGTGGTTGGGGGTTTCTGGGAGAGGAGGCAACATACCTTGTGATGAATGTCTAAGTATCAGGCAGTGTACGGAATAACTGTTTAGGCTGTGGGGAAGAAACTGGTCTTTACTTCTACTTTCACAGCGGTCTTCGGTTCCTATATACTCAGATAAGAACGTCTCAATAATCTCATCCTTAAATGCTGTTGTGCTAGATCCATATGAAGTCTATGATCGAATCGGTGTCTTGAGTCATTAATATTAGGTATTAGCATATGCCGCATAGAACAAGGACCCTTGATCAATTTCTACTAGCCCCGCTATAACTACTCCAATTAGGTAGAAATTGAAGTAATGTTTGCAACCATACAAGCCCTCTTGCACATGCAATATTCTTAATATGCTGCTTTATTACTGCGCTTATTCACACAGCCAGACTCTCTCCCGGTCACCAATCGGGTATATCATAGCTTATGTAATAAGCGGTGAAGCATTGTACATGTGCATTATATAGCATTACGGGACTATGATGCAAATCATCTTGGCTTCATACCCACAGCCAGAGGCCTAAACTCTCACTCAAGAGTATAATTTTAACTCTCAGAACCTCGAGCCGGAGTCATGGGAAAGAGCAACCCAACTTATATTGATTTCGGTGTTATTATTGAGGACCTTGAGTTGTTGCTCTATGGCTCACTGGCTAGGATGTAGAAACTATCATGACCATCAACTAGTCTACTAATCATGAGTATTCTATGGCACAGTGCGGTATGTATCGTAATACACTAGTCTGGCCGCACTGCGTAGACTCTAGAGGGTAAAACATGCACACCGGGGGTGGCCTATAGCCGAGAATAAAGGTGGTCGAGACCGCTAATACGTTGTCATTACGGATATAAGTCCTTTTGGATCCGGAGTAGTCACCATCCACCCCAAAGGGGCCAGCGCTTCAACTCTCCAGCATACTACTCTAACATGTGTGTCAATATCGTCACAGTTAAGCTCATGGGATTGGTACATCGAAGTCCTGCTACCCTGAAGGCGCTAAGCCCACTGTTAGCTCAATGGATGTCCCAATCGAAAATATCGATCATGATCAATGGCCAATATCAACTCCACGCGATACAACCTTGTTGGTTCTGCTTTGATTGTTTACGCACTATTACATCATGAAGAGAATACTAATCGTGTCCTCGTGAACATTAAGTCTTTGTAATTAGTTTTTTGATACCATTCGCCCACTTCAGCTGTATGTAGAAGACGATCGTCAAAACTCAAGAACGGCATGCTGTTCCGCTGATATTGTGAGGAATTGCAATTGGCTGTCACTCAACGCACACCGCTGCCTAGCTATTTGTTCACGATAAGGTGCGCTATCAGGCTCCAACTTATCTTACATTGTTGCCTAATTACAACAGCCAATCGTAGTGGCATTAGAACGATAATTCACCGTATGATAAGGATCAGCTTAATCAATTCTAGTCCGCATCGAAGCTAAACAACTATTAGGAATGAAACTGTTTGCATGACAGCTTATGATCAAACATGGCCATAACAACTCAATGGAAATTCTTTCCATGAACGGTATCTGCATCCAATTCATACCTCACTTGTGGGCAGAGAAATGAGGGGTATGAACCAAGCGCAAATCAGGAGTCCCTCGGATATACACGAATCCAGGTAATTGAACCTGATCCAGGCATGATTGACTGATTTACACACGATATGTACCCACTATCAGTAGTGCGCAGGGGGCTGAAGATTTTCAAGGCCACTATCGAAATGAAAATGACCTATTTCTAGCATTGATGAAAATAGAAGTAGATATACGTAAACCTATCAGGTTCCTCCAGATTGAATGTTGAGAAAGTGGAAGAAATGTTGAGAAGCATCTTGATAGTAGCCTGGGGGTCATAGGCGCACCTCGTGCAGAGCCCTGTGGGCCGTCTTACATATCTACTGGCTCATATTTGAACAACACATTGGGGGCATCGAGTCTTTTCTGCTGATCGTTAATATCCGAGTGCTAAAGTTAGGCACTTGCAGATTTGTTACCCTGAGTAGCATTGCATTAGCTCAAGGCGTTTAACCTACGACGTGGAACGAATCAACTCCAGGAAGTGTCAGTCTTCAATCTGAACCACAGTCCTAGTTCATTCCGCTAGATGGAGTCGTCATAACGAATCATCAATTATGGTTGCCTAGTGCCATACATTATGCAGGTAATCAGGAGAAAGTCAGGACTGGTGCATGTACAGCACATGCATGCAGTTATAAACAACAGATTATAATTACGTCCGTCCATATAATCCCTACATTGGATACGAGCGCTGACATCGCTCAACCATGAGCTGGAAACTCTAGAGTAGGTCTGCAAGATTAAGCGGAATATATACCTTTGCATCAACTAGTTTCTGTAATATCCCTGTTTTCAATGTATGCATGTGAATTCCCATTCCCAAAACGTGTAGACTAATACTCTTTTCGTAAGAGTTATCTGATTTATCCTGATGTTCCCTGATGCGTTGCAACTTCTTCTTATTCTAAAACATCTAGAAAGTATACATATATGCAGCACATCTATCACAACTACATAATGATGCATACCACTACATATATTATGCTAAAACTAATAACAGTACTTTAGCATTATATGCTCATATACATATGTAGTATGTATGTACATACATACTTCCATCAACTAGCGCACTCAACATGCACTCAACAGAAAGGTCATTGGCTCGAGACTTGCTGACACTGGACTGGGTACCTTAAACACACATGTTGGGAGGCATGAGCATACAGCCTATATCAAGCTTACGTAGCCGCTCGAAATCCGCTCGAAATCCGCTCGAAATTCGTTGCATGTAAGCTTCTCACCGTATATATATTTTGACTACGAAATATAAGTATGGGTTTTGTGAATCTGACGGGATGTGTATGATATGTACGTACATATACCTATTCGTTGAATCCAATTATTGATCACCTCGCAACACTTCTAGACGCCTAGTATCATAATACCAATATAAATCTTAGAGACCGCCAGAGAAGAATTTGGGTTTGGACACACACGTGGGAACTTTGGGTGGGCCAAAGTATTTGATACTACTTACATAGATACGTTCTATAACCTCGCATAGTCTAGCTGTACCCACTCGTTGTTTTATCCCCTGAGAACGTAGCCTGTTTCCAGCCTGAAATAAGTGATCAGCCGGTGATGCTGACAAGACATTGGGACTTTGCATACAGCTTTTCCACTGTATAGATGCCTCTCCGACAAGACTGTACAGTCGGCCGTAAAAGTAATCAGACAGCTCTAGGGTATATTGGTGGTTTTGTTTGTGTTGCAACATGTAGTCTGGTTGGGATGCAAAATGTCTTGTCGGTTCTATGAGGGGCTAGTACAATCCAGACTAACAAAAAGTTTCGACGTATGCCAATCATATTGCAGATTTCAAATGCTGGTCCCAGCATGCAACCATGCCACATTGGGACAACCATCCCCGCGGATTCAACTTAACACCCTCTGCAGGCCTGGCGAGGAGCTTTCAAACTCCAGGAAGCTATATAACGCTTCACGTCCTGCGACAGTTGAATGGCAAAATTAGCGCTCACACGATGGTGATATATCGATACCTGACTATGGATCGCGAAATGCTAATCGCGATTGATACGACGCCCAGCTCACACTCACGCCAACGTTAACACTGATATATATATATATTTATATACACCCACAACGACAACTTTCCTCCGGATCCTGTCCTATTGCAACATTGATAAAAGGCCTATTTAGGACTTGCTAGAATCTACGGGCAAGCTAGCTAGGACAACCGCATCTGAACGTGCTAATGAATGACCTGACGGAGCGTTGGATCCATAAGTCTCCTTCTAGTGTCAACTTGATATGGATTACAAGTTGCGAATGACCTTATATATAGGTATTAACAAACGTTAAGTCTGTTCTAATCCCTTGAGATAGGCAGTTCGTCATTAACCTTCGGAATCTGAATTTCGGAAGTCACAGCGAGTGTTCACTCACGCGCGCACCACCTGGTCGGTGCGCCACTTGGGTGACATGCATGGGAGCGACCCCCCTGTCTGCCATTCAAAATAATTGTGGCTTTAACGCGAAATTTCATGGAAAATCAACTATTTTGTATGAGTGAGCAGAGAGAGTAAATCTACCTATTTCCTATCTTTACCGAGATATGTCCTACCGGGACGCTTGACAGTGATAGTGATCAGGAAGACTCAACACTCCCAACGGGGATGCGGCCTGACTGGACAGACACGCACTCTCAGCCTGCACCCGCAGCCGGCTCCGCACCACCATGGCCCCATGAACAGCTGGATGCATACATTAGGCAAGTCCGATTCATCGAAATGCCCCCTTTCGTAAGCAGCCTGAGGGGTGGCATTATCATACCTTTAGCTGCCCAAATCATTAATATAGGAAGCTACTGGGAGCGGCCACCACCGGGAGCTGATATATCACCTAATTTAGAGAAAGGAAGGAGAGGAGGGGCGATGAAGCCGGTTTTTTTTTCTAAGAGTATACGTCGATTCGACCTAAGCTCATGCGACGGTTGAAGCCGGGGATGGATAACACTGATTTGGCGCATGAGAGCAGCGAACGGAAGGGCGAATTTACGAATTTTCTTGGTTAAAATCTCTTTTCCTTAAGCTTTCTCCATATATCTAACTGTGCGGATGGGCAGAGTAACATACTCGACCCCGGGCTCCCAGGTGGCCCCCCACCACGACCCACTACCGGGGCCGCATACATACGAAGTACTTGATGAGTTTTTCTATAAAACAAAAGAAAAAGACCCACACAAAATACGCCACATCCAACACCATGAAAGTGCTTGAGCTGTAATGGAGGGAATCGGAAGGGGAGGAGGGAGAGGGGAAAAGTGGAGATGATGGTGATATTAATGTGAAACTATTTGAGTATGGGACGACGATTCAGTTTGACATCAGAAGAGAGGCAGTCAATAATATATCTTATTTATTTCTTAGACTAGCTATGGGGAATGGAAAATAGTTTCAATAGTTATGTTACTCCAGCAATTCATCCATCTGATACCCCATCTACTGGCGAAAAACGTCCTCGGTCACCCTTAAGACATAGGTCTAGCTCACTATTTTTCATGTTAAAGCCACCTTGGACGTCGGCTTTCCTGTATGAACTCGGCCAATGTCTTAGGGAGTGGCCAGGGACGTTGTTCGCCAGTGATATGTCGTCTCTGGGTCTCCGCCTACGCCACGTAAATGTGCACGTGAGCAAGGAGTGGTATTGGTAGCATCACGAAAATGTAGTATAAGGGCGTTGGCAATTATGACCAGACTGAAATCACAATTTACTATTCTGGTTGCAACCAATTTATAGTCTAGTTTACAATTCAAAGGATACAGGATTCGAGCCCAGGAAGTGCAATACTCTCCTATGCTATTGCATTGGAAATGAAGACTTTAAATTTACCTCTCCACCTAACGATATCAGTCGTGAACATCTAGAACTTATAGCTAGCAGCTCTATCAACATGCAGGGGAGGACTAGCTATGTGGACATTCTAGTGACAAAAGTCTTCGCACAAACATACGTGCATATATGCATGTCTTAGGTTTCCATATACTGCGTTATCTGCCTGTCTCTCCACTGTAGCAACGGATTTTTTGTGGAAAGACAAGGGATCTCAGACAATGCGGTATATGAGCACTGAGGTTCAGAAAGTGTCCGGGACGCATAGGCTGGGCACTGCTATTTTGCATATTGACGGTGGACTTGGCCAACCAGACAAGGGCTTGGCCTCCGTCCTGCCTGCTCAGTGGCCGGCTATACTGTCCATATGCACATTTGCGGCGCTGGCCTGCATGCCGTTCAGCGAGTTTATGCGTCCCGGACACTTCTTGTATGTACAGAGCATTCAAGATACAACCAGACTATCAAGATACGTAAAGTGCCCTGGCTGCATTCAGGCTTGGCGCACTCATTTTGCATATCGCTGGTACCGACCAGGCACCTGCATATTATGCTAGCGGTCCCGACGACTTTTGCTCACGCACTTGTATATCTAGTGCAGTACATGTGTGTATAACTACATCTCGCACCAGAGGTATTTCCAAAAGATGCCCCCAAGAGGCCTGATATTATCGTGTCGAACTACACAATTTAGGGTATATATTTTTCCATAGTCGATTTCGGAATTAATTTGTAGAGAAGTAAAGCATTCACTCGATTCGTGATAGCCGCCATACATATTTAACGGTGTGTGTAACGAATTACGGTATAGCAGCTATGGGGTAGCCTTGGGGTGGGAGAACAAATCGAAGCTGACACTGGACAGACATGCGGTGATCCAGAGGATAGAACAAGTACAGCAGATACAGCTAAGAACATGGATAGAAGAGAGGATCAAAGGCAGATGAACCGGAAATCACGAGCATGGAGAGGGCAGACTACAAGGCGAAAGTGACGGGCATGCGCGGCTGACACTCGTCAAGCCTTCCCGCTTCAGCAACCTCGCCAGTTAAACCAGGACTGCCAAGCAATGAAGGGATAGAGGGCCCCGGAGGCACAATATCGGGACCCGTAGTGTCGACATGTCCTCTAGCGGGAGACGGGGTTGTGAGGACAATGGATTAGGCATATGAGGACCGGAGTGGTGTAGGGCAGCACAGTGGCGGAGGCTCTCAACTATCCTCTACCCCACTGATCCATTTCATTCCCGGGGGTACCTAGTCATGCACACAGATATGGGGTAGGAGTGCCGCAGCGCTGGATAATCACCTGCGCTACCTCGCGCCATAGGCCAAATAGTCTACATACGAGTGGTAAATGATTAAAAAAGAAAAACTACATATAGAATATGTGCGTTTTTGTGAGTTCCCAAGGGCTACTCCGGAGGCTTTTCACTGTATCCTTAAATATTTCATCCTGACTTGGAGCTACTCAGGGATTACTTGCACCCTGCATCTGCACCTGCGATTCGCAGTCTCCTTAACCTGTCGGAAATTGCAACATTCTAGTCTGCAGTAATGAATACCTAGAGTACCATCTGCTATTGTCTGATCTCTATGCCTTTCCAAGGAAACATAGAGCCACGCACTTCATCAAGTACATGCCTGATACGTATTTTGTGAGCCCAACCCCTAAAGTCCATATACATAGCTCAGGATTAGAAGACAGAGTCACTAAGGATAATATTTCAGCTCTCATTCAATCCCGAATGGAATTCTTGATCTGTATATACAATGCTGTGACCAGTATCTTGAATGTGGGCTACCGTAAAGGTAGTGTCGTTCCTTAGACCCCTACGGTGGCTAAAATCCAGTTTCTGATAGTTGAAGAAGGCTGAACCTCGGGATTGGACCTGCATTGAACGTTGGACTCAAAATGCTCGAGTTAGCAATTAGTCTATGTAGTGTCAGTGAATAGGTCAATCATTAAATTTCCCACTAGTTGCATCCTACACCACAGGCTGCGCATACGAAACCTGGATCGTATCTGTATAAAGTGATTTCAAAAAAGAAAAATCATCGAGACCCCGGGGTTAGTGGAATAGACCCAAATGAAGTAAGGAATTCGAGCTCTATAAAGATGCACAGTGCTGCCCCAACCAACGAAAGGAAGCTGCTTGCCGCCCCAGAGAATTCCCACCACAAATTGATCCTTTGGCTGCATATATCTAGATCTATAGATATCCCAGCGAATATATAGATTGGAAGAAGTACCTCTCGATTACCACTATTACATCTTCCCACCTAAGCTTTCCACTCACAAACAACTCAGTTACCACTATTACAGCTTCCCGCCCAAGGGCACATTCACTCAGCTCAAATATTTGCTACAATACCCTCAAACGGCATTCTTTCAACACACTATAGCTATGAACAGATATTCCAACAACAGCTTTCCTCTCGAGCAGGACGCAGCACCAACGCAGAGCAACTTATTGGTGTCAGGCATCGCCCCCATGAACAACTTTTCTTTAATGGCTCCAAACACCCCATGGGCAGCATTTGGCAGTTGTTGTGTACCAACTTTCGCTCGTTACATGGGTATGTACGTTCTCATATCACACCCGTCAGCACTAGAATTCGATCAAATTCATCAATACAGACTTAAGTATACTTAACGACTTTAGCACTTCTCTTCCGTCCCTCAATCTCTCTTCTGGGGGTTAAAATTACTGACGAGCCACTGCAATAGTTGATGAGCTCCACGATGATTTTAGGAACTTGAATCTCAACGGAAGCCAAGGCGATATCAATCTCGAGCTAGAGCAACTTGAGTATCGTTATGCACAAGTACGTTTATAACCTCCCAATTATCGCCAGTTTTCTCTCCATAGATCTTGATCTGCCTAAAGCCCTGTAGCCAACGGGCAGCAACCTTGTTACCAATTGATTAGTTATAATTTAAATGTCACCTGTACATGTTCCCTTGGGCTGATGCACGGAATCCAATAGGTTACCGCGAGTCTTCCGATAGACTATAGCTGGCCAGATTTATTACACCCCATATTTTCCAGTTTTTCGCCCAAGGAAAGGGTACTCAAGCTGCGCCATACCATACGAAATCTCTCGTTCTTGAAACTTCTCATCACAAAGCATGGAGCAGCTGCTACCCAGTCCGAGTGCAGTCTTTCGCCAACTATGGGGTACCATTTTGGTCACCCCTTCAATTCAAATTCGAACGCAAGCAACTCAGAGTCGGCCAATCCAAGCTTCCTTCCTTCTCTGCCTTCCAGTCCTAGGGATTATGCGCAAGCTGGACCTAGCTCGGGAGTGCCACCCGAACCGAGGTCAAATACTGTGCATAATCATGGTCCCCTTCACCTGCTTCACCCGTGAGTATCCTTATCCTCTTTCTTATACAGATTAATTTCACTAGCATGTGCTTACATCAAGTATCATTTCGACCAGTGCATCACAAGCTACAGTCTTGCGGCAGGGTACATTCCCGGACCCCAAAATACGTATATGCAATACCCAGGTACCGAAAGGTGGTGAGGATCAACAACCGCAAGAAAACCACCGCCGCCGGCCTCATACACGTTCACGCACACATGGTCCGTCTCCAAATTTTTGCCCTTTACCAAGCTGCTCCCGCAACCAATGTATTCCACAGAAGGCATTTCGCAGGACAGACAATTTAAGGGCACATCTCAAGACGGTCCATAGCCTCTCAATAACAGATGGTGTTTGGGTACCAAAGTGGATCGCTGGGAATCGAGACCTATTGAATGAAGCGGAAGATAGAGCTCGGGCCCGTCTATCACTCACAAACTCCCCTAATGCGTACATTTAAGATTAGTCTCGGTCACAGTGAGATGGATTTAGGTAAATATTGATTATTTTCGCAAAGTTTTCGAGAAGCCATATATACTAAGTATCTTATTTCTCAAGCGCTACCGGCTTAACACCCCGATAACTCTCTCCAAACTACCCACAAACAGAATCCAACAAAAACAGCACTAAGTACGTCGAGGAGAGCGATAGGGCGATAATAAGCGTTTGGCTGTAGCTGCTAGAGGTATTGCTCGCATCGGTGCTGTTGTGTCTGGATACGGGACCTGATGAGCTCGGTATTGTTGTGATGTTTTCATGTTATATTACTGAAAGACATGAAAAACTCTCTGTGGGCAATATCGTAAGACCAAGAGTGGGTTTATTTTGTTATCTTTTCCACTTGATCCCGACTTTTATGATTTCATTGTCTAGGATCCATCGATATGGTTTTGCGTTTTCACCTTGGCTGGCTTGTTAGTGCCCACATCATTCTTTCTTCCTAGGATCGTGTTTCACTCCTTCTTTGTGTTCGGGTTCTTTTTTTTTGGAAAGGTCGATTTCCCCAGGAATGTTGAGCTCTAGTAAGACGAAAGGTGTATATGAGGAGATGGAAGGCTATGGTGTGGAGTTTGGAGAGGGTGCTACTAAAGAATCGGGATGTGTGGAGGCTGCAAATTGATTTGGCTCTCGATTTACTTTGTGGTCATATGAGTTCATGAGTAATATGACTGACATGCGATGAGATAATGTGGTGAGATGTCATTCCCTCTCAGAAGACATGCCAATTACAATCCCCGCCTTGCTCAAATCTGGGGGTGATACGCTCAACCTCGGCACTTAATTGGTCCGTGCGTATAGGAAAAAACTCAAGTCTTATGCAAGTTGTACGTGGCACGAAACATAAGTACTTTAGGTATGGGTCTTTTCGCCTGACTTCCTTTTGATTACGAACTGCTACCCGAAACAGCAAGGTGGTAGTTGCCTTCAGCAGAGTACATATCATTTACCAGACTAACCCATTCAGGTGAACGGTTTCGGTGGCAAATACTGAGTCTCGGTCCGAGACTAGCAAATACTTAGGCTTGCCAACCAGACTTGCAAATAGAAGGCCCTAGGGCGGAATTAGTACCAAAACCTCGCCCATCTCGTAGCCCCCATGAGGACTCTATAATGAACTTCAGCGTAGGAGATTCAAGCCCATAGCTAGCTTTCGAATTCAATCGTTGTTTGAATACTCTCCTTGTGCCAACCAGACGATCTAGGTGTATTCCTGATAACACTCGTTGAAAATACAGAACAAGCTACGTAAACGTATACAAATTACGCCCAACTCTACGGATGAGTTTATCAGTGCATGGCCCATATGTGACGAAACTAGCGCCTTTGCTATCAAATGTGAGATACGTTCAAATCGGTCATGAGTACAGTAGGAGTTAAGCCTTGGCACAAGTACCTAGGTATGTACAGTGCCATTCAGAAAGTGTCCGTAACACATATAAAAGGGCGCAGGATGCATGCAGGTCAAGTGTGGTTATTCTGCATATGGCTAAGATAGCCGGCAAGTCTGAGCCTCTGGTTGGACAGTTTGTGCAGCCATATGTAGAATAGGCGCACTTTGCCTGCATACAGCTTTTATGCATCAGGGACACTTTCTGAATGGCACTGTACAGTGCGTGGGGGAAAGTTTCCGCGCACTCTTTTTTATGCAGCGATCGGCACCCAGTGAAACATGAATGACATGTACATACAGTGCCTGGGGGAAAGTTACCGCGACCCCATTTTTTCTTCTTTTTTTGTCTCAGGTCAACTTGCTCGCGCGAATGATGTCCAAGGCATAAGGTTTGCATAAACCCCCAAAAATGAAGCGTTAGAGGG
>Ga0307511_10005293_pt1 | contig 13137 bp, 14 predicted proteins | sample 13_EM_MG_FD_200266 | JGI IMG/M metagenome (GOLD analysis project Ga0307511, IMG submission 200266) | Populus trichocarpa ectomycorrhiza microbial communities from riparian zone in the Pacific Northwest, United States - 13_EM | ecosystem: Host-associated > Plants > Roots > Unclassified | place...
ACATAAATTTAACTGACCAGCTTCTACAATAGATTAATACCAGCTTCAGCAACTATAATGGAGCAATGCACACCCCAGCCAGAAATTAAAATAATAAACACAATCAGAAGATCCAAAAATCTGTTCTTTTGTTATTCAAATCAATAAGACAAAAGATCCCCACCCAAAGATCTTTAACTTCTTTTCATGCCATCATTTAACTAGAAGCGTTGATTGGGGGGGAGGGTGTTTAGCTGAAAGTTCATACATTGCTACTTATAATATACATTTAAGCAAATATAGAACCTCAACCAACTAGGGTTATCAACATGAGCAATATTTAATTCATTCATTATATACATCCAGAACCACAAAGAACAAAGTATGATGAAGCTAAAAGACTGGTCCAAACCTCAGGCTTCCCTGTTGAGAGCACACGAACCAAGGATGACTTTCCAACATTAGGAGCTCCAACAAGACAAAGAGTAGGTGTTTCCAGATCAACCACTGGCATAGCCCGCAAAGTCTGCAAACTATATTAATTATCAATACTGACCTATCACATGCTAATTACAACTGTATCTAATTATAGTCAGTGGAGAAATGGAGGTTATTTTGCAAATAAATATATAACCTGGTAGCCTAGTAAGATGCATCACCATAAGCACCACTAAGGAAATTCATTCTCTAGCAAAGGCCATCTCTAATATGGTCAAAACAATTACAAATTTCAAATGCTTTTTCCATACTCGAGACAAGGACACATGCATGCATATGAGTGCATGACCATACAATAAATTAATAAAAAGGAGAAATACATTTCTTTAAAAGGCAGAATACCTTGGCAATGTTCAATAAATCATCAACTGCCTTTCCTTCACATTTAAAAACTTCTTCAAGCTTTTCCAGACCCTGCAGATAACAGGACAGACTGTAAGGTCATATATACTTGTAGGAGGAGTATGCAAAAAAGCAGAATAACAGACCTCATTCAACCGCTCCCCAGCATCTCGTTTTGTTGAAGACTGCCCAAAATCGCACCACCAGTTAGTTACAACTTAATTTCTACAGACAGGTATAGACGTAACGTGAGTGCACTAATTAGTTTCCCTTCATTCACGATATTGTTACAACTGTGATTATGAATTGGAACCTTTCCCCGTACAGATCAAGTCAACATATCACATTGTTAAAGTATTTATGACCTATGGTTCATTTATGATATCCATCAAGTTTTAGAATTCCATATAATCAAGGAGTTCAGCTTACTTCTGTACTGGCAGATGAGAAGGCAAGACAAACATTCATGTATACACAAAAAGGTTTCAAAAATTTACAGGATATGCAGGAAACTAAAACTAAGGAAACATTCTAAGTTTAGAACCATTTATGTAATCTGTAGGTTTTCCAAAAGTTTCAATCATGCTAAAGGTATATCTGAACAATCTTAGCTCATAAAAATCCCAGTCAAGCAACTAGAATTCAGCAACCGAAAATAGGTAAGATACACGCTTCCCAGTTTTTAGAAAAAATTCTAACCTTAGCACAGAGAGAAGCACATTCCTTTCCAACACCTACCACCTTCTTCCTCAGAGCATCAACTTTTCTCAGAACCTATCAAACCTTAGATGAATCCAGCATTTGAATAAAACAGAAGAAAAGAGCTGCTACAAATAGTCAAAAGAAATGATAGATTTCTGCACATATTCAATAGATGGGAGAAGACAGGACATTTTCTTAAGCCACAAAATAGTCTTCCACTTTTCTAAAACCATTCATCAGAACTTCACCAAAACATAAATAGATGAAGAAACAATACATAAAAAAATAAAAAAGCATCAGTTTTCATGAGACAAGGACCTTCCACTTCATATCACATATAAGTCAGCCTGCCCAGTGGAAGGGGCAGGATGAAGAAGGATTCTTCTCACTACTTTTGCAAAGAAAAATGCTTATTTCTGTTATTTGCTGTTATGGAAAGGCATCATTAAGTCGTGCCAATTGCTTTTATTAATTAATTTTGGAAGAGTTAAGGGACCATGGGCCCTTTTGAAGGCAAAGTCTATTGCTAAATGTCCCAAGTCCCAAGAACCATCATACAAGCAAACACACCAGGAATGAGTTCCGCATAAGTTACCTCTTCATAATTTCCATCCCCAAGGGTCAACTCAATAAGTGATCGTTCATAAGGATGCAAATACTTCTTTTTAGGGAAATTCTCCATGTACTCTCTCAGTGGAACTGCCAATTCCTGATGATTAAAACAGAAACCAAAGATCTCAGCCACTCGTCATTTGCATATTATAGAAGCTTCTTTTTTTTTCAGATTAACATACTTGAAAAACTTGAGAATAAGGGCTTACTTTCATCAGTGCATCAAGTTGCTTTGCCCCTCTATTTCTCTCTCGTTTTGCAATATTAGCTATGCCTATGAATGAAAAGAGCGAATATTATAAATAACCATTTATCCACAGTGTCTCAATTATGACACAAGAAAAGAATTGCCAAGTGAATCACCTTTTCATTCATAGGCATAAGAAAAGAAGGGGCAAAGCAACTCTTTTCTTATGCCTATGAATGAAAAGAGAGAATATTATAAATAACCATTTATCCACAGTGTCTCAATTATGACATAAGAAAAGAATTGCCAAGTGAATCACCTTTTGTGGGTGGCACTCTCTTGGCCTTCCTCAATGCTGAATAAAGTATATCAACCGATGGCATCACCATTGGTAGCTTTTGAAATGCACCAACACTTTCAAGTTTTGTTGATTCATTTTCCTAAAATAACGGATTCATAACAGCAATTTATCAAACACACACATATCTCAGAAAGTACATCGGTTGTAGTAAAGGAGAAAAGAACAAAATACAAAAAAGGGGTACCTTAGTTTTGTCAGGTTGATGTGTTTGAGTGGTAGTGGGTACATAGCTTCCATCGACAATTGCATAAGTGACAGTCTGAACATTTCTATAAAAGCATAAATTTGGATACTTTGTTGCTCCTGCTTTCACATATAAACCTGCATTTGCAATTGCAATTGACAACACGCTATTAACCAGTCATCCGGAGGGAAAACGAAAAAAACTAAAACGGTACCCAAAAAAGCAATCAATCATGCCAAATTCAACTCAAAATCCAATCTTTAGTTCTTAAGTATCCAAAGTTCAAGCCACTTCAGAAGGAGAAAGAAAGAGGGTTACCCTTGGAAAACTTGGAGGTGTTAGGAAGAATCTTGGTTGAAGGAATCTGCAATAGCTGCGAGAGACAACAGGCACGACTCATCTTCGTTCTCTTTGAAATCAAGAGATGCAAACCATTTTTGGGGTTTTATGTTCTTCCCTCCCTTTCAGGGTCCATAAATTATATCTTCCTTCCACTCTTTATGGCGACCATACCCTAAGTCCACACTTTCGATGCTAGTGGCCCAACATCTGCTCTTATTTTGGTCTGGGCGTTTTTTAACTGGGCTTTATAGTCTGCTTCCAGACCCGAATCCTGAATTTTTTTTTCCACTTCCTTTTTCTCAAAGTACAGATAAGCTCAATTTTACTGCTCAAGCGATCATGTAAGGGAAAATTACTCCAACTTTCCCAAAGTTTTCACGCGGTTACGTAATTTTATTTTTTCTCTATAGTTTTAGAGACTATGCGCAAAATAATATTTAAATTTTGACAAAAAAAAAACTGAAATATCCCTTCATTTTCTTTACCCTTTTCCTTATTTTTCTTTTTCATTTTTCCCTTCCCTTCTCCTGTTTTCTTTCTCCTCTCCCCTTAGCAAGGGAAACAAGTAACGAAGCAGAAGCAGAAGCAGAAGATCAGCAGGCCAGAAGTGAAGTTGGGAAGAATGCAGCGATTGCAATTTGCAACTGTAACTGCAACTAATTCTACAGCAAAGATCAAGAGGATCGCGTGGCAAAGCTAGCTAGCTAGACTGCTAGTGATCAGTTACAAGCCAGTTGGTAATTAGAAAAGATTGAATCACTTGTATAAAAGCAGAATTGTACAAAAACTTGAAAGGAAAAGTAATAAAAACTTAGTTTCTTTGAATTGCTTTCTCCCTAATCTCTTAATCTTTCCATTCTTCTCTCATATCTTAAAAGATTACATTGTTTTGTTAAGGAAGGCCTTAACACTCTACTGGTAATATTAGAGCTTCTCAGGCTCCCTAAACATGTCTTAGGCTCCCCTCTTGAATACATTATGCTTCTTGTATAGTAATCAAGTAAAGTGATTTTTGGTTTGCCTTGGTGTATCCATTCACCTCGTGTTTATGGATGCGTCGAATCTGGCTATGTTTAGAGCTTTGTAAATCACAAATATGAGAATGATGTTTTTATCATTTTAGACTATTATTCGATTAATTTTTTATTTCAATGAATCTGATTCATTGTTTTTAATAAAGTGTTCAATGGTTTAATATTGTTAACGGTGGTGCTTGCCAAACTAAGATAATTGATCTACTAAGTTTGGAATAACTTTTATTTATAAAAAATTTGTTTTTATGAAAATTCATAAAAACTCTCGAATGTGTAAATTAATAATTTTATAAAGAAAAATGTAAATATATTTTAAAAAGATAGGCTTTAAAAGTATTGAAAATATTAAGAATAAAAAGATTGTGAACCTTAAACTGCGAGAATTTATGAAAATATTTATAACACACGAGTCTTATCTTTTAATGGAGATGAGATGTTGAAGATTAATTTCACCCTTATATATTAATATAGTATTTTAAATTATATTTCATTTAAAATAATACATATTGAATCAATATAAAATACTAAAAAACTTGCATGAAATTCTTAAAAAATTCTCAAGGGAGTATAGGATTCAAATGAGTTGTTTGAACGAAGAAAAATGAAAAATAAACCTAAACACAGTAACCGAATCTATGATAACTAAGCTCGGGTGCGAGGTCGAGCCCATGAAAGTGCTGGCCAGGCTCCTAGCCTGAGCGTGCGCCAACCATGGCCAGGCTGTTGCCTGGGCCATAACTTTTTTTTTTATATATATATACCTATTAAATTTAAATCTATATATGATTAAAATATAAAATCAATTTTGACCGGAGCCTAAGATAATTTCCGTGACACCCCTAGAGCTCCTGTTTTTAATGAATCCGGTTGCGAATCCTTGTGTCAAAATAATCATCATGTAGATATAATGAAATTAAAAAATAACAATGGCAGAAAATCCGGTGGGAAAGATTTTCACTATGTTAAGAGCTGGAAACTAAGGAAGTAGAAACAAGTAGTGCTAGCATTCGATGCTTTTCGCATATCTGAATCTCTGAAACTTTTACTCTCATTTTATTTCTTCTCTTTCAGTCCTAGCAAAACCAAAACCAGATATACCACTGCTCAAGCATGATATCCTTCGCTTCCATCAAGAACCACCACCACCACCACCCCCTTCTTTTCTGCGCATCTCCATCAAACTATAACCTACACACCAGACGGCTTCAAATGTTTTCCTCAGGCGTCATCCAATACTCGACCAATCTACAGGTTTCTTTTACGTCTTTCTCATTATACTGTCCCCATGCATTTCTCTGGCCTAATTTTTTGTTCTCGTATTATGATGGTAGTAGATGTTCTCTGTCCTCTGTTGCTCCTTTGGAAGCAATGCTTTTCGACATTGATGGAACATTGCGTGACTCAGATCCTCTCCATTTGTATGCTTTTCGCGAAATGCTTCGTGAGGTTACTTAATTCTGACCCTTCTGATTTCAATGGAGGAACTCCCATCACCGAGGAATTTTTCATCGAAAATATTAGTGGTCGGCATAATGAAGATCTGTGCCACATCCTCCTTTCTGATTGGGAAATCCAAAGATCCCGAAAGTTTATGGAAGATAAAGAAGCTATGTTTCAAAGGTAACTTACAATTCGATCTTCTTTTCTACAAGTTCATAAGTTATCTTGCCTCAACTATAAGGAGTTGAAGGAGTCGAAATTAATGTTCAGGTTCGTATCAGAACAATTACAGCCTATGAAGGGCTTGCAAAAGTTGCGCAAATGGATCGAGGATTGCCGGTTTGAGAAGAGCTGCTGTTACTAATGCTCCAATATCAGATGCTGAGCTTTTAGCATCAATGTTAGGCCTGTCAGATTCCTTCGAAATTCTTGTTATTGGGAATGAATGTGACCGAGCAACACCATTTCCTGACCCGTACCTGAAAGCTCTCCAAACACTTGACATTTCACATAAGCATGCTTTTGTGTTCCGAGGTTTTCCTTTTCACTTATTATTTCATGCTGCGCATAGAACTGCTGCTGGAACAAATTTTTGATGTTAGGTTTCCCCCTTTGTTATGGTTTTTGTTATACCAGGACTCTGTTTCAGGGATGGCAGCGGGGATGCCGGTAGTGGGGTTAGGTACTAGGAGCCCTGAACAATTATTGACAGAAGCTACTTTTGTTGTTTATGGATTTCGATGACCCAGATTTGTGGACAGAATTGGAAGACCTAAATGCGACTGGTGTGACAAATCCAGGGGCAAATCACATATTACGCATGTACCAAGAATTAGTCATCAATGGCTGCACAACACCATTACCAAATGAAAGTAAGACTATAGTTTATTGGGCCTTGCTCCTTTGTATTTCAAATGAAAATGAATCATTTTTTTTTCAGATTAGAATCCACATGACTAGTAAATACATCGGTAAGAAAATATCAGCGACCAGGAAAAAGAATTTCACCCATCAAGAGTCTGGATCGCCAATTTAAGCCGCTATAATACAAAAAGTATTTCATAAAGAGATTCAGTATAATACAAAGTATTTCAAATATAGATCCACCTTATCGAGCCCACGATACAGAATCAACCTCATCCCTAGCTGCCTTGTATAATTCAAGCCTCTTTGCACACTGCTGCCTTCTTTCCATCAATGCCGGGTCTTCATCTAATAACTGTGAAAGCTGCTTACCCTAAAATGCAAGTGAAAATTATTGACCGTCAAAGAGCAATCACATGCTTGGGACAAGTAACAAAATTGCACTTGGCCAAAAGAAAAAAGAATAACTCCAAGCATCCATGAGAGCAATCACATGCTTGGACCAACTAGCAAAATCACCCATGGCCAAAAGAAAGAAAATTACTCCAAGCAACCATTGAATTCCAACAAGAATTCGTGCAAATGAGTTCGATTATAAGATGCATATAAAATTCCAGGGATAGCGTACCTCTTTCTTCCCAATTTGTGTGTAGAAGTGGTTTAGCAATGAGTGTTTGGCTTCTCTAACTTGGCAATGAACCACAGCCTTGGGAATTGAGCTCTTGAGTGTCTCAGACACCATACCAACATAAGAGGACACGTTTGACCCGATCCTCCTGAAGTGCATCTCTGTATATCGGTCCACAGTTGAGGAAGCTGGATTTCCTCCATTATCCACTTCCTGAGGAAGCCTTCGAAAGAAATCCACAGTTAAATATGAAGATTCCATATCTACTAATCGAATAGCTGTCTTCTTACTACCCTCTCGGAACCTTTCCAAGGCCTGGTTAGCAGCACCAGCTAATTCAGTTTGCAGAGATGGAAAACGCCTTAATTCCTGTTTCATGTCATGGTGAAAATTCATGTTCTTGCTGATAGAAGAAAAATTGGTGCTTATAAAAAGCAAACAATAGGTAAAAATAAAAAATTTACCTGAGTTTCTGCAATTGACTTCCTGACAAGCTCTTTCAAGACAAAGTGAACCTGGATAACAATATCCAAGTCAGCTAAGGATCTGGTGAAATTTCCATCAACCATTTTATCCCTTCCGGATAATTCAAAGAGATTTAAAATAAAGGTAAATGCAGAAATTTAGACTACTTACAGCATCCACAGAGGCTTCTGCTGGGCCTCTAAAATAATTCAGTGCGCTATCAATTAGACGACGGTAACCTTGCTCTGGAGCAATCAGATGTGGCTGATAACCATCTGCCTCTGAGACCACCCTCTTTACATTCTGAAGGGAGAGATGCCGATCAAATGGTAGCTTTCTCAAAGCAGCAGGGAGCTGATTATCGAAAACTCCATAAATGCGGTCACCTCCAGGTCGCCTGGAATTAAAAATCCGAAGGTCTTGTTAGATGTGAGAAGGAGAGATTAACTAATCTATCTAAGATGTTGGAGAAATAAAAAAAAATGTTATTCTAACCAATGTAAAAAATGATTTTTATAATTTTTTTGTGTAAGGTTTAGACGTTTAGTTTGTCAAATATATAGCCATTTCGTTCATGTATAATCACGTTTACGTAAAGCAGAGTGCACAGTAGTTCATCCATAAGATAACCAAATCACCAGGGCACAAACCGGAATAGGCAAGTGACAATATTTAAGATCCCAACAAGTTCATTAGGGTTCAGAAATCAGAAGAAACTTAATCCCTAGCAGAAAGGACTTTTCTTAAAGTATATCCAAAGATCACGAATATTAGACATAAAAGGTCAGGTTTGTCAGTTTCAACCTCCACAAGAGTGTGAACCACAATTTCCTTTCAAGAAATGGTTATCAAGAATTACCAGGGAAGATATTAATTTCAATTTTAAAGTTTCTTCATCAATTACATCTCCTTCAAAATAAAAAAAAAAAGAACATGAAGAGCTCAATCGTAAAAACAAATTCGAACAAAATAATTATACCAGCAAACTTATATAATCTCTAGGTGATCAATTGACAAACAAAAAAGCCTCAGTTCCATTAGTTCTAAAACAATTATTTCAAAAACTTTTGTAGTTTCTAGACTAATTTTCAGACCATATAAGATTTCATCAAAATTCTCCATAGAAATTGAAAATTGCCTTTCTCAATTAAAATCTTAAATTGTTTCTAATACAACTCAATCCACTAGAAATATTAACACTCTTGATCCCACATATTCATCATCTGATGAAAAAATCTTGGTTTCAATAAACTTGGATGGGAAGTGATGGAGTCACTGAAAAAACTTTAAAGGATTGATTAGGTTTTTCACAACTACAAATGGATTGATTAGGTTTTCCACATATTTTTGTGTGTTAGAGACCCTCTGATATTTAAGTCAGTTTAACCAAAAGTTTAATAGGAATGAAAAGAAAAATGATCAAATGGCATAGAAACCGCGAGCAAAAATAGGTGTTTATGTGTTGTAGGAAGATGAGTGGTGCTGTGTATCGTTGAGCAGGGAGGTATTTATACATTTTGTTCGATGATTTACCGGGGAAGATTTACCTTGGAAAAATGAAGCGTAACATGGTAAAAATGAAGATGAAGCATAGCTCACCATAGTAGGGATAATGTTAATGTAGCTCATCATGTAAGAGTGGCTAATCTAATTTTTACAAGAATTGTAAAAGCATAAGTTTGTCAAGATGCTTAATTTGTGAAACAAGCAGCAGTTGATCCTGAAGAGGAAATCTTAATCCTTATTGGCCATAGAAAAAACATTTAATTTGGCCAAGTTATTGAACAATTAAAAGGGGATAGAGTGGGCATTGTAACTTACATGTGTGTGGTTAGAATTTTTATATGAAAATTATAAAATTATTGAAATTTATATAAAAATAAAGAAGAGAAATTTTGGTCGGGCTAAGTATCATCATTTAGGCTGCAAATGGTGGTCCTTCGGGAAAAATCAAAATTTTTTTATACATATATTCATCAATTACCTGCGGTTCTACCATCTCATAGCAAAAGGACCTACCCGTGACATGCGTTGTGAATTCATGTGCATTCATGGTTCCAACTAGACCGAATTCCTTGCCATTATCATTTTTCCAGCTTAGTGCATGCATAGGTTGAGTTAGTGCTAGCAGTGCATTTATTGGGTGCCCTTGATGTATAAAGGTAATGCATGTGGCGTGGAGAGCAGAAAATACATATGCACGCATAAAAAACCTAGCAAAAACTTCAATTCTTCTTATTCCTTCAACACAACTTTCCAATCTTCAGATTTTCATATCATTACACAAAGCCTTCACTCCCTTGTACTTTGAGCTAGACCATATAACACCCTGAAAATTTCTTATTGAAAAATAAAGATTTTTTAGCTCAACCACACAATACCTGATTGCATCTCTCAAAATTATAATATTTGTTATAACTTTTCTTGGAGTTACAGCTACAACTAGAACCATGATAAACATAACTATTAGCAAACCCGGGTCTTGTTACTTTTTGCGGCAATGCCAACATTTCTTTGTTTAGAGCTAGACTAATACCAGATAACAAGAGCTAGAAACAAGAGAATATTTTTTCCTCGTGAGTTCATTCATTGTAACATTTCTTGCTTAAGCTAATTTCTTCACACGATGTAACCTGACATGCATACCATAAAAGTGTACTAGCACAACAAATTGCATTTCATTCTTAGAAGTTCACAAAATTACCAACCATTCTTCTATCCAGGAGTAAGTCACCATTTATTTTGTTTTAAAGTAGTTAGGTATAACTGAGTGGTTCATGAAAACATTATCTAATAATAAAAATGCCACCATAAACATTTTTCATTTGTATGATGATATTTGTCTCTGTACCACAAATTACAGATAAAATAAATAATGATTTATTAGGAGTTGGTTACCATGATAAAATTCCTTATCATGATGATAACATAATGTGTGGGACGTCTGAAATAATTGTTCCCGTGAGTATATTCAGATATAGATATACACTCTCTTTTACTAATTTTGTGAGAAATGTATTCCTTAATTATGAGATGTGTTTTGAGTATGCTTTACCCTTATAATTGGGTAATACTTGCGTCCTTTAAGAGGTTTATAAGACACTTTGGAGAAACTCCTTTTGTGTTTGTCTTCAAAAACTGTTTTGAGTTGAGGTGGTGTGCCTAGAGTAGATTGAACCCAACCCAATTCTTCATATTTTATCGTCATCCTCACAGTCAGTCCTTTGACAAATGTATTTCAGGGTAAATTAGAGTTCATACCTGGATTGAGAGGTAAATAGATTATTGTAAAATACATTAGTCCTTTGGAAAAAAAATTATGTAATCAACCCTGGAATAGCCGAGATAGATATAATGTGATGTTTTTGGCTAAAGGGTTTCCTTTACAACAATGTGAATAGGGTCATATTTAATTTTCTTTCTACCTCACACTTTGATATCTTGTTCTGTGTTTTTTTCAAGTAGTTCTAGTTCCCTTAAACAAGTCAGGAGAGCTTAACAATGAGAGATTATTAATATTGAAGAGGAGGGTACTCAAGAGAAGAGAAGAGTTAAGTAGTGAGGAGATAAAGCATAATAGAGATTTCAAACATGTAACTGCTAGGCTAACAGTTGCACGCAATCATGTTAGTCTTCAATCTACAGAGAAATTAGGTTCTCCAATTGTACATCTCATGATTGAGGCTATTATGGTAGATTCTCCACCTCCACCATCTTTTCCTCTATCTTCGTTTTCACATTCTAAAATCTTGACTTGAATGTGAACTGGAGTTGACTACATAAAATTCTTTTAGAATTGGTTAAAGTAATAAAGGTATTGCACCCAGGTACATGCACTCTTCAGGAAGCGAAACACCTCCACTTTTCATGTTCTCAGAACAACAAAATAGGACCATTGTATCTTACAATAATCTATTCACCTCTCCATCCAAGTAAGAACTCCAATCTACCAATAAGAGAGAGTATATATTCATATCTAAATATACTTACGGGGACTATTATTTCAGACTCCCCACATCTTCTACCCTTAAGGACTTTGTTGATTGTCTCATGGGATAAGGTATTCTAGCCTGATAACCTGCTCCTAATAAATCATTATTTATTTTATCTAATATTTTTTCTATGATGGTGCTATGACAAATATCATCATATGAATAGGAAGGCGACGAAGGTATTGTTGGTGATGATTGGCTACCCCTATTTCTAATGGCATTTTAGTTGCCATATAATGTTCTCATAATGACATCTATTGACAAATAATGTTCTCCTAAACCACTCAACTGCATCTAACATAATTTAAAATAAAAGGAATGGTGACTCACCCACGAATAAAAGAATGCAAGTATAGATAATAATTGCATGAACTCCCAATAATAAAATGTAATTTATTATTATGGTATACTAACATGGTATGAGAGTCAAGTTATACTATGTGAAGAAAAAACTCAAGCAAGAACTGTTATACTAAATGAACTCATGAATCACAAGAAAAATTGTTTCTCCTAGTTCTAGCTCTTTTTGGCCAGTCTAGCTCCAAACAAATAAACATCGATACTGACACAAGAAGTTACAAGACCAGTACACTAGGTTCGCTAACACTTATGTTTCTCCCGGTTTCAATTATAGTTGTAGCTCCAAAAAAGATTATAACAAATGTTACAACTCTAAGAGATGCAAACTTTGCAAGTGGGTATTATGTGGTTCACAACTCCTATGTAATAGTACAAAAATTTGTAAGCTAAAAAGTTGTGTTGAAAGAAGAAAAAGGATTGGAGTTTTTGGTTAGTTTTCTTTATGAATGCACATGTATTACATGCTCTCCAATATAGACTTTATACATCAAGTGTACCTAATGAATGCACTATTAGCGCTAGCTCAACCTGTGTGAATGCATTGAGATGGCAAAACAATAAGGCTGGAACCAGAAATCAGCGATGCACATGAATTCACAATGCATGATTTAAGGGCTCCATATGCTGCATGAACCATCCATGGAATAAGCCTTGAAAGGCAACATTAAAAGCATTGGAAGAGTGCATTTTCACCAGCATTCCCAAGATTCTGAACCTTGCAAAAACCCATGGACAAGACATGCATTCACGAGTGCCTCACAAGCCAATGGCCAACAGCCAACAGCCAACAATTGTCCTTTTCCTAGCAAGACATGCAAACTGACATGTAATGTCATGAGCAAAAACAAGGCTCCAATGCATGCATTGCTACTAACACTACTTGTTGGAATGGCTCCACATTTCTATTGTCTTAACATATGGCCACCATGACTCCACGACTCATCATGCAGGGCAAAACTCGAAGCAATTACCCGACAAGGCCATGCTTTCTGTAAGCAAAGTGCCAAACCCGTGACTCCTAACTCTTATATCCACCCACACATCTTGACTCTTTCACGTCTTGCCCCACCTTTGCACCATGACATTACCATGTGAGCATTTCTTCACGAGTGTATAGGAAAACATTACTCATCTTACGAATAAATTA
>Ga0307511_10005294_pt1 | contig 13136 bp, 7 predicted proteins | sample 13_EM_MG_FD_200266 | JGI IMG/M metagenome (GOLD analysis project Ga0307511, IMG submission 200266) | Populus trichocarpa ectomycorrhiza microbial communities from riparian zone in the Pacific Northwest, United States - 13_EM | ecosystem: Host-associated > Plants > Roots > Unclassified | place...
AGCCTGCCGGAAATCCTCTGGCTTGTAGGGTTGTGTAATTGAACAGCCGTTCTAAAAAACGATCCGAAACTGCCCTCGGTGGCACCGGCGACAGGAAAGACTCGCGTTCCAGTGGCGAGCGGCGCACGCGGCTGAACGTGGACTAAGACAACGGAGGATACCGGCCCATCGACATTGCAAGGTGAGCCAGTGTTGCGAGCATGAACGCGAAAATAGAGAACGGCATCGGACGTGGCGCTACGGGTTAGCGATAAGCGCGTCGAGCTCGTCGTCGTTGAGGTGGCACCAGCAAAGGCCGGAGAATTCGACTCTTCCACCGAATACTCACTGGCACCGGCTACTGCGTTCCAAGTCACGTCGAATGCGCTGCCCGAGGTTACTTGCGAAGGCGCATTCACCTGCGGAGCGGGAGGAGTGGTGCACGATGTCCCAGCGGTTGTGAACGTCCATACGCCGCTGTCGGTCACGCCGGCGTCATTGACCGATTGAACGGACCAGTAATACGTCGTCCCCGGATCTGTGCTTACGTTCTGTGACGTCGCGCTGGTACTGGTCAGGAAAAGAGGAGCCGGCGTCGTACCTAAACTCACCCGGTAACCTGTTGCACCGTTTGCAACAATCCATCGCAGCGTAACGGGCGCGGCGACACCAATCGCGCCATTCATAGGCGACACCTGCGCCGCTGCGCCGGGCGGCTGCATGCAATCGATCGTCACCGAGCCGGAGTTGCCGCTCCGAGGAGTGTCGTTGATCAGAACGTTCGAAATGGCCAGGCTGGCGCTGCCTGTAGCGCTGCTCGCCGCACTGAACGACACATTCCCCACTGTGCCGCCTCCTGTGACCGGCGTTCCGGACGCCATTGCCACTCGCAGTACGCCGGCGGACACATTCGACGAAACGGAGAAATTGGAGGTCAGCGATCCGGCGGTAACGACCGGCGCGCTCAGACGCGTTGTGTCGTAGGCGATTCGGAATTCGACCGACAGCATTCCGGAGACTGAATCGACAGTGACCGGAACAGTGACCTGCTGTCCGCAATGCGCCGAGGGCGAACCGACTGAGACCGTCTGAGCGAATGCGCTGGTGGTTAATGTGAAACCGATGAGAAACAGGAACTTTTTCACGATCATCTCCTCAATTGCAGGTCGCACTACTGCACGATCCGCCGACGACGCATTGAAGGATGAGCGCAGCATCAAAAGCCGAGACGGAGCCACTGCTGTTGTAATCGCCCGCGCACTGCTGTTGCGTGTCGAGGTTCGCCGAACCGACGACGGATTGCAGGACGACAGAGGCGTCAAACGCCGTCACTGCGCCATTGCCGTTCAAATCGCCCTTCAATCGCAAGGCGGCTACTGACTGATCGACCGACAGGACAGTCATCGAATACGGTGGCAGCGTAAGCGGCTGAGCCGGATTGAAGCTGGCCACGTTCTGCGTCGTAATTCCTACGTTCTGCGCGGCCTCGTTCGTTGCCGTAATCGACGACGCCGTCAGTTGCCTGATTGTCACCGCGCCGCTGGGCGCGTTGGCGCCCGCGAATGTGACCTGCAACGGATTTGCCCTATCGAGATTGAAGACGATCACCGATCGCTTGCTTCCATTCGCAAAGGCGAACGACTGAATCAGATGCGCGTTGTTGTACTGGATTCCATTGACGAGCGGCTGATTCCAGGTCGGGTTGTCCCCTGAGAGCGTGGTTTGCAGAAGATCGCCGCCGAGCGCTTCATTGGCCATTTGGACAGCGAGATATTGCGGCCGCTTCCGGTCGGTGACGCCCATATCGCGGACGACTGACCATAGGAGCACGTACTTGCCGTCCGTTCGCGCGAAGGCGAGCTGCGTCAGCGAGAAGAGGCACTGATTGCGGATGCTGAGGTCGCGCAACATCTGCAACATGTGATCGGCGACTGCGACGCCAGCCCCGAGGGACGGAGCAAACGCATCGAGCACCGGCTGGGTAATCGATCCATTCGTCGTATGCAGGTTGACTTCGTAAATCGATAAGGGCACCGGCCGGTTCGAGGCCTGCATGTTGGTCAGGTTTTGGTGCATGTAACCGGCCTGATTGATCTGCTCAGGCTCGGCGAACAGTGGACCGAACAGCTCCTCATTGGTGTTGAAGCTGTCGATGTTTCCGCCGAAGTACGGCGCCACAGCTAGCGAGCTGTGATTGGAACTGGCATTATGAATGGCCGCACTACGCGCAGGCAACGCAGCCTGGCTTCCCAGCACAAGGTCGTACTTAGCCCCGCTGTAATAAGGCGATCCCTTGACTACACCAAACAGCTCACTTCCTCGGCTTCCGTACGATGCCGGATCTGAGATCGTCGCGCCGTAGTAATCTGCGTTGTTCCAGGCCTCGTTTCCGAACTCCAGATGAATCGCCGAGAAGGCGTCAGCCCACGGCGCATTATGGCCTCGCGCCGCTCGCATCGCTCCGTACGTCGTATTGGCCGGCCCGCCGAGGTATTCGAGCAGGTTGGTCATCTCCTGATTGGTGAATGTCGTCGGAACGATGTACCAGGGCTCGGCGTGCACGAGATCGCAGAGCTCGAGAAACTCGTGCAGGCCGTACATGATGTCTTCGCGCAAAAGGATCCGGCTGCTGTAATTGGCACGTCTCCGAGCCAGCGGCGGAGCGATCTCGTTATCAAGAGAATCTCCGAGATCCTCGACCCAGTAACGAAGAATTCCGGGATTGAACGTCTTCAGTGCAGTGACGACCGGATCGCGGAATGCAGTCGTATTCGTCGGATCGCCGTTTGTCTGCGCCAGGCTGACGTCGTCGATCAACACATTCGAGGGATTAATGGCGACGAAGTTGAGGCCGACGGAACCGCGCGACGTGCCGCTTTCTGTGGCCGTAAAGTTCACGTTGTAGGTATTCCACGTTCCGGTCAGGTTGATGGTCTGATTGATGTAGACGATGTTCGCCGGCGCGCCGCGCCCGAGAAAAACCGCAAGCGCATTACTGCCGCCGGCGCCTTTGGCCTTGAAGGTAAGGCGAAAACTTCCATTGAGCTGCACGAACGGACCTGCAACGCTCGAATCGAATACGCCGGTGAGACGCGCCGACTGTCCGCTGCCGTTCGAATTGATTCGGACAGCCTGATGCCCCTGCGTATCGGGAGCGAGGTCGGAGGTTTCGTCCGTGACCGCGCCGCCTCCTCCGACGGTCGGAATCCATCCCGCCGTCGAGCCTCCTGACTCCATCTTGCGCAGGAGGATGTAGTCGCCTGCCGCGGGAGCTTGCCCCGAATCGGCGAACTGGAATTGCGTGCCGCTGCCGCCCGAAGGTGCGGTGGAGGTGCTGATCGTTCCGGAGCGTCCTTTGGCGCCTCCGACGATGACTTCGTACGAGGCCCCGTTCCAAAAGCCGGTGGCCCAATGGGCGGTGGGATTCTCGTCGACGAAGCCGGTCGCCGTCCCCGACACAACCCGCACGATCGAGCGGGAGATGAGTCCTTCGAACCCGGGGTTCCGGAAGACGAGGTTCTTCATGATCTGCCCGGAGTCGTAGTTGTTGGCCCAGCCGAGGTTGAGCCCGAAGCGCTTCACGCCCGGGACGGCCACGGTGCTGGAAACGTTGATGGTGGTGGCGCCGAATGCTGCGGTGGAAAGAAGAGTGAAAACAGCCAGTCTGAGATATCGCATGTTTGCTCCTTCGGCGAGCAAACTGGGCCCGGGAGGCGTGCGGAGTCCTCTGGGAAAGCTGCTGTTTTTCTGATGGAAAGCTGAAAGGGCTTGATCTCGGGGCGGCCGGCCCGTAGGATGCGCGCCCTCAGGGAATGCCGCCCACCGAGGTCAGGTTAGCGAGGTTCCCTACGACGCGGGGTCGTAGTTCAGTCGGTTAGAACGCCGGCCTGTCACGCCGGAGGTCGCGGGTTCGAGCCCCGTCGGCCCCGCCAAATTAAACTGCAATTGTTGCAATAGTTTAGAATCGCCCACGTCCTCAATACGTACCCTTCGACGGAGAATCGAGATGAGACATGCTCACGATTTTCCGGCGTCACCTGAAGGCGTGCCCCCAACGTTCACGGCGCTACCGCCGCTGCCAGTGTCCGATCTGGATTGAAGGCACGCTCGGCCTCGGAGACGTTCCTCGAAGGTCGCTGAACCTCACCTCTTGGGACGCCGCGGAAGAATACGTCCGCGAGTCGAATCGCACCGGCAAGGTCGGCGGGACCACCGCGAAATCGATGCTGATCGCCGACGCGGTCGAGCTTTACCTGACCGACGTCTCGGCCCGCCTTCGCTCCTCGACGGTCCGCTTGCATCGGGTGCTGCTCCGAGACTCGCTCCTCGTCTGGTGCGAAGACAAAGGCTACCGCTACCTGTCCGTACTCGATGTGAAGGCGCTCATCGAATACCGCAGCCTGTGGCAGTTCGCGCCGCCTACCGCGCTCAAGAAGTTTGAGCGGCTGCGCTCGTTCTTCCGCTTCTGCCATGCGGCAAAGTGGATGGCAGAGAATCCGATGCTCGCGATCAAGGCTCCGAAGGCCGCCCACGCTGCCCTTCACGAACGAGGAAGTCGCTCCGACGCTGTCAGGATTCTTTGGCCAGCCGCTGCAGGCACGTATTGCTGACCTGCTTGCCGATGCCATGTTGGTGATGGACGAGGCAATAGATATGTGCGAGGCCGAACGAGGTGCGCCGCTGGAAGCCGCGCTTCTCGCAGCGCAGATTCGCCGTGTTTCCGATCAAATGAACCTTCTCATGAAAACGATTTCCGACTGAATGCGAGAGAGAGTGGAAAGATTGTTATGGCGGCTGGCGGCCGAACCTACCTCGAATGGCACACCTGCATCTCCTTATGCCCCTTACAGACGCGGAATGATGTTGGACCGGACAATCTCTCTCTGCATCTCGCCGCAGCCGCCACCCGTCCGCTCCGATCAAACCTGCCGAGGAGTGAAGTCGATGCCGATGAAATTCGACTCGCCGTTCGACCGATGGTTGCGTGCCCACCGCATCCGACCGCTCCAACTGGCGCGAAAGGCAAACCTCAGCAGGCCGACCATTCTCTGCATGCGAAAGGGCAGCCTCGGCTCGGCGAGAACGAGGGCCAAGCTCGTCGCGGCGTGTTCGACGCTCATCGGACGACGGATCACGGAGTCAGAACTCTTCGGGATTCAGAGCCAATGAGCGGCGGGTATTCCGCTGTTTGCGGCACTCCATCAGTGGAAGGTGCAAGGCATTCGACGATCGGCAACTCGAGGGACCGCACCTTGGAGCGTTCATGCGACACATTGTTGGCTTTCTTCTTCTTTCGGCTCTCGGACTCCATGCCGCGACCGCTGCTGGACGCCCAATTCGATCGGTCAATGTCGATCGGCAGTCTCTGAATGTTGCTGCAGCGGAGAGTGCCACCGTCACGATCGACTTTGCTCAGACAGGACGGGCATCGGTCGTTATCGTCGATCGCGACAGCTATCCTGTCCGCGCTCTCCTCAATGCTCAGCCCGTAAGCGGCTCAGTCACGCTTCATTGGGATGGCCGCGACGACAACGGGCGATTGGTCGCTGATGAGGCGTATTCGCTCAAGATCGACTGGCGCGGCCCTGGGGGAACGGACACCTACTTTCCGGCGAATGAGCCTGCGGCAATGAGTGCGATCGAAGTACGTTCGTACGATCGGCGGGCCGCAACACTCGCCTACAACCTCTCTCGCGCATCGCGCGTTCACATCCAGGCCGGGACCGCCGCGGTCGATCCGAAGACGAAGAAGCTCGTGGGACCGGTGATGAAGACACTCGTCAATCGCGAACCGCGCGTGAGTGGAATGATTGCCGAACATTGGAACGGATATGACGAGAGCGGCGGTATCTTCGTCCCGGACCTCGAAGATTTCGTCGTTGCCATCGCCGCGACGCCGCTGCCTGAGAACTCAATCGTCACGTTCGGTAACCGGCAGCGTCGGTTTGTCGACACGCTCAGCCTTCGCCGCGGGGCTTCGCTGTTTACAGACCGTCAGCACCGGAAGCACCACGCTGGGCTCACCACTGTCGATGATGTCTCGCCAGCACTTGTGATCGAACCGCTGAATGCGGCGTGGTCGGCGGCCGAGCGCGCGTGGATCACAAACGGAGCCCGCGCGCTCCGGCTGCGACTCAGGGTCGAAGGACCGACCGCCGCCGCTTTTCGGCGACACCCGGCGACGGTTGAGCTTTTTGTCGACGGGCAGCGCATCGGCACTCCGTCGCGGAAGACGAGCGATGTGGTTGAAGTCCCACTCCATCGAGGCAGAAACGTCTCGCGGGTCTCCATCAACTGGAACAGCGATTGGGGGCCGGTCGCAGCGAACACCATTCAGGTGCGCGTCGACGGACCTGTCCCCGCCGCTGGAGGTGGGAAATGACACGACCGGCTGTCGCCGGCCAGAACTCGAAACGCAACGTCATGTGCATCCGCGGATTGCGCGTTTGGGCGGTTGTCGCTGTCATCGTGTCGTCGGCGACCGCGGCGGGCTATGCCCAGACGTTCACGATCACGCCCTCCCAGGTGTACGTGATTGAATGTCAGGAGACATTCGTCACACTGAGTGGCAGCAATCTGACCGGCGCATCATCGACGCTCGTCGACTTCGCGGGCAACAGTCAGGTTTTTGAGCTCGAGCCGAACACCGCCACTCCTACCCAGCTCCAAGTGTGGATTCCGATAGCCGTTGCCACGACACTGGGCCAGTACTCCGTCACGGTGAAGACGACCGATCTGAATGGTGCAACGACCACCGTCGGGCCTGCCGTTCTGAGCGTGATCGCCCGCACGGGCGCTGCGCCGGTACCTTCTCTCCCTGAGGTGGTCGTCGCTGATGCGACATCGTCCTCTGGGGCTTTCGTCACCTTCGATGTGCAGGGCGCGAGCTGCGACCACGCATCGGGCTCCCTTTTTCCGATCGGTACAACAACCGTGACCTGCTCGGTCACGAACAGCTTCGGCACCGGAACCAACTCCTTTTCCGTGGTCGTCAACCCGCTGTCCGGTACGCCACCGATTCTCGCCATCCCGGAGATCGTGGTCGCGGAGGGAACGTCGCCATCCGGAGCCAACGTAACGTTCGATCCCGCGGGCGCGACCTGCGATCACGCGTCCGGTTCGCTCTTTCCGATGGGTGACACGACGGTAACCTGCACTCAAACGAACAGCTTCGGTACGTCGACGGGCACGTTCCTCGTCGTCGTGACCGACACCATCCGCCCGGTTCTCTCTCTTCCCTCGAACATCAGCACGGGTAACCCCGTCGTCACCTACACAGCAACCGCCACGGACACCATCGACGGCGCAATTACGCCGGTGTGCAGCCCGGCCTCCGGCTCGACGTTCCCGAATGGCTCGACGGTCGTGCTATGCGTCGCGACCGACGCGCATGCGAACTCGGTCTCGGGAAGCTTCACCGTCACGGTGACTCCTCCGGCGCTCTCGGATTTCACGGCGTCGCAGAACGTCTATCAACTGAACCCGGCCGCAGCAGGGTCGGTCACGTACACCTCGAATGTCCCGCTCACGCTCACGGAGACTCTAACGATCCGATCCGAGGCGACCGGTGCCACGGTGAGAACACTTGTCAATGCGGCGCGAACGGCAGGGAGCTATCAGGACGTCTGGAACGGAACAAATGACAGTGGACAACTGGTCCCTGACGGTACGTATCGCTATTTCGTGACGGTATCGGCGAATGGCACGACGGTAACGTGGGACGATGGAACCCACTTCATCGGAACGACGCAGACGCAACTCCCGTATCCGAAGTGCCGCAATTCTTCCGGCGGGCTCGTCCCCTGTAGCGACAGCAGTATCAACTTCGACCCGTACGCGAACATGCCGCTTCGGATCAACTACTGCGTCGGCGACGGAGATCCTCCGGCGTGCGGCGGAACGACGCCGTACGTCGTCATCATCAAAGCCCCGACGATCACGGAGACCGATTCCAATTGCAACTACTGGGATTGCGTGATGAGTGCCTACCAGCCGAGCGGCTCTCATGAAGAGGCGTGGTATGGAACGGGCGTAAACGGCTCCTTCCTGGCCGCCAATGCGGTCGGCGTGACGGTCATCCGTCGCAACGACATCTGGTCGCGAAATCTGACGCTCGTCTACGGCACGGCACCGGCCATTTCGAACTTTGCGATCTCGTCGCCGATATTCAACCCGGCGGCGGCTCCGAACGTGACGAACGGCGAGACTTTCAGCATGACCGTGACGACGTTCCAGGCGCGCTCCGTGACCTTGACGGGCCAGTTCAAGAACGTCTCCTCGGGCTCCGCATTGCGGACCGTTACGACCGCTTCGCAGCCGGCAGGCCAGGTGACGCTGAGCTGGAACGGCCGCGCAGACAATGGCGCGTGGGTCACGCCGGGTTTGTATGAAGCCACAATTACGGTGACCGACTCCGCGGGGGGCTTCCTGGTTCTGAAGCCTCTCATCACAGTGCGTTATGAATGAGGGTTCTATGATCGTCCGATTCGTGCGTATCTTCACCTCGGCGGTGGTCTTATTACTGCTTGCCGTGCCGCTCTTCGCAAGCTTTTGTGTGCCGGGATCAAAGCCGCCGCAGTCGCCCCCGTCTGACCCGCCTCCGCCGGTTTGTGAGCCCAAGGCGTGCGACAGATGTTCGAAGTCGCCGTGCTACCTCGCGACCGGGACGTATGTGAGCGATTTCGTCGACCTGCAGATACCGACAGCCGGCATGTACCCGCTCTCGGTTTTGCGCCGCTACGATAGCAGCCGGCCGGCCGATGGCCCGCTCGGGGTGGGGTGGTCGTCGAGCCTCACGGCTCACCTCTACTATGCGACGTACCTAGTTTCCGCACCGAGCACCTATTCCTATGAAGCCGACATCGTCATGCCGGACGGCGTCGTCTATCGGTTCACAACCGGCGGGGTCAGCGGATTTACGCCGCCTTTCGGGCGCTACGACTCGCTGGTGAAGAACGGCGACGGAACGTACTCCTTGACCCTGCAGCATTCACGCTCGGTCTACCGATTCAACGCGGACGGCTCGCTCGCTTCGCTCACCGACGACTATGGTAACGTCATCAGCTATACCAACGATGCTTCAGGACGCATTCAGCGCATGGCTGACAGCGCAGGATCAGGCCGGTACATCGATGTGACTTGGGGTGCGGATGGCCGGATCGCTTCGCTCACCGACAGTGCCGGAAGAGTACTAAAGTACTTCTATGAGAACGGCAACGGAACGCTGAGCAGCGTTTCCGATCCACTTGTCGCGTCTGACTCTGCATCCAGGTCGACGTACTACACCTATGTTTCCGGCCGCTTCGGCGCAGTCCTCAGCCGGATCGCTGACCGCTGGCATCGTGTGATCTCGGACCTCGACTGGTACTCGAACGGAAAGCTGAAGAGCTATACCGAAGGAGCATACGACAGCTCGCCTACTTCCCCCGGGGAGAAATATGCCTACGCATACTCGCCCGGCACCTTCGGCGGCAGCGTCACGAAAACCAACTCACTCGGCGCGGCCACCTATTACTACTCCACTACCGGGCTGGTGAACGATTCCACGACCGCGTACGACGCGTTCGGCAATGTTGCTTCCGACTCCAAGGGTGGAGCATTCAGGTCGTACGAGTACAACAGCACGGGGAACATCCTGAAGATGACTGCCGGGAATGTCACCTGGTGGTATACCTACGATACGAATTTCCCCGACAAGGTCATCTCGATCATCCCGAAGGACAGCAACGGCAATCCGAGAACGGATTGGGCGGGCTGGTCGTATCAATACAACTCCCCGGGAACGACGGCTGCCGGCGCACTGGCCAATGTCAATCGCATACGCTCCGACACGACGACCAATGATCAAGTGGCTGCCTACATCTACGATGCGCAAGGCCACATCCTGTCGTTCACGGACGACAACGGCCGGCTGAAGATATTCGGCTACAATGCCGCGGGCGATCTGACTTCGGAAACCGCCTACACGACAACGTACGGCTACGACTCGCTCGGCCGGCAAACCTCGATGACCTCTCCCGACGGGCAAGTTACAACCTACACATACGACGCTCGTGATCGCATCGCCTCGGTGACGCTTCCCAAGCCAACCTCGAGCTCAACACTCAACTTCGGCACTACGTACAGTTACGACAACTACGATTCGACGTCGGGTCTCGTATTCACAACGGTTACCGATCCGAACGGCCGCGTCTCAAAGAACGGATACGACGCGCTCGGCCACCTCGTGCAGGCGATCGACGCAGCCGGCAACATGACCACATTTACGTATCAAAACAATCTCCTGAAGACGATTACCGACCCCAACGGCAACGCGACCACATATCTTTACAATGCGAACCGTGAATTGAGCGGGACGACCTTTCCCGATGGGACAAGCGAGTCCTACGTAATCACGAACGGCGTACTCTCCTCGAAAACCGATCGCAAGGGACAGCAGGTCACGTACTCGTACGACAGCCTCGGCCGGATTCTCTCGGTCAGCTACCCGGGCATTTCCAGTTCCTCCGGCGGATGGGTCGGTCAGGTGTACACATACGCATGGAATATAACTCTGGGCTATGGCCAGAATCTTGCGCAGATCGACGACAAGGGACCGGCGGCGACCACGGTCTACCAGTTCACGTATGACTCATCGTGGCGGCGCACCGTCCAAAACATCGTCGGTGCCGAAAAAACGACGTACACGTATTCCGGCGGTCCGGCACCGGGTGGCTCCCTGATGACTGGCTACACGATACAGCCCGCCACAGGAACCGGTGGGACGACGCAGAGCATCACGTATGGTTACGATTGGGCCCGTCGCGTCGCAAGCATCGGGTGGAGCTGGCTTCCTGGGCAAATCAACATCAGCTACGTGCCGAGCGGCTATTCGACGATTACCTTCCCCAACGGCCAGACGCGCCTCTTCTCGTACGATAGCCAGGGCCGCATGACGAACATCACGAACAAAGACCCGCAGGGAAACATCCTCGCGTCGTTCGACTACGGATACGACTACGATTGGACTTCTGGAACCTATACGATGCTAGGGCAGCGGACCAGCGTGAACGTGACGGCGGTGGGTGGAGGTTTTTTCGAAACCGGCCTCACGAAGTACAGCTACGATCCGATGTACCAACTGGCGCGGCAGGACCATCCGAATGGGACCTACGAGACTTGGACATATGATGCCATCGGCAACCGGATCAGTTGGCGCCCCATGAACGGGACGACGGTTCCGTACACGTTTTTCAAGAACGGCACGAACTCAAACAACGGCCAACGCCTTCGCAACGACAGCGCCGGCCCCTCAGACTACACCTACGACGCGAACGGCAATGTGACGATGAACTCACACGGCGACACCTTCGGATGGGATTACGCAAACCGATTGACCTCATCTCCCTATGCGGGCTCCTCGTACGACTACCTTGGGCGGCGCCGATCGGTGGCGCTCAACGGCGTTACGACCCGCTACATCAGCGAGGGACCACACACCGTTGGTGAACGGAACACAAGCACGGGCGTGTCGACCGACTACCTATTCGGTCCAGGAATCGACGAGCCGCTGGCCAAACACACCGCAAACGGCGCGATTTCTTACTACGGCGTCGATGGCCTCGGGTCGATCATCCTGACGACCGATTCGTCAGGAATCATGACCAACTCGAATCGGTACACAGCCTGGGGAATCCCAGCGACTATCTCAGAGCTCTTCGGCTATACCGGCCGTGAAACCGGAGGCCCTTCGTGGTTCTATCGCGCACGTTACTACGATGCCACCACCGGGCGGTTTTTGAGCGAGGATACGGCGAAGTATCTCGGTGTGAGTGGATACGCGTACGTCGGCAACATGCCGATTTCGTACGTAGATCCATCGGGCGCCGTGGCCGTAAGCCGGAGTACCACGTCACATGAAGAGGATTGGCAGGATGTTATTGCCCACTGCGGCGGCCGCTACGTGAACGGCTGTGTGAACGTGCGAGGGCACTCAGAATGCGTCTGTAGTGGCGGGTGCGACCTCGCGACCCGCGCTCCCGTCTATATACCGCATGTGTCGATAACCGCGTCTATTGATGTGCATATCGCAACAAATTCGCCGTATCACACACTTGCGGAAATCAGGGCACATGAGATGGGTCATGTCTCAGACTATAACCAGATCATCAATGGTCTCGTAAGTCGCGGTCAGGATCTAGAATCGCAACGATATTCGTCACTCTTCGGCTGCAAGGCCGCATGCTTCGCATTTCTTTTCGGGGGCGCGATGCGGAATCTTGGTACGGCAATTGGTGATTTCTTTCACAATGAAGGTTTCTAATGTCTTATCTCAGCCGCATTCGCGAGGAGCATTGGCGTTCGCCGGCGTCGGCGTAGCGGTCGCGCTCTGTGCGTTTGCATACATCGCCATTTTCAAATTGCCGCCTGGAGCGCCGCTAACAATGGCCGTACTTAGGATCTTCGACCCCTTTCTGAGATTTCCCTCCAGCGGTGGTTCCGTATTTTTCCTGTCGTTCGCCTTCAACGCGCTGTACTATTTTGGAGTTGGACTGGTGTCTCAACCGGTACTTAGGAAACAATGGCCAGCGCTAGGGAAGATCCTATTGATCGGTGCCGTCGCGGGTGTACTGAATGTCTCCCTTCAAGCCATGTTCGCTGCGTGTGAATACGTTCTGACTGGCCGACTCTTCGTTACTTGAGAATGAGCCCGAAGACGTATAACTGTCAGGCTTACCCACTCTGGGCAATTTTGCCGGAGACGAAATAATGAGTACTCGTGGAGCCATTCTCTTAAAAACAGTGGCTGTTTCCTGCGGCGTCGCTGTGCTTTACGCAACGATATTTGTCGTGCAACTGCTTTTCGGAGTAGGTGCTGTCGGTGCAACACTCAGGGTGCCCGGAGGATCGCCAGGATGGTTTGAGGCCGCCGCAAACTGGGTGCGGATCGATGCGTTGTTCATTTGGCCATTGGTAATCGGTATTGGAGCGGTTGCGCAGCGCCTCTGGTGCCGCAGATCGCGACTCGGGACCGTCGTTTTCGTCGCGGCGCCAGGGATCTTAACGACACTCAGCCGTGGGACTGGTCGCGGTGTGGCACTCACATGTTTATATCTCGGGACCGCCGTCGCCGTTGGTGCGCTCGCGTCTCGGCTGCTTGATGGCAGCCGTCGAGACGC
>Ga0307511_10005296_pt1 | contig 13135 bp, 18 predicted proteins | sample 13_EM_MG_FD_200266 | JGI IMG/M metagenome (GOLD analysis project Ga0307511, IMG submission 200266) | Populus trichocarpa ectomycorrhiza microbial communities from riparian zone in the Pacific Northwest, United States - 13_EM | ecosystem: Host-associated > Plants > Roots > Unclassified | place...
GACACTGCAAAAAACTCTTTGAATGAGCCACTTGGGAACATCACAGGTACTTTCTTTGGGAAAATTCAAGATGTTCCCATCATTTTCCCAATGGGGACATCAAGGTCACATGATCTGGGACACTGCAAATGCACTGCAAAGATCTCTTTGAATGAGCCACTCAGGAACACTGCAGTTACTTTCTTTGGGAAAATTCAAGATGTTCCCATCAATTACATGATGGGAACATCGCAGTCATGTGACCCAGGACACTGTGAATGTCTTGACCATTCCCCAGGCCAGGGACACTGCAGGGAAACTGGCAGGGAAAATTCTGAATGTACTTGGGATGGACTGGGTGGGTACATCCCAGGTACTTTGTCCATTTCCTTGTAATGTACTTGCAATGTACCGGCCCAGTACACTGGCCCTTGCCCCCAGTGCCAGCAGCGGCACCATGCTGAGCGTCACCCCAAAGGTGGGGGATAAGTTACCACTATTTGGAGACGATCAGCTTGCCAGAGCACGACAGCTGCGATTGGCTCGCGATGCGCAGAGGGAGCTCGATCCTCGCGCAGAATTGAAGTTGTACTTGGATGAGCCATTGTACGAAGGCAGTATGTCACCAATGAGGTGGTGGAAGGTTAGTTCATATTTGCATCCATAAGCTGTCAGGACTTAATCTCAGATAGGTCAATGAAGTGCGCTATCCCGTCCTCGCTCAGATCGCACACGATTATCTCCCTGTTCAGGGGTCCTCTGTACCCTCAGAAAGGGTGTTCTCGAGCGCCGGACTGGACAACGACAAGCGTCGTGGCAAGACATTGCCTGAAATGTTTGGGACTCTACAATTTGTTAAGAAACACTACAAAGATACCCGCCGTCGAGAGGTTGGTTCTGTGAAAGCAGCGGAGGAGATTACTCGCACTGCCTGGACAAAGACCTCTGCTCTTTAGAATCCCTACGTCTGCCTCTATAATATATTTGGTTCCTGAATTTAGAGATCTAATGAGGTTCAGGTTTGAACCTGGGTTTGAACCTGAACCGAACCTGAACTGCTCAAACCCAACCTGAACCGAGGTTCGGTTTCGCATTCAGGTGAAAGGGAATTTGAGGTGAGGTTCAGGGTTCGGGTTCAGCAAATCACCCCCGAACCGAACCCGAACCAAACATCGGTAACATTACTGATGGCCAACACAATTCTAGAGATGCAACAGCACTTCCCAGAATGGAGCCCACCCTCTGGCCTCACCATATACCTTAGAGATCCATAGATCCGGAACCAGCCTATCTGGGCATTCCCCCAGTACATCCCCTCCAATAGAACTAATACAACAGCCACACTATCATGGTATTCGATTGACCTGAAATTTCCGTGTGACCTGTTACCATCTGCAAATGAGTCCCAATATACCCAGCACAGCTATAATGGAACAATGGAATTGCAGCTCTGTGGCATTATTGCAATTGGTAGGGTTGTTCCAATGAGACAGGCTGATTGCAATGGACATCTGGCATTGTAATGAGCAGGTTCGCCTATGTTAATGCGAATACATGACTGCAATTGCGACACTGTATTTGTAATGCCCACCACTCTGTTGTATCCATTTTTAGGTCCCTTCTAATTCCCCCCAGAATTGTAATACTGGTAAGTAATTATTACCGGTTACAATACCACCCACAGTCCCAGTGATGAAGTTCAGTATTTCTACAAGTCACTCAGAGGATGATCAGGGATGATCATGGAGGTGGGGTCCCACCATGAAACTGACCACAGGGGTTACAACTTTGGTATCTGTGACTGCAAGGGCTCTTGCAATTGGTTGAATGAAAACCATGTCATTGTTAAGGAAATGGTGGACCCTTGAGATATGGGTGGCCACACCAGTTCCAGCATTCAGGGGAGCATTCTAGCTGGCACACTTTGAAACTCTCCATTTCTGGAGGGACTGGAGGTGGGGAAGGGTACAATTCGAATGATGAAAGTAGTACCGTGACGCTGGATTCGTGTTTCCTCGCACGCTTCAGGTGCACAAGAGACGGGTGCTCGAGTCCTGTCTGTTTGATCCACCTATGTGCAAGGATGAGTGACCAGCAATGAACCAGCAATCTTGCTTCTTCAACAGCATGGCAGTGTGTTTTGGGTCTGGGAGGTCCATAACCCAAATGTCCACTGGGCGGCTGTCAACTTCAAGGCAGACTATGAATCTCTGCGCTCAAACTGACCCGTACAAACGGACTCGAGGTCCTCTTCTTGCACAAGGTTATTGATAATGAGTGCTTCAAATGGCAGCTCTTCTTCAGGGACAACCTTCCCCAGGTCTTCGATGCCCACACCGGAACATAGATCCACCATTTTCGAGAACAAATCTCCTTCGTCTTCCATTTTCGAACTTTGAGAGCGGGGGAGTTGGTGTTCGGAGCTAGGGAATGGCTGAACGCGATCCCAGAGAAAAGCGGTGGTGGTATCAAGAATGGATGGCCATAATCGTGGTTCTGGATATAACTTGATCCAGCAGAACGCAGGGATGGAAGGAGGCATCTCACCCAGACTGAGGATCAGCGTGTTCTGTCCGCGCTCCCGTACGAATCCAGAGTTTGAAGATCGATTGATCTGCTGCCGTCTTGGCTCATGTTTCGATTCTCCTCGTTGCTCCAGTCATACTCGAGTGTGCTTTACACCGGGACTCGAGAACCGCAATCTTCAACGATGATCCCTCGCGGCTCCATCCCCTCACCTATACCAATCCGCCCATCGTCAATACTTTCAATCCGCCCATCATCAATACTTTCAATCCAGCCTGTCACGTAAGTAAAGTTTCCATTCTGTGTGCGTTTGCAAGGAAAGCCAATTTACGACGACAGTGACCGGCGTGCTTGATTCGGCAATGGCCAGCAGTGAGGTAACGGGTTGGCAGGATCAGGCACTGGACCTTTTCCCTTCGTTCTCGCCTCAAGATGTTGCGCTTGTTGAAGAAACGTTTGAAACCATCCCGGAAACCGGCACCTCCTGAGAACCTTACCCACCAAACCACCAACGCCGATGGGGAATGCGGCAGGGAGTCCAAAGGTGAGCATCGTTCGAGAACGATCTCGGAACTGATGAGGCGGGTGAGTTAATTCGACCATGACACCAGACGCTAGCCACGAAGGGGGAACTTCTTGGGTTGCGAATCAGGACGGAAGGATCTGGAATCAACAACTCTCCGCGCTGACCCATACATCATCCTCAACTCTGGCTCTCTGACACGACGGTGGCAACGCAAGTGAGCGCAATCGACTGGTGTTATCAGGGCCAACATTTATCCCCCGTCTCGATAGCGCTTCGTGGCCGAGATGTTCAGCAGCCTTCAGAGACCATTCTTTGAACGTGAATTCAGCAGTGGTCAGGACGGCGAGGGTGTTCACGACGTCACCTAGTCTAGGTGGGTGAGGATCGGCATTCCAGTTACACCATAATACATCTTGACCGCCGCTAGTTAGAGAGGAACTGGGTTGACGGGACCCTTGGGCATGCCGAAACCGTGAAAGATATCGATATCACGAAGGCGGCACCCGAAGTGTTTGGTCCCCTCAAATGGGCCATCTTGACAACCACCTCCGCTCCCCATACCAAATACCAGGCTCGTTTTGACAACCCATTCAAGGTCTCCAGCGCTGCGCACTCCGACCCGCTCCTCTCCCGAAACGGGGAATCGGTCGTTGCGTTTGGCGGTGGCATGATTCAGCCATGGCACACACAAGACCTCCCAACCTCCCCTTCCATTACTTCCCTCCAACCAGTGTTGGACGATCAGAGTCCCAACTCAGTCGACAAGTCCCACTTCACTGATTCTAAGATAATGTGTGATCACCCTCCCGCTGTTCTGTTGCACATCTCACCTTTTCACTTTTCGGACACGCAGCACTATGTGTCCATGGAAGGGGACCGCCAAGTTCGACCCCGCCTCCACTGATAAGCTAACTTTGCGACATCCCAGAACCGCACCGTACTACAGCGCCGTTATTGACGGCAAACCCACCCAAGACATCGCGTGGTATTACCCCGGACCCAGAGATAAGGCTGACCACATCAAGGACTACGTTGCGTTTCACAAGGTACGTTCGCTTTCTCAAACATTCGGTGATCGTTGACCAATCGCAACTACCAACTCTCGCATCGCGGCTGGGCCCGATAGAGCAAGGTTCAGCTTGACCTCTAGCATGTCGCGCGCGCGAATAGAAATTGAAGGTCCGACGGAGAGATTCACTCCACGGGAGACTGCATTATTACTCTTTCTTTAACAATAACGAGATCGAGTAAATCACGATAAGTTTGGATCTGGGACAGGCTGATGAGGAAGATCCGAAGCAGATAGCATGGCGTATGTACTTACAATTTATGTTATCGCCGGCATAAACTGCGCCCTCGAGAATGTCATACACCGTGAGCGTTTCCAGCGTATACTAAGCCTACCAGTCATGTGTTGTCACGAATCCCAACACATTCCCCGCCAAGTGGGTCGCACACAAGGCCATACCTAATCACGAACACGAAAGCACCCCGTCGGGCAAGACTTTCCCAGTTACTTGCCAATCATCGGCCCGAGCATCAGAAGAAGCCAATTCAGAAGGTCGGATCCATCGCTCCGAGAATCTGACAGCTCTTAGGGTCTTTTGTCAAGGGAAGGATGCGGCAGAGTCTTTGAAAAGTGAGCCTGGACGCCGACGATGAAGAAGATCATCCCAGTGAGGTAACAAACAGTACCTCCTGGGAATGCCACAACGGGGCACCTTCATACACGACGCGGCGTCAGCCTCGAACTGCGCAATTAGACACCCATTATAACGCACCAGTGGGATATCCGCAGCCCGTGCGGACCACCAACAACGGCAACACGAAATAAAGGCTGAATGAATCTCTACACAGGCAATCTGCTTCCATGAGCCATGCCCACACTTCACGCACCACCAATCCTGAGTTCATTTACTAACCTCAGTCTGATTGCAACAGACAGAAGGGAATCCTCCAATCGGTACGAAATGATTGCTGGTGATGTCGGAGGTGGAAATAAGGAAGGTTGAGGACAGAATGTGTACCGGATGGAGCGCGCGAGACCTGTCACGATGAGCTTCTGGTTCCCGAGGGAATGGAATGCTTGAAATGGGACCGACAGAATTGAAGCCCGTGCGAACACCCCAACAACGGCAACATAAAATAAAAGCTGAACAGGTCTCTCCACGAGCAACCGGCTTCCGTGCGCCATACCCGCACCCCACACCACTAATCCTGGTTCGCTACTGATCTGTTTGATTACGGAGGTACAAAAGGTCGTTTATGATCATGGAGATGGCGGTGATGATGACCTGCGAGATATTGATTCCAGCCAAAATGCTGATGTCGTTGGTGGAAAATGTGGGCAGGGGGGACATATAGGCGTAATACAGCGGACCTGATTGTCATTAAAATTGAGTGAGGGTCACACATGGACTCTCTCAATTTTGACGTACCAAGATTGATGAGAGAACCAAAGAGTGGACGGATGGTCTAGGGACCACAACGTTCGTGTTTCCTCGCTTAGAGAAGTAGACCATCGAAAGTGGTATTGAAGCGATGATTGGGACGGGCGATTTGTGTCTCCATCGGACATCGAAGACGTCGTCGAGGAATCCGAGGAGGGTGGCCATCGTCAATGAGATGATGGATGAAAGGTATACTGAGAGCTGTGACCCAGCGTGAGACGAGGGTCGAAAGATATCGGGGAGGAAACGAACCTGGTGATGAGGGAATTCCTTGATAGCGAGACCATGGACAGATTTCGGCTCTTGAGTCGGTCGGCAAAGACGTCGGAAAAGGCGAAGGGGATAGAAGAGGATTAAGGACAGTGAAGTGCGTCTCGATGAGCGTTTGGTTCCCGAGGGAGGGGGACGCTTGAAACGGGAGGGAGGAAGCGCCGGCTCAAGCGCTCATGCGTCGACAACATCCCGCCACCCTCACGTCGCGATCCGTCCATAACACAGGACGCCGTGTCACCAGCGACTGAGGTATCTCCGTCAATCAGAACCCACTTCGCCCCAACTCCACCACCTCCCACCCACCCCGAGAGCCATGAGCGAAACTCGAAGATAATCAAAGTCACAGCGAACGGGAGTACGATTACAGAACCCGATGAAACTATCACCGTCGAAAGCAACCCTCATTTTCCTCCTAATCCGACCGGCACCTCTGCTGATCCTAACACCCGGCGCGACCACTCTGCTCATCTCGTTTCCCGCCTTTCGGATACACAGCACTCGCTGTCCGTGGAGGGGTCCACCAAGTCCAACCCACCACGTCTTTAGGTTATCCATATGGCATCCCTCCCAGAGCCACCACCGACGGGAAATCCATCAATGACATCACCTGTACATACTCCTCGCACCTTAGCCACACAGAAGAAAGCCCTCGTGAGATGTTTCTCGGTCATTGGGCAAATTTTGACCAAGAGCCGATTGAAAATGGTAGATTTGAGGTCTTGAGTACCCGAACGGCCTTGACGCATTTTTTCAGGTCCGTTATTCCAGAGAACGAGCGTAACCGGAGGGTCGACGAGGTCCGAGCGGTCTGTGGACGTTCAAAGGCAACTGTGGAGGCACGAAGGATATTGCTGTGAGGGCGAATCTTGGAATCCCCGCTGGAGTGTCTCCCAGTGCAACTTGCGATCTCAACCGTCCGAGTGACAGCCTCCACACGGCACCGGTGAGTGGCGGTTCGACGTCGATTAAAGCTCAACTTTAACTCCCAAACGGAGGTTATGCGCACGGCGACGAGGATCTCCGAAGGTTCTAGCGACCAACCAATTGTGGCCACTCGAGTCCGCGATCAAATGCGTTGCAGGGGCTCACCGATGTTGGGACGGTATCAGGATCGAGCATTAAACAGCCTTACGGCCAGCACAACATCACCATCGCACTCTCACGCGCAGTCCCGAAGATGAAAGGAGGGAAAACGTGAAATAGTTCAGAAAGGGTCGAATGCCCCGTGTTCAAGAGTCTTTCGATGGGAGTCTTGGGGTCTTGTCGTGACGAGCGTCCAGCGGGAAGCTCTCACAAGGCCAGGCCTGGGTGTCTATGCTTCGTGATCTTGTCCGTCGTTGCAGACATGCTGTTGTTCCTTGAAACCAACCGCTGCGATACGTTCTTTGGCGAAGGATCGCGTTATCATGAACCTACTTCTTGTCAGCTCGCCCCCCCTGCACTGCGCCTTTACCATTCGTTTCATCTCTTGGGCGTTATACGCGCATTCACTGCCTGCGCGTCAAGCCTTGTATCTCGACCTCTACCGTTCTTTCGCTTGCATTACCAATTACCTTGTTCTCGTACTTGTCTGCTCTCCCTTCACGTGTTGTGCGCTTGGGGCTGGGATCCGATAGTATCGTCTTTGCCTAAAATTCGCGAAGTTACAGAGTTATCCAGGACATAGAGAGGGCAGAGACCGCGTAGTTTTCTCCGTGGACTGAGTTGTCGAGGTTTGGACGGCTATGCCCATTCCATTCCACACCTTCTCAAAGCGGATAGGATACAAAACCATTGCATGCGCATACGAAGCAGGTCAAAATAAAACAATAGAAGTGAAATTTATGAAAGTGTCCCTCATTAGGAGACCCCGAGTGACCCTCCGAATCCCGATTTCTCTGCGGCGCTCTGTCCCCACACTCTGACCCCGCGGTCGATACTCCAGGAAAGGTTGAAGCGCGTTCAACCTCTTGCTGGACTCCTTCAACCGATCGCATTGAACTTTCCGTTTCTCCACAAGTCTGGCCAGTTCGCATGCCGTACACATCTCTCCCCGCTTTTCCCCTTCGAGAGACTGAAGCCAGCATTTTAGATTTGACACGCGTCTTCGGCGATACTCCCCAGCTCTGCCCGTTCCAACTTCTACATCCCCTCCCAGCGCTCTCGTCCCCCACGAGCCCGTCCGACCCCCGTTCGCCATCCCCCCTGAACCTGAACCATGGTCAATCCACATCGTCCTCAAACCCGCCCGCGATCCTGACTTGTCCACCTCACCGTCATCCACAAACACGATACGCTTCCTTCCCTCAAACATCGCTCCGGTCGAATCGTCTCTTTCATCTCGGCCTCCCCAGCCCAGGTTTTCGGGTTCGTGATGTCAACCCCAAGTCACCCTGCCTTCCGGTTGCGCCAGTCCATTCACCCCCTGCGCATCCGACGCCTCTCGTGCCTCCACCGCATCTTCCGACGAAATAGAGATTCCCATCTCCAAACCGTTCCAAGATATCGAACCCCCTTACACTGGGGGCGGCTTGACGGTCTCCCGTCCTTTCTTGGCAAGGAGAATCCCTGTCCAGCACGCCTATACCGCGTCTAACGACACAACATCGACTCTATACCTCCCACAAGCTCCGCTTCGCAAAATTCCCGCCCGTCGAGGGATATCCTTTTCGCGCTAGCAACGCACGCCACTCTACCGCCACGGACAGAGAAGAAGAAAAGGGAAACTAGATCCCCACCATCATGTTCATCAAGCCGTTCGAGTACAACGAGTGGGAAGAATGGGATGGCCAGGACGGTACGTGCACCACTGAATGCTCCTTCGATGGATACGGCGGTGACGAAGAGAGTCGGATTGGCCACTAGGTGCACCCTCGACGATTCTGTTAGGCTGAATCAAGAGCCACTGGAACGAAGGTCCCCGTCCAGCTCAGAGAAGGATCTAGGACTGGAATCGTCACCTCCACCCAAGGTTCCGACCAATTGGGAATTTGATTTTCGACGCGTTACCCCGCTTTTCAAGGGGTGTCGCGCCCAGCCGTCATCCCCGCCGCCCAAAGGAAGCCGAAACACTGCGCGTACTATGGTTCTCCGACTCTTCCACTTGACAGAAGCAGTTCAGCATGGTGGCGCGTCAAGGCCGGTCCAGAAAGTGGTGATTAGGAGAAGACAGAAAGAGTGTGGAGCTGTGCAAGGGGTCACGAGGGATGTCTTGGGTGGGAGCGCAAGCGAAGCATCAAGTTGGTGGTGATGAATTGGTAGCCCGTATCGAGGTGGAGGGTGGGTAGCGGAAGTTCGCTGCAGCCGCAGAAGTGCATCGAAACAACAGACTGGAGAACCCCACGATTGGCACTGCGCATCACACCCTCACCACTTAGCCTCCAAGACGAAGGAGAAGGAGAGGGGAAAACTCGGTATGAAATAGGAAAAACGGGGTTGGGGGTCCCGGAGGAGGTGGGCGTTGAGTATCCTCGCATTTGAGAATCCGCCGCTGAAGATCCTGAGCCCCTCCCGTTACGAGGGGCAGTGGGGAGTCGTCTTGAGGTCTGGATTACTCGCGTTGCGGATCACACCATTCGTTGTTGCTTTCGTTCCTTGACGAGCCAGGAAAGAAATCCGTTGGTTGTACATTTCTCGAACGAAAACCCCGCCGGTTTAGCCTCACTCCCTGCATTGTACCTTTCCCATCGTTGCGCTTCTCGGACACGATTTCCTGTACTCATCGTGTCGTGTCGTTTCTTTTTGTTGCCGTTGAAGTCCCGGGCCTCCGCCGTCCTTTTGCTTATGCTACCGGCCACCTCCTAAACTTCGGTGTTCTCGCGATTGTTAGTTTGGTACCCAAACGGCTCCTTGTGTCTTGACCTGTATTTTAGTTCTTCCTGACGCTCCAGTTCCGTTCGAGTATACCTGACAGTGGAATTTGATAATATTACCGCGCCTCCCGTTCATGGTGCGCGCCTACAACGAGTGAATCAACCAATCGGCAACGGCCGGCCACGAGGCAAGGGATAATCGTGGCGGGCGCTGCAAGTTGTCCTTATCGCTCACCTCAAGATGGTGCGCTTCTTGAAGAAGGATTTTTGGAAACGCTCCAAAAAACCGGTACCTGAGGATTCTCAGGCCCATAAAACCACGAACGTCGACGCGGAACGTGATAGTGACGCAGAGAGTGAGTATCGTTTGAGAAAGATGTCGAAACTGATAAGGCGGATGGAACTGATTGGGCAATCGTACCAGATGACAACCGCGCAGGGGGTTCTCGGGTCGCAAACCAAGACGGGAGGGCCGAGAATCAACGGCTTGCCGCACCGATTGCCCCGAGTCCAACTCCCGGGCACGATTGTGGCGACGCAAGTGAGTGCGGTCGGCTGAAGCCATTCCGGCTGATATTTATCCCCTATCCTTATAGCGTCGCAAGGACAAGGTGGTCAGCAAGCTTCGAAGACCTCTGCCGAACGTACATCCGGAGGCAGTCAGGAAGGCTTGGACGCTCATGGCTTAATTCACTCAGAGTCAAAGGGTGAGCGCCGGAGCTCTAGTCACACTGCGGTCCGTATTGACCACAACCAGTTAAGGAGAGAGGCTGGGTTGACCGGGTTGTCGGGGGTGCCACACTCGTGGTCGATATCGCGAAGGGGCCAGCCGAAGCCTTCAGTCCCCTCAAGGCCGTCTTGGCATCAATCTCTGTCCTCTGTGAGAAATATCAGGTTTGTTTTTACATCCCGTTCAAAGCCATCTGCCAACGATCCCATCTGCAGAACACTGCTGCTGTCAAGGACAGGATCGAAATACTTCTCTCACGCATTGCTTCTCTGGAGAAGCTTTTTAAGCAGCCTGCAGGTGATGAGAAGGAATCAAAGCGTCGTGAGGGAGTATCAATGTATGCAATCAGTCTCCGTTCAGGCCAGATACTAATTCCTGCCCTAGTAAACTCAAGAGTATTGAAGAGCAATTGCAGGTGTTGGATAAGAAGTCTGTAGCTCTACAGTACCTCCATAATGCTCAAGACAGTGAAGATGTTGGTGGACTCCTTGAAGACCTACAGGAGGTGGTCAATGACTACATGGTCTGTTCATCATTGTGATACACTTCTAAATAATTGACCACAACAACAGATGGTACAACAAATGGCAATCTATGATCAAGGCTGCAAGCTCATGGTGTGTGCCCCCCTCTTTTCATGTCTGAGCAAATTGAATAATATTTCTTAACAGGACGCAGGTCAGAATTTTCTCCACTCTGGATGGCAGGCAACTGACATGGGCTTTTGACAGCTGTTATGACTCTCCTTGACAATTTCCGCAGCGCAAAGGGAGCTGAATTTTGCCATGGCAAGCACACAGGCTGTCTCAAAGGCACACGGGGAGCTATTCTTGATGGCATTGAACTCTGGGCAAGGGATTTTGACCAGCACTCCATCTACTGGTTGAATGGGCTGGCTGGAACAGGGAAGAGCACCATTGCCAAAACAATTGCAGAAAGGTTGTTTGCAGATGGCAAACTTGTGTCACAATTTTCACAATTTTCACTCATTATTTCTCTAAGTCCGAAGCGCCCAAACACTCGTTCAAATCATGACATGGCGTTATCTTATTTTATCTTATCTTTTCCTTATCTTATCTTTTCACACTTCAAGTCACACAAGGAAAGACGAAGAAAGCAGATAGTATTGCAATACCAAAGGGGACTATCTACTCAGAAGAAGCGGCCACTACCCACTCGTTCTCCTTGTCAGACCCCTCCAATCCACTGAAGTCCAACTCGTCGTCAGCCTCGTTCCCACCATGCGGCCAAGTCTTATCATAAGACTGCCACTCCAAGTACTGATCGACGACGGTCTGGTTGACAGTCAAACCAGGGACCTCATCCGGGAAACTGATGTCCGGAAGAGTCGGAGAAGCTGGACGGAAGACAGCCACCCTCGGAACAGCCGGAGGAGGGTTGGTCAACTTCTCCACCAACTTCTCGAGAGACTCAACCCGAGCCTTGAGGTCAGCGATCTCTAGCTGACCCTCCCTGGAATCCTGTCAGCACTCCTCGTCAAGAAAGGAGTGAAGAAGGACACACCTTAAGGAGTCCTCGAGGGACCTCTTCACGTTCATCCGCTCCCAACCGTCGAGAGCCCTCTTCTTCTGCTCCTCCCTCAAATCGTCCTTCATCTCGGCCAGAGACCCATAGATCTCACAACCCATGACCGCCGCGAAACCGAGACAGGCGTCCATCCTCCCATCCATCGCGTCGTTCTCATGGTGGATCTCCCGGAGCCCCCTACCAATCCAAGCCTTCGGAAACGTCTCCAAGTCCAACTCGTTGACGTGCTTCCTCCAACGCTCCTTAGACACCATGACAGCATCCCCCAACCCCAAGTCCTTCAACCCGTCATGATGATACTTACTAGTAATCATCCGGGCCCGTACCGAACGAAGGGAAGGATAGGGTTTTCCCCCATGGTCCCTCCTGGTAGACTCGCCACCCTGATTGTAGCGATAGACAAACAAACATTTGTCTTGTTCATCCCTCTCCTCCGACGTAGGGAAATGCCCCCTCTTCCTCTTCCCAAGATCAGGGAACAACATGCCTTTAAAAAGATTCTTCAACATTCCTGTCAAGAAAGAAGGAAGAAGAATCTGACCTGAGGAGTCTCCCTGACTCTCACCTCGAGGATAGCCTCTACGAGTCTTGATCTCCTTCCGAGTGAGAGGCTTCTCCGGAAGGACCGATTCTTCTTGATCTGGCGCAATCGGAACCAGCGTCGCCCTAACGGTTGGCATGATAGTGGCGAAGGGGCGGGTGTACCCCTGCTCGTAGTCGAGGAAGGGGTTGGTGAAATCCATCACAGGCTCGTGGGTGTAGATGTCGGACATTGTAGAAGAGGAGGAGGAAGAAGTAAAGGATGAGGAGGAGTAGTGGTGGTATGACGGAAGAGTATCGACTGAAGACGATGGAGACAACCGGACCAAATCCATCTCCCTTATATATCAAGAATCCGGTTATCATTCAAGTCCCCTATCTTCAACGGATCTCTCCGAACCCCTATCTGTCCATCATACCCTCAACCCTGGTGACTAAGAGTGGCTTCTTCATTTATCTTTATATAGGTGATCTCTCTCACGATCGTTACCAATCATTCTCACGAGAGATCACATGCGTTCCCACGGTGCATCTTCTTTATTCATTTCTTATCTTCATGATGCACCATCACTTATCTCATCGTTCATTCATTCTTATCATACCGCTCGTTCATCCTTTCTTCACGACTCACCCATTGTCACATGTTTGCTTGACGACTTAGTCAGATGCTTACATGATCACGAACTTTAGTATATAAGTACGTACTGATGTTCTGATGTATTCCTCAGACTTTGTCAATCACAGTGTTCTCCCTCCTGACAGGCGGATCATC
>Ga0307511_10005297_pt1 | contig 13134 bp, 8 predicted proteins | sample 13_EM_MG_FD_200266 | JGI IMG/M metagenome (GOLD analysis project Ga0307511, IMG submission 200266) | Populus trichocarpa ectomycorrhiza microbial communities from riparian zone in the Pacific Northwest, United States - 13_EM | ecosystem: Host-associated > Plants > Roots > Unclassified | place...
CAATAATAGGACATCCGATCTTAATTGAAGCTGTGGAAGATGGTTCATCTGAAACTTATTTCCCTCTGAATGATTATTATAGCAATGAAGCAGTTGACCATGATGAAAGCACTTCACTTCCACCAGCATGGCGGACTGCAAGAAGGACCAATTCTAGGGTACCTCGCCCCCATTTATCATCAGTGTTGGGAGTTGATGCTGGTGCTGAGGATATTCCATTTATGGATCAAGAAAGAACAGTTCCGTTTAGGAAATCAAGTGCAGGCAGTTTCAGTTACAAGGCAAACCTGGTGAGGAAGAGTCTTCCCCACATTTCCCGGTCTTCAGCAGACAAGAAGCTCCCGAGAAAACTGCCAAAGAAAGTAAGCTTACCGTCTAATCAAAAAACGAGAACCCTGTCATCAATTGGTATCAAGCAGAATTCTGTTTCTAAGCCAATGCACGTTACGAGCAATGGTCAAATGGATGGGCTTATCAAACCTGAGACATCTGCGCCAACTACGGTTGCTTGCATACCTGTCAAATTAGTTTTCAGTAGGTTACTTGAGAAGATCAATAGACCACCATCAAAAACAGCTATCAAAGTGGTGGTCTTGAACATGGATAGGGATAGGCAACCTTCATAGATAACATGTGTATTGTTATCAATCGCTACTTTGCTCTGTACGTTGTCAGAAATGGCAATGTGAGGATCTTGTCTCTGGTGTGGTGTAAAAGAAGAGCTTTTATATACTGATCAGTCGTGGCAACGTTGTGGTTCTGGTATCATTAGTGGCAGCTTTTCCTGGGCACTGGTGTCCTGGAATGGAGGCTTTAGGCACAAAAGAAGAAGATTAGAAATTATCACAGATGATAGAAGCTAGCTTGGAATTCAGATAGATGTGTACATATTTTCTTCTATATAAGGTTATACTCTTAATTTATCTTTTTAAAAGGCATAGAGAAACTTGCTACGGATCAGATCACTCTGCTTTTGAATCTATGGTTTCATTTTGAAGGTCATTAGATGAGCCGAGAGCCATGGTTCTTGCTTTGGCTATTTTCCTCGAAAAGATGAGAGCCAATTCGCTTAAATTGGAAGGAAATAAAATTACAACTAAACAGTGCTAAGATCATCCTAGCAAAACCAAGTGATTTAAATGGATTTCTTATTACACATCTCTGTTACATATGAATCTTTCTCCTTCAACTACTAACCATCTAACTAGCTACAAATGAATCCTTCTCCTTTTTGTTATTCCATTGACTGCCATCTGCTTCATTTTATGTCTGGCCATTTCCAATTGTTTCTGCAACACCTAATCCATGTTAGCCCTCCTCCTCCTCCGAATCACCTCTTCTACTATCGCCACTGCTGTTGTAGTTTCCTGTGTGGTCAGTTGCCAGCTAGGTGGAGGATATCCATTCAAGGTATATCCATGAAAACCTTGTCTTGTAATAGTTACCGGCAAACTATAAAATTTGTAAAAATAATCCATGAACACTTGATCCATCTCCTAAACTATAAATGGTTGTGATAGAGTTATAAAGTATCCTTACTTGGTGAATCCCTCAGCTATAACCATGATTGTATCCTTCTCCCCTAACTTATTATAAAATCCATAGTGATATTTCTTCATATTTCTTATGGTATTAGTTGAGATTATAGCAATCTTTCTTTTAAATTTCTCTTTGTGCCAATTACTGTAATGTTCTTAAATCTCAGAATTTCTTTTGCAAAAGTATAATCTGGCCAATTATTTGCATTAATTAGGGGTGTTCCAAACCCGATTCGGTCCGGACAAAAAATTCTAACCAAACCAGGTTTTTTAATTTTTGAAAAATTTTACCCATCCCAAACCAGAAATTAGTTCAAACCCAACTAGTTTGATTCGCCTGGGTTATTTTTTTTTCTTCAAAAACCAAAAAGCTAGAATATATGCGGGTTCAAAAATCATTTGAATAATTTAGTTCAATATCCTCCCACTAATTGCAAACACTTGCTAGCTACAAGGATATGACTCCTCTTTTCTTTAACACAAGAAAGCAGAGTCCACATTCTATTCCCAAACAAATCTCATTCCTCTAAAATCATGAACACAATAATACCTAAAACTCACTCCTAATGATATGTCCCAACCGTCAACAAATAGCCATCCATCCTCATCCAGCTCTAAGCTGCATCTCAAGCATAAAGAATATTCAGAATATCCCTATCGTTGCATCATTTTCATGGATTATAAGAGAACAAGGGAGAGAAAAAAAGTCCCATTCAAGGCACAATTAAATGTGACAAGAAATATTACATCTCATTCTTCTTGGAACACAAAACTTTGGAATCTCAACCATGCCATATCTTCAAACAGTGGGTGTTTTTGGTGATGGCGGCTGCTTTGTGGTTGAGGACAGTTGGAAGTGCTGTTGGCGGCTGCTTTGTGGTTGAGGACAGTCTTGATGAACTGTCGGTGGGAGATATACAAGAAAGAGCAGGGGTTGATTGGTTTTTTACCATGAGAAAGGAAGGTGGGGAGAGGGCCAATACATCATTTCATATGATTTACTCCTGTTAGTTACTATAATTCTTAGAAAAGGTTTAGAACATCTCACCATGCTAATTATCATTAAACTCTATATTTATTTTTAAAAACAACATTTACAAATATAAAGAATTGTATCTTTTTTTTTTTTTTACTTTTACTATCAAAATTTGATTTGATTATTAACAAGAAGACTTGAAATAATGATATAAAAAAAAGTTGCAATTAAAAACTATTTTATAAATGAGAGAAATTAGACGAGCAAAAATAAATATCATGAAAGGTTTTGTATATGAAAACTAGAAAAAAGAAAGAAGAAGAATATTAATCGATAATTTTAAAGTGTAGGAAGAGGGTAATATAGCTGGCACAATAAAATATAAACTCTTGAAATAAAGTGAGTCTATTGATTTAAGCACATAAATATTGCTCGTCCTTTGCAAAGAAAGTGCAAAGAACTGTGCTTCCCAACTATCTGCTTGTTCAACAGCATGAATCATCAACCTAGTTATCTTCGAAATTTGCTTTCGCTAGAGTTTCACTCATCGAAGGAGCACCAACATTAGCTAGCTCTTAACTTACTTTGAACATCGAAGACAGTCTCGTACATTCTACTACTTCTCGACAAACCTTTCTAGCATGCAAGCCACAATCTTTTAAAAGCTATTGTCCAAAAGCAAAGCTTATCGTCAGGGCCATTTAATGGGAAGAACTGACCAAGACTCTGACAATTGAAAATGAGGTGCTACTCCTCCCTTCCCTTCTATAATAAACTTGTCAACAAATCACTTGTTCAAAGGTATACAACTCAATGCCTTCATCTTGGCTGATCATGGAATCAACATCTCCATTTTAGTAAATCCCCTCGAGACTATATTGAATTATCAAACTGTCATCACTGTAGTCTTCATTATATTCATTTTCATCACCACCATTCCTCGTTAAATACTCTTTATTATTTCTGTCTTAACCACCCTGTTCAGATCGGTGTTAAACACCACAACGGCAGGTAACAGAACAAATTAAAAACTGATTAATTTTGCATCCTTCCAAACACAATTCATTAAAGGGGGAACGTACATACCTATTGTAAAACCTCCAGAGCCGCGGGGGCAAAGCCTCTTGTCTTGCATCATTTTAGGGACGACAAAAATATACAAATTCCTTTCAAACCTCAAACAGCAAGATGGCCCCAGTAGAAGATAGAAGAAAGGGATAATGAATATTAATATCAGACCTTGATTAATGCAAACAAACTATTAACGCAAGGAAAAAAAAAATGACAATTACTAAAATCGAGCAAGTTTTCCATAGTATTCGTCGTCCTGGTGGTTACAACTGCCCAACAATGCTCCATCACCTGGAAGGGAGCTCTGACAGGTGACCACTTGGAGAAGGATTCGATGTATTAGACGGATGGGTCCCGTTATCTTGAGAGGATGGGCCACCCCACTTCATCTCCACATCAGATGGCTCAACCACATGTACTGCACCATCACTCATACCAAGTGCAATCTGATTGGGCTCAGATGGATGAGCAGCTATAACCAAAGGATAGGCAGTGCTGCTGCAACAAATGGTTTTTGTCAAAATAATTAGTCCCTCTGGTTTAAAAAGCCCAACATCACATCCCTATTTTTGTTATTTCCATTTACAACTTAGTCCCTCCATTAAGCAGCTGTTAATAAGGAGCTCGGCTGTCACCAATTAGGTCACTAATTGAAAGAAACCTAGAGGCAATTTGGTCATTTTCTAAGAAACTAGCGTTGTTTCGAAAAAATTAACAATCACACGGGCAAGGGACTGGAACAAGAAGGATTAAATTATTATTTCCGCAAATTAGATTCATCAATTAGAATATGGGTCCTAAACGCATGTGCTCCCCCACCCTCTTAATGAAAAAGAAAAAGAAAAATAGTAATGAAAAAATAGAAGAAATGAAATGCCCAAGCTCCCATTAACAAAAAATCCAGCTTACCCTGCAGGGTGTGAAGGTATATAAGCAGAAGGTGCTATTCGGCATCTGATTCTTAAGCTGTCCGCATCAAAAACTCCAACAGCACCATCACAAAAACCCGTATAAACCAAGAAACCATCACTTGAATATATTGCACTTGAAATGGGAGCCGCAAGGGTGTCTTTAGGAGACCACTACAAGATCATACATTAGTGAAAAAATAATTGAGACATCAATAATAAACTGCAAGACTAACCATGTTACATGTATTTGATCATCACCTTTTAAGGGTACTGATTACGGAATAACAGAATAGATTCATTACTGCAAACTATCAACTTCCAATCTTTTAAGAAACCTGTAAATGACTCAATGTTTGTCTCGTTCATGACTATAGCGAACATAATAAAGAACGTCTATCCCCAAAGTTGGCAATTTTGACATGAATGTCCAATTCTTGCGCAGACATAAACTAAAAGTCAGGACTTGCAGTCAAAATCAGATTGACACTTGTAAAAAGTTAATTAAACAACGCACAAAATCCAGGTTCTCTAAATCTGACCATAAAAGATATTGACAAGTAATCCCTCCTTCACATCTAATCTACCATGTCCAGTATTCCTTTTTGTTCGTTGCTGAAATGCAATTGCTCACACAATACATGCTCACAAGAGAATAAAATGCAATAGCTTCATTAACAAGAAATAGCATACAATGAGTTGACTTGAAAATGACCAACTAAAGGACTTTAAATAGACCCTTGTATCCTTACAAGTCTGACACACATTCGTAGTGCTAACAGAAATCAAAAGAAAATGCTGGTCATGCTCTAACTAACTAGTGGGATAGCTGGCACACAATTGAATTAACTTCCATAAAGTATCAAGTATCAAGAATATGGTTGTGTGATGAATTTACAAAAGTACAGCAATTTGTTCAATATCTGGGACCAGGGTTAAAACATGAAGTTCATTTTTTTGTTTTTCAGAGGGTTGAGGGGAGAAGGGTGGTAGGGCTTTTTTTTTTTACTTAGTTTAATATGTATTTGAAATTGTCCCCTAACCTTGAGACTACAGTTGATGGTAGAAGTTGATACGAATAATAAAATAAACAAACCACCTGATTTTATAAATAGGGTACTGACAGAATTTCCTTAGATAGCTATTTATGGACTATCAAAGGCAACTAGGTTTCTAAAGTGGTGGTGCTTATTCATGTCTTGCCTTCTTTTCTCATTTGACCAACGATCCAACTTCAGATTGGGTTTTGTTCATTAAAAAAAAATACTTTGGTGATAAAAGATATATGATGGAAAACTTACTGAGCGCGAACATTCAAGTTTGCTGTCATAGATGGCAATTTGGCTTTCATGGACAACCAACAGATGTGCTTGGTCATTATGAAATTGGACTCTAGTTTCGCCTACCAAAGGGGATTGACGACTAGGTGGTGCTTGAATGAACCTCATTTTCTTTTTCTCCCATCCATCAATGCTCCAGACACACAACTGCAACTCAACCCATCAAAGGCAGTATTGATACATAATACATCACATGGAAAAGCTTCAATAAGAACTTCTATTGACAAGAAAAGTGCAAAATGGCTTAAAATCCATATGAGATGACTTTATGAATCCATATTCCAGTTTAGAGTGAGCATCTGCCATATACATCCAATACTTCTATGGAACCAGTGCCAGTAAATTATAATTTATCTAACAGTTGCATTGGTTTGTGAAATAGCGAACAATGAATAATGTGATCGCCATGAAAACTTTCCATAAAAGTTTTTGCAAGGTCCATTTCAGGACCATTCTGAATTATCAGAAAGAACATCAATAATGTTGTGACGATGGAAAAGTAGGGAAAAATAAAGGACCAAGTAAGTTAGGGCAGTGGGGGGTATAATCCAATGAGGACCTCCTAAAAACATCACAAAGAAAGTGAATTGCAAAGCTGCAAAAGGACAAAGTAGCACATTGCCGGTGCATTAAGTGATCCGACTTGACATTCTTCAAGTGTCAGGCCATGAAGGCATCATACAACACACCATGTTTTTGTGTAAATGGCAGCGCAAGGACCTTAAAAAAACTCTCTTAACATCTGATATTCTAGATATAAGGCCCTGTATTTGTAAAGTTCAGTGAAAAAGGATTTTTTTTAAGAGATGCAACATTGATTTGAGAGAAAAAGAAAACTCAATAACGAAACTTCAAAGAGGAAACTTATAACTTAAAGCAAGTTGGAAAGTTCAAGGAAGAAAAACCAAAAGCTTTACAGAGTTTATGGACAAGGAAAGAGCAACAGGCTTGAGATCTTTCAAGGTTATTTATCAGACATGTTAACATACTTAGCAGAATGGGAGAGTGAGTTCCATAGGACAAACTATCCAATTTTTCCTGCTTCAAGCATAAGCTTTCACAGACTCTCCTCAGGATAACATCAAATAACCCAACCCATAAAGATAGCAACGTTATTCAAATGATCCTATTAATCACTGACCTGTGCATCAGCCCCAGAAGACACCAGCACATTTAAACTCTGTGAAAAAGCAAGTCCTGTTATTCGATTCTGGTGGCCCTTGAGTTTAGTTTTGACCTGCAGTCAATTTCAAAAGTCAACTTCGCACCCATAACTAGATGCCTTAAGGAAAACCTTAAGATCGATAAGGGGTAGATACTGCAATAACTTCAACAGTACATATCACATGTTCTTAATTTCCAGAATTCAAGAACAGAACAGAATTCCTCATTATCGTGTTATGGAGCTTTGTTTGATTTACTATCAATGTGAGGTGACAGGAATCAAATCAAAAAAATATAAATAATCCAAAAGGCAGAATCTACAATCATTTGGTAGTAGTATGTGATAGTTTTATTTTTAAGGAATCTTTTCATAAGCATAGATAATTGTGTCCAATTTTTTCTCAGAACTTCCAAATCACAAGGAAGCTAGTTAGGCTGAAAGAATGAGCAAGCATTAGCAAAATCAAAAGACCAGCGCACCCACACACACATGGATGCACGCACATAGAGATCACCTCATCAACTCTGACATTATATATTTGCACAGTAGAATCCTCCATGCCAATTGCAATAATGTTATTATCTTGAGGATGGAATGCTAAAAAAGTGGCTGCAGGAGGTGGGGACATAAATGTTGTCATGACCTAAGAAGAAAGCTCAAGAGTTTTATTAAGTCATGCCAAACCAAAGTGCCAAATTAAAAATTAAAAATAGAAACAAATATAATAAACTTTAAATCAGAAATCAATTAAGTGCTGTAACAATAGACCTTGAATGTCATCATGTTGAACAAAGAGACCTTCCCACCAGAGGCAGACATGACATAAGAATCATTTTTGGATAGTGCAATGCATGCAGCAGATTCTTCAGCTGGTTTGCTCTCATTTATATCATTAGTCATGGGAGTTCCACTAGGAGGCTGCCACAACTGTGGTGCATTTGATGCAGTAGCCTACAAGATTTCACGCCGAAAATGAAACACAAAAAACAGTCAAAAGAGGCAGAGATTTCACCATTTAAAGACATGAGCCAGACCTTTCCTGTCAGATTTCTTTCACTGCGCTGCCATTTCCACAGCTTGTGGACAGCATTAGAGGCAAGGGCCAATAGAGCCAGCCCTGAGTTAGTATAAATCAGCCGCACAACCTGGAATTACTGACCTGTTATCCTCGATTATTACAGCAAGAGACAGCTATATAAAGCATAACATCATGTATACCCATGTAATAGGAAAAAAACTTCATTGATAGGAAGAAACAGAAATGTGCAATAGAAGTATGAGATATCCTAATCAAAAAGCAGTAAAAAAAGAATGAAACTGAACAATATTCCTTTCAAGTCTGCACATCTGTGAAAGAGACACCTCTGAAACATCTGAGGCGGAGCACTAAAGTGAAGCTAGGAAAATCAGCCTATCCCATTTCAAATGAAAATACAATCATTCATCATGGAAAATTATAGAGTTTCAATTGTTCCAGACGCACTAAATTACAGAAAATTTGGCACATTGCCATAAAAATTTGCTACCACTTCTTAAAACCCAAAAACATATCAAAGAAATTCCTCCAAACTAAAAGGACAGACCAAGTTTCTCCGAACACAGAAAAGGTTACACCACAATCCAAGTTACTAGGCAATGCAAAAATAAGTGATTGGGAGTTTCACCACTACTGGCACCCATAGAAAACACTTCAGGAGACAATGCTTTGGGAGGGTCTTCTTATCTGAAACATGTTGTCAGTATTAATTTTTTTTAATGATTGACAACCAAAACAAGCTTTTAATGCTATGGGAACCTTATCTTTGCAGAAAAAGTTTGCTAGGGAGAATTGAGGGAACTTGGAGAGTAGTAGCCATGTGCGCTCACATGAATGTCCAAATTAGTTACAAATATAAGGAGAGCTTATTACAATGCATCACAAAACATGCACAATTAGGCATGAGTGTTGCGTATATTGTGTCCCCATCTCCCACTCCCACTCCCTCTGACTACTAACTATCAGCTGACTATATTGGTTTGACCCAAAAATACCACCACCATTTGCAACACAAGTGCTCTGCTTCTCCTCTAGTAGTAAGTAAGAGGGTAACAGGTTCAGCTTGCTAGAGGAGGATTTTGACAACGGGAAGGGGTCAACGCATATTGTATAGATCACCATTACCATTTACCAAAAACAAAGCAAGCAATAGATGGAATCACAAGGTTAAGAAATTTATTCAATATTGCTCTTATTTATTGGAAAGAAAATCTCTCCAAACATGGCAAGAATGCTTAACAAGAAGTAACCAATTGTTTGGAACACAAATACCAACTCCCAGTCTTCTATTTTGACCCTTCCAAAGTTGTTAATCCAATTTCTCTATTGCATTCAGCTAATCAGCTTTAAATAATCATGCACAACAATATATTGCTTGTGCATGAACTCAGGCAAATGTGCATGCCTATACCAAAAAAAGAAACATTGGCAACCAAATTTCAACTGCATTATTTTTCATGTCTACAGTTCTAGTAGCTGCAGCTTTATCAGTTGTCTTTTTGGTTTTATATTAGAGCACCTGTCCTATTGTTAGAGCAACAAATTGAGAATTGAGAATAGAATTTTTCATGTCTACAGTTCTAGTAGCTGCAGCTTTTCTTCTCTCCTACGTCCTTTCTTCTCCTCCAAATTTCTGCCTGCATCGAATTTAGTTTCCCTCAAGAATAAGTCAATTGTTTACAATGACATCAGGAGGTATTAACATATAATACACTCACATTGTTCCTGTACTTCAACTGCATTATTTATTTATTCTTTCATTTTAGAATATAAAAAGGATTTGCATTTAAAGAGTTAACACTCTCTTCAAGAAAGTACAGTTCTCAGTACCAACTTTGGAAAACATAAAAAATTTGGTCTAGGAGGAAGAATGCCTTCCCACCACCAAATAGAGAAGTTCATTTTTCGTGCGTAATGTAGAGCCAAAAATCATATTGCTGGAAAAAGATTTGGGATTCTGTTGTGAGAAATGATCCACTTCTATTAATAGTTTCAAGAAAACAGAAAAACTGTAGAAAGGAGTTTACTTTTCAAAAGTAAAACTATTTTCTTCAAAATGCAAGTTTTCTCTATTTTTTTCCCTCCCCCATTTGCTAGTAAACCAGAAAACTACTTAAGTTGTTTTCCAAATTCCACGCTTTAGAAAACAACAGTTGAGTTCTGTTTCTTAATCTCCCTGTCCTTTACTTAAAAGGCTCTGGTTCCATATTTTGGAAAACTAATGGTATTAAACATGTTGTATTAGTTTAATATGGATAAATATTTCTAAAATAGAGATGAAAAATAAACAGCTATTTTTGAAACATACCTACAGTTCTTCATTGATCAATTGTAAAAATATTGCATGTTCTACAGGGTACTAGCTATTATTCTTTCAATTTTTTTTAGACTGAAAATTATATGCTACCCTAGCCACCCCTACCCACTTCATATAGAAGCAAATTTCACGAGCTCCCTGATTTTGCAGCAATCCTCTCCTTCGCAGATGAATTACCGGTGATGTTTCTCTCAAATAGGAAATATTTATGCAGTGGAGTTGCACCACAGCCAATGTACTCAAGCTAAACAGGAAGCAGCAATACCATGCAAAATAGCAGTCCAAAAACCATATAATTCTGAAAGCAATATGGGAATAACAGCTTCAATGATAAAGCAAACACGATGCCGACCACACACACTAAACCATACAAATAAGAGGCAGAAGTCCAGAATGATAAGCCAAAAGAATCTAAGAACCCATGTAATTAAAAATATCTGCTACAACTGGCAAAGTTGCACATGGAAGAAAAACAAAATGCCATGATACATGCATGCATACATAGGTATACATAAATGTGTGTGATTGTGTGTGAACATCTTTTCCCAATTTAAAACTAGTTTGCAGTAAGAAATAAGTTATCAATCATATTGTTTAACTACCTACCTTGCCAGCTACTATGGAGTCAGGCAACCGCAAAGCTTTTAGCTGAGATGAATCTACAATATCACTCTTCCAGCTTTTCAATTTGTCTGTATCATCTGAAATCCTTGGTTTAACATCAACAAGCCTACTGTTGTCCATGGTACCCTGTCATGTTAAACAAAATAAAATTAGAGACCAGGTAGCACTAACAGCATGGAACTGAAAATTGCTTAACTTACAAGATTGCCAATAGAAACTGCAGGCTGGATTCTATCTGAGCGTTCCAGTGATGATGCGAGGCCAGAAGAAACATTTGCCACAGAGCCTAGTGCGTTAACAATCAGTGGCTACAATAAAAGGTATAAGAAACCTCATTAGCACCGCAAACATGCCACCTGGCAAAGTAAGTATCCAATGCAATGATATAGGAGTATAGAACAAAAACAATACACGGGCATGCTGTGGTTTTCAACTCCAAAAGCCATTTCTCAAAATAATAATAATAAGCCACCATCCTCTTTCAAAACAGAAAATTAGGACTTAGCAAGGGATGCTATCATTTGAAAACTCTATGATCACCAGAAGGCATCATATTTATAAGGTTTTCCTTTGTTAAGCGTCATAACACTGAAATTTAAGCATGAAATTCTCCTTCCCTTCAACCAGTAAACACATTATTGAACTAATATCATGGTTTTCTTGATCCCCAGGCTCTGATTTAACAAGTTATCAGGAACATAACATTTCCTGCTGCAATCTTATTTTATTTTAAAGCACTTTTAGAAAAGTGTCCTTTCCTTTAAGCTACCATTCTTCCAACACAAGATCAAAGCACAAATGATCCATCACCTTTGAAGAACTATACCATTATCAAACAGTCATTTGTATCTAAGTTATTAGGTTCGCTAATCCAATTTTACTTTAGCATCTAGCACTTGAGCTTTGAATCTTTTCTCTGGAAACAAATTGCAAGAATTGAACGAAACGGTGTAAAAAGAAAATGTGTCGGATGCATCGAGATATTGAACACTTAATATTGATAAATGTGGAACACTTAGAATTAATTGATAACAACATTTCATCAAAATCAAATGGAGCCTGCCCTATTTAAAAGAAAATTCATGATACTCTGGTATAAGGGAATCTAAGGTCCACTGGTAAAAGCACCAAACAGATCTATACAAGTTCATGCACATGACAACCTCACTAATTTCACCCTGCTGACCAAACTTCTGCTCACTAAAGAAATATTAATGCCTTGGCCTTTACAAAGGGTAGTTTTTTTAACCTGATGTCTTTAAGCAGGTTCTCCTTGCATGTGAACAAGTCAAGGATTCTCTTAGTAACTTCTCTTTTTATGATAACAATCTTATTTCTTACCTCAACACAGCATATTGTACAGACCTTACACAGGGTAAAAATAAATAGATCAAACCAAAACGTATAACTACCTTAGAGTTGATTGGTTCTGACGGGCTTCGACTTTTATCAATAGCCCTGCTCTCCAACATCCTTATCAAGCGCAATCCATCACTACTGGCTAGAATTTTAATACCATTGTCACTAGTTGTGACTGCCAACAATGAACCTTCCTTGTTAAATCTCAGTCTAGGACTAGCCTGCAAAGAAAACTAACAATGAACTGCAAAACCTTACATTTATACCCCTAAAACAATTAGAAAAGGAATGCAGACTAATACTAACAGGCAACCCCCCATCTGCATCAACAGCTGTCAACATGTTTGTATTATCCATATCCCAAAACTTAATTTGAAACTCATCACCAGCAGCTAAGAAGTGGCTCCTTGTTGTGTCAAACTGAACAACATCTAAAGAACGCTTCCTGAAACCCAAATATGTTCGTTTGATAGATCCTTCACTCTCATTCCACTCAACTAGGTGAGATTCACCTTCTTTACTTGTTCCACAAGAGAAGAGCCTGCAAAAATGGAACAGCAATACATCACCCATACCATTTTGAATGCTTATATTCATGTATTCACACCTTGTAAGGGATAATACAAGTGGCATTGAAGGAAAAGATAGTGCCCAAAGCAGGGTTTATGTCAAGCCCAGGACAGTAATCTCTCCCAAAAATAGTCTACTGAAAAACTACTTGAGCTAAAACAAAGGAGGTTAGAGGAAACCTAAACATCACGGACACATGGAATACAAAAAAAAAAAATGACTACAGAATC
>Ga0307511_10005298_pt1 | contig 13134 bp, 3 predicted proteins | sample 13_EM_MG_FD_200266 | JGI IMG/M metagenome (GOLD analysis project Ga0307511, IMG submission 200266) | Populus trichocarpa ectomycorrhiza microbial communities from riparian zone in the Pacific Northwest, United States - 13_EM | ecosystem: Host-associated > Plants > Roots > Unclassified | place...
GATTTATTGGATTACGTATATGTATGAGTTTTTTTATTTATATAATTTTTTTATTTATAAAAACATGTTGAAAAAGTCAGTATATATAATTATTTTTAGGAAAAATAATTTCTGACTCGCAACAGAGCGTGGATCAAGTAGCTAATAAGAGCTATTTTAAAACCAGTTTACCTATTAATGAAGGTTTATTTTCAGAACAATTCTGGAATCGTATCCCGTATGAAATTGATGCATTGATGAAAAAGTATTTTTTTTTCTAGATGTCGGTCTTATAAAATTTGAATTAAAAAATAATAATTTAAGACACATACTTAATCACTAGGCTAACTATTAAAAAATTATTTTCAATATACAACAATTTGATATAAAATGCTAGATTTTCTCCATGGATGAGTAAATGGGGAAGAAATTTAAGGAGGAAGTGGGAAAATATCTTACTTTATGGCTCAAGAACATTTTTAAAAGCCTTGAACCATTATGGTTTAGAGATAAAAAGAAATTTAAAACAAAGCGAAGAGCTCTCTTGCGCTGCTTAGCCAAACTGTCAGACAAAATTTCCTTCTCTATTAACTCTTCCAAGGCTTGCGGTGCTTAGAATATTTTTTTCCTAGTTGATTAGGAAGAGACATTGCATGGGCATGGCGACACTACTCGGTCAAAGAGACGGTAGTCGGTCAATGAGATATTTGCCTAATTAAGGAGATACTAACACTGTTTTAAGTCTCAGTCTTGGGAGTCGAGCCTGCCAAGGCCTGGATTTAAATAGTTTAATTTTTTTTTATTAAAATATCGTGGATGTTTGGATGTCTGTTGATACACGAGAATCCATCCAATAACAGTGGATCATCGCTCCAGCACAGATACCATAGATACCAGATAGGTGCTTTGCACCATTACTTATTAGTAAATATAGAATTTTATAATGGTGTAAACAATTGTAGTCTTTCTTAGATGTGGTATTCCTAATTACATGAATGTATATATCTCAATCGTGAGAGGGATAATGTTAAAGTAGTTTATTGACTAGTACATGAGTGGTACTAATGGGGTATGTTTATCTGACGACCAAGAAATTTATTGGTGCATGTTTGTCTCACAATCGAGGAATTATTTATTAGTACCTAAGTGGTTCTAGTGATGGTAATTTGTTTGACAACCGGGGAATTATTGGCTAGTACCTGAGTCGTACTAGTGATGTCAGTTTGTTTGACGACCTGGTTTTTATCAACTAGTTAGCCTGAGGGACACTAGTGACATCAACAAGACTGATGATCGAGATATACGACTTAATTAACTAATTTGAGGAATGTGGTGATATATATATATATATATATATATATATATATATATAGAACTACTGAACTCCGAAAAATAAGCTTTCAATTAGAATTAAATGAATGATATTAAAGAGTAATTTACTCTATGAATCTCCTAATTTAATTCTTTAACTAATTTATATTGCATGTTATAAAATTTTCAGGTAAGTCTCGACCTCATATGTAGCATTAGATGTTCTTAGTATATCTTTTGTTTAGGAAATGAATATGTAATCTTGTATTGTTAAATTATTTTGCAATGTAATTTTGAGAATAATTTTGATATGTAAACAATGTTATAATTAATTATACATGTAATATTGTCATTAGTATTGACTCATTAGACTTTTAAAATATTATGAATTCACCTTTATATATATTGGATTTGAGAATGCATGAATTTATTTTATAACTATTTCTGTGAATTTGATATTTTAATTAATTTTATTATTATTATCTTGTTGAGATTGTCATATAAAACGAGAAGTGTTCGAATTGTGTGAGAAGTGTTTGAATTGTGTGAATATATGTATTCTAATCAGGTGATATGATGAGATGAATAAAGTCCACGATGGTTGGACCTTATAGATATAATGATCACAATGATTCACTAGTTGTGTTTTCGATAACTTGGTACTAATTTTTAGGGGAAACCCTGCCAGAATTATATATATAAAAAATTCCTTGGTTTTTCATTTAATTGTATTAATAATTATATGGAAATTGTGCTTTAAAAATTTACAAGATAATTTACTTCATGCTTCTTTGATTGTCTTGAAGCATACACTACCACCTTTTCATAGTGCATCAACACATATCCAAGGATTTTTCCAGAGATATTGATATACACTATAAACCCCTATTGTCCTTCCCTTATTGTCCTTCGAGAAGGGTAAACATTAAGGCTAAAGTTAATTTTTTTTTTTGAATTCTTGGAAACTAACTACACACTCTTTTAACCATTCAAATTTTACTTATTTTCTAGTTAATTAAGTCATTAGAGTGGATATGACAAAAAATCCTTTAAAGAATCGTCTATAATACTTTGCCAATATAAGAAAAATATGAATTTTTGTTACATTTATAGGCCTTTCCCATCTTAGCACCGCTTATACTTTATTCGGGTCCACATATATACCTTCTAAAGATATGACATGCCCCAAGAATATAACTTTATCTAGCTAAAACTCACACTTGTTCAACTTTGTATACAATCGAATTTCTCTTAAAACTCTCAACACCATTTTTAAATGTTGTTCTTGATTTGTCTGATTTTTAGAGTAGACTAAACATCATCAATTAACACTACCACATATTTTTCCAACAATGGTAAGAAAACTCGGTTCATCAAATCTATGAACATTATTTGGTCATTTGTTAGCCCAAAAAAGCATCACTAGAAATTCAAAATGCCCATAATAGGTTCTATAAGCAATCTTCTGAACATCTTCCTCCCTCATCCTTAACTGGTGATATTCCAATCTTAAATCAATCTTTAAAAACACTTGTTCCACTTTTAGTTGATCATACAAATCATTGATCCATGAAAGAAGATATTTGTTTTTCATTGTTACTTTGTTCAAATGTTTGAGGTCAATGTAGAGTAAAAAAGTCTTCATAAATAGTACTAGAGCTTCTTAAAGTGAATTGCTAGGTTAGATGAATCCTTTGTCTAGCAATACTTGCAGTTGTATATTTAATTTCTTTAACTCTACTAAGCCATTCTATAAAAGAAATGATAAATAGGTACAACTCCGGTAATAACGATGTATGCCATGTAAATTTGAGGGTGACAATTAACCCTTAAATTTCTATAATAGTGGTGGTGGTGGTGGTGGAAGTTGTTATAACACTAACAGGAGTAGCAGTAACAGTAGTAGTAAAGAGCAACAGTAGTAGCAGTAGCAGCAGTAGCAGTAGCAATAAAAGGAGCAGTAATAGGAGTAACAGTAGCAGTAGCAAGAGGAGTAATAACAGTAACAATAGTAGTAACAATAATAGTAGTAACAGTAACAATAGTCACAATAACAATAGCAATAGTAGTGGTTGTAGTAATAGTCGTAGTGGTTGTAGTAATAGTAATGTTACAGCAATAAGGATGAATACGGCGGTAGTGGTTGTAGTAGTTGTTGTAACAGTGATAATAGTATTTGTAGTAGTAGCAGTAATAACAATAACAGTTGTAGGAATAGCAGTAGCAGTAGCAGTAGCAGTAGTAGAAGTAGCAGTAGCAGGAAAAATAGGAGCAGGAAGAACAATAGCAGGAGAAGCGATAACAATAGCAGTAATAGTAGCAAGAGTAGTAGTAGCGGGAGTAACAGTAACAATAGAAGTAGCAGTAGTGGTCATAGTAGTAGTAGTAGTTGTAATAGTAGTAGTGGTAGTAATGTCTCAGCAACGAGGATGAATACGGTCACTCTAGGGTTTCTTTATAGTAAAAAATTATTGTTCATGTATCTTGTATTACAAGGCATATACTCAAAATCATATTGAATATATACATTCTTATAAGTATTTTACGTATGTGTCTTATATTTATTAACCTAATAATAAAATTAGTTTATACTGAAAAACTAACTAAAGTCATCTACATCAATAATCAATAAATAGACTGCTAGCAAATCATATATAAAGAGAGAGACGGTAAAAAATGTTAATAGAAGTGTTGTTACCCATTTTGACCCCACAATAAAATAAAAAAAATAGAGAAAGAAATCCAAAAAACAAAAGGATACACATGAAGAAAGCTTAGAAGACTGCCTAAGTTACTGTGAAGGACCCAAATGACAAGTGAAAAAGTTGGATGACTAAAATGTATAAGATTTTGCCAATTGCCAACCCAATTCTAATTGATAAAAGACCCATTCGGTGAATATATTTTTATTTAGGGTAAATAAATACAAATTTGAATGAGTAAGGACTTAATGATGATTTTGAAAGGCTTAATTAATTTTACCAAGGACTTAATTGCAAGGAAAAATCAATTTTTTTCGTCAATTTAGGTGTTAATAGGAAGAAATTGAAGTTTGAGGACTGAAATTAGACTTTGAAAAGTTTAATTGGTCAAATTAGGGGCTTAATTGTGAAACAATTAAAGTTTGATATCCAATTAGGGGTTTGATTGAAGGAATTCAAAACCAAGGACCAAATTGTAATAGGTGCGAGACTTCATAGGTTAAAATTGACCAAATCAAGGGCTAAATTGAAGAAAATTAAAAGTTTAATGGTGCGCACAAATCCAAAACCAAGGATCAAGATGAAAATGACTCTAAATTTTAAGGCTGATGATTGAGTTTGGTGGGGTGAAATTGCATGAAATCAAGAGTTTGTAAGGTAAATACGGGTGCAATTAAAAATAATTAGAAGAATAAGGTCTAAAATGAAATATGTCATATCACAAATTAAAAACCCTAATTTCTAGGGGTTTAATCTAAAGAACATGTCGTTCACCAACTGTTCATCTTATTTCTTGGTAGTTTTGGATGATCGGGTTGACACCTTCTAAGAGCTCGTTGTGGAATTTTAGACCTTCAAATAACATGAGGTTTTTTTTAGGCAAATAGAAGAAAAATATCCCCTCTACAATGTCATTTCCATAAAATTAGATGTTTAAATCCCAATTCTTCCTTTGAAGTCTCCAACATCTTATCCTTAATTAGCCACCACTGCATTTTTAAATTCTAGGCTGGTCATGTTGGCACCTTTAAGTGAATGAATATGGAGCTACAAACCTATAAATGGAGTAAGGATGAATCCAAATGAAAGGTGTGCATCTCCTCTACTACGTTTAGGTGGTCTCCGATGATATTTACATTAGTTTTTCTTCGATGAAGCCTCGAAAGTAGCCAACTCAGTCAACCTTGACTAAGATACCTATTTGTGCAAAACCACCTAATATTTTTATGTGTTCACACTTAAAAATTCCCAAAGAGTTTTTATCAAAGACCATAAATCTTTCATCTGAAATTATAAGGTGAGAAATGCATTTGTCTCAAAGAAAAAGAAAACCACATAGGCAAAACCATCATCCTTAAAAACCATTAAAAGGCAAAGGTTCCAACTGTTAACATTTGTCCAGAGCTTTCTCATTGTGAACAAAATACTAAGCTTTGATCAATCTTTGAGGGAATCCAAAAAAAAAAAAAAAGCTTAGAAAAACCCTATAAATACCTTTAGAAATCAAAGAAAGAAAGAGAGTGAGAAGAGAGAAACAAACATGAGGATATATTCAGTAAAAAGAGCCTACTTTGAAGGTTTAAAGACCTAACATAGAAAGTTCTAGCAAGCTTTTGAAAGAATAAAAAATGATAGGGATGGAAGGAAGGAAAAGAGAAGGGAAATAATAGCACAACACAACTGGTGCATTTGACAACTCAATGCCTTCTTTCATAGTATCTACAATATAACCGAGTAGGCATCACATTCGTTCCTTAGCAATCTCCTTCTAGTCACTGTTGAAAATGATGTAATTTGGCATATCTCATCTCTCACCCCTAAATTCAATTTCTTTCTCTATCGGTACCTTAAATGTCATTTTCCTTTTAAAATAGTCCATAAAAGCACGATGTTTGGTTAACCAATGCATTCCTAGTACAATATCAAGATCATACTATGACCTTTATTTAATTTGTGCTTTAGCACACTTAGTTTACTAATAAATTTACAAGATATAAAAGAATGTGTGGCTCTTGGATCTAATAAAGCATACATATTTTGAGAATTAAAAAATATTATCATACTCGTCACCATATCTAGTAAGGCCCTAAAATTCCTTTTAATTCACATTATAGACCCTTTCTTGGGTCCTCTCATTATGTACTCGGGGATGACCTCTACTAGCACTTGTTCCAAACTAAGCGGGTCTCGTTGGCTCTCTCTATGGTTTGTCAATAGTCATTGATTATTACTGACTTTGCATTGGGTTTTGATCCAGACAATCTCTTTTAAGGTATCTTTATTTTCCATACACATAACACCTACTCTCTAGGTGTTTACAATCTCTCTAGCGGTCCCTCTTATCTATAAAGAAATCATATTCCAGTTATTGATCTACAATCATCAAAATGTTCCCAGTTAGAAAAATTACACAATGGGAATAAAGACATTCAATGGGATATAGTCCTACCTGAACTCCCTACTTGACTTGCCCTTCGACAAAACCTTTTACCCAAAGACTCTTCTTTATTTGACCGAGATGACCTACTCAATACCCTTCTTGAGGAGGAGTTTCCTCCTCTTCTGGTGCCCCTTATGAGGAGAATTTCCCCTTCTCTTAAATAACTAACTCTACCTCTATTCATCACCTCCTCTTGTTTTTGGGAGAGGTGGTTTGTCCATATGTGAGGCTGACTTCTTCCTCTTCTACATCATTTGTTGTTCTTGTTCCAATACCTCCTGTTGTTCCTCTTTCAGAATTGCCTTTAAAAACTAGGTAACTTTTACTAGTTTTTAAAATATCATTGGCTTAAAAGTAATCAATTTGTTCTAATACCTCCTGTTGTTCCTCTTTCAGAATTGCCTCTAAAAACTAGTTAACTTTTACTAGCTCTTAGACTATTACTGGCCTAAAAGTAATCAATTTCTTCCTGATCTCCTATCTAAAGTCATCTCTTATTCTTTCTATCTAATGTGGTCAGTAGTCATTAAAGTAGAAGTGAAGATAAAAACATCCTGAACGCATATCTTATACTCTAGTAGCATCATGTTCCTCTTCTTAAGAGCAAGAAACTCCTACTCCTTACTCTTTTGGTGTGCTAGGACTAGAATCTAGTCTCAAATTCTAGCAGGAAATCAATCCAATATAGTATCTCTATAATTCTTCTATGCCTAACAGTCACCCACCAAAAATGCACACTGTCTAAAAGTAATCATGTCATATAATTTACTCATACACCTAAAGCATAAGAATCTAAATAAGGGACTCTTTTACCTTTCGAATCCAGTGCCAAACTACTTTAGCATCTTCTTCCCCTATAAATGGAGCGCACCCCATTCCCTTACCTGTACCATTTGCTACCCTTATCAAACTAGACACAACAACCCTTAAAATCTGCTTTAGGGATGCCAGATTATGTTGTGGCATTGGTGCTACTGGTGGCACCATAGATAAGAGATTTACTAGATTGTCTTGCCATGTCGGAAGCAACTAATCGTGCCCTCCCTACTAGTAATGATAAGAAAACACCTTTAGGTAATGACATACCTCTATAAGATGACTTTGATGGTACAACTTATGAATAAAATATTGTGTCTTTTAAGGGATATTTCATATGATCCTTTCCCTTATCAATGAACTAATCTCTCCTTTGATTATATGGTCAATAGCCACACCGATTATAACACCCTTAGCCTTTTCATGTAATTTCTTTTTTTTTTTTAATTTATCATGTACATGAAAGTTAGGGTACATGTTTTTTATATATATAATGGACAATGTCTCCCTTATACATAGGCATTTCCAATCAATAAACCAAATGCAAGATTTACGTATGCATACCTATCAAACATGCCAAAGGTTTTCCACTTAAATTTTAAGGATTCATATAATTTTAACAAAATTTCAGCTGAATTACTCGTACATGAGGCCTTAACAAAAATTATATCCCATAATTAATACTTGCACAACACAACCATAGTCCAAACCTTATTGAATTTATACAAGCAATGCTCATAAGCAACCTCATACATGCAACCTATCAATTGCATCAATTCCAATTATTTAGCACATTAATACACTAATAGAGTTTACATTATTTAATGAAATACATGAAATCATATAATGACAATGAAACCTAGAATGATTAATAATCTAGCATTTTACCTGCTTACAATTTCAATATATTAGGCTTAAAATATACATTAATTTAACTACAAGTTATAAGAATAATAAAAAAAAAAACCTTATGCAGTCTCAATCACGAGATCACTGTTGTGGTGGTATGTATGATAAACCTAAAATACATATTAATATAGGCAATAAATAAAAATATATAAATATACCTTACACAAATGTGTATGGTGTTAAACCTTAGCACAACACAACTACAATAGTTTCATTTCATTCAAATTATTTCTTTTTAACTTGTACTCTATCATTATGATTATAACAATTATCTAACATAATTTTCACTATTATGGCCAACTCAACACCATATAATTAGTCCTCACCAGCATGACCAACTCACATTTATACCATTAGTCATTGCCAGTGCTACCAACTTTAATTTAGCACATTTAGTCTCCACTAACATGGTTGGCTTTAACATATAATAATTAGTCTCCATCCAAATAACTGACTTTAACATATCAATAATTATCACATGTCCAAATGATCGACTTTAACATATAAATAATTAGGTTTTGTTCAAACAACAAACTTTAACATATATTAATTAGTCTCCTTCCTAACGATTGACTATGTTTTAACATATATATAATTAGTTTTCATTCAAATGGTCGATTATCTTTTAACAGATAAATAATTAGTATCCGTCGAAATGATAGATTATTTTTTAACATATTTTTTTCCCTTTTGTAATCCATTTCAAAACTCATTTCAGACGTATAAAGAAATTCTAACAATAACATATCTTTAAATAAAAAGGTTAGATGACAGGCACCTATATTGCTCTCCACTAGTATGAGCTCTCCTAATTGTTGGTCTAACCTCAGATGTCCCTTCTGACTTTCAAGGAAACATTCCTGGGTTTGACAGTGTATACTGAATTTTCTAAGCAACTTGGGTTAATGTTCTTTATGTTCATCCAAAGAACATTGTCTTGAGTGTCAATTTTAGGTTTTATTTTGATTTGATTTTAGTTTTTACAAGTTCATATATCATTATTAGTAAATAATCTAGGGTTTTTGTGCATCAATAACATGTTTTGTAGGTATTAATCATAGGGTTTTGGTTTTGAACTGAAACCCATTTTGACAAAAATTATGATGTTTGAGTAATAATTGAAGCAAATGGATACTTGATTTTTTTATCTATGCTTGATTGTAAACAAAACATTACCTTTTATTGCTTGAAATCTGGTTTATTTTGATGTTTACGTTGCTGGGTTTGAGTTTGAATGTTTCAGTTTAAATTTATGTTCTAGTTTAATTCTAGGTTAAACATTGGTTTTTGGTTTAGTTCATGGTTGAACTAGTGTTTTCTGGTCGACCCGGTCGGGTCAAAACCAGGTCAAATACTTAATGCTTTGTTTAGTTTGCCACTGTTTTGATAAAAAAATTTTTTGGCTTAAGGGCATGTTTGGCAAACATGTCCTTAGACTTGTTTTAACTTTTTTTGTTTTGAACAAAAATATAGTTTTGCCAAACGTGGCCCTAAAAATATTTCTTTTAAAAATTAAAAGAATGATTTTTTCTTATTACATTCGACTTAATCCTTATTAAAATTACATTTTTATTTGTAAAATGGAGAGAAATTTTTTTTTTAGCATGATTTTAGAAATATACTTGTGTTGATTTTCCTTTGCATCTTTTGGAATTTATAAAAAGTATGTAAAATTCCTTAAGGATTTGGTCAATATTTCAATAACTCTAAAACTTTAATTCATGAAAATTAATAGTCAACATCCTAGTATAAAAGTTAGACCTATAAGTAGACTGATATTTAAATACTACGAGTTGACTAGAAAATTTTGAGAATTATTTTAGATATTCACTAATTTTAATTGGAAATATTTTTCACCACAATATACGAGTTGTAAATCTTTTTGCTTTCCAGGATACGTGAACCCTATTAGGGTATCTATATAGACCCTTCTCATAAGAATTTATTTGGGCATACAAGCCCATAATAAATTCTAAGTGCCAAATTTATTAATGAGAGTAAATTTTTATTCTGAGTCAATGACAAATTATCGGTTATAAACTCATTAAAACCTTTAAATTATATTTAGACTATATAATGAAGCCTACCTAATATAAAATATGTTAAGGATGCTAATACCTTTACTAACTTTAGTAACTATAAGCAGTTCTTCATCCTTAAAATATTTGATAAAACTAATTCATCTAGATCTCCAAGTTATCCGAAACTAAACAATTAAATAACACCTTCTTAATTCCAACTTTCCGTCATGCCACCCACACACGTGCAACAAGAAATATGACATGTAACAAGTTATTGCCTTATGTGAGTGTCTACGTTTCTCATTTTATATTCAAAATGTCCCTTTATTATTTTTATTTTTAATATAAATATGGTACATAACATTTTCGTTATAATTGCGCCCCTTCTTTAGCTAGTGTTATTAATATCATTAAAAATTTACATGCGTCATAAGATATGTGTTAATTAGATTTAAATAAGTATATGCATTTAAAAGAATAAAAAATTTGTTTCATATAATATCATGTATTATTATTGAATCTTTTTATTTTATTTCATTTTTACCCCGATTAAACCTAATAAAATCGAAACAAAAGCAAAAAAGCAAACAAATTCTCATAATAAATATGTGATATTATAGAAAAAAAATATTTATTAAAAATTATATCCATTATAATACGAGAAAAAAATCTAAATCAATGTAAAAATACGATATTATAGAAAACAAATTCTCATAATTATTTTTTCTTCTTTATTTTAATTGATTTGTTTTTAATTTTATCTTTCAACATTAAATTGACTAGGAAATGAGTTTCATAATTTGTTTAGATTTGCTTTCTATGATATTTCTTGGTTTCATGTCTCTGGTCACGAGTTTGATTAGTTAACGCAAGTTGACTTGAACTGTTTTTTATTGTGTCTTTTTTTTAATTATGGTTTTTTTATTTTCATACTTCAAACTTGGTTGATTATAAATTAGACAACTTAGATCTTGAGTTTGGTGGGTTAACTAAATTGACTCGAGTTGTTTTTTTGTCTTTCTTTTTAATTGATTTTTTTCTCAATTTCATCCTTTAACATTACATTGATGGAGAATTTATTTTGATTTTTTCTATAGGGTTATCATAGTCTCATAACCTAAATCATGAATTTAGTATATTAACCTTGGTTGACTTGGATCAAACCAATATATTGTCGTCTCAATATTTTTTTAAAAAATAAATATTGTCTTGAAATTTTTTTATAGTTAAATTACAATTTCACTAATTGTCTAGGTTTTTTTTTCATCCATTAAATTGATTAAGCCATATCAAGTTAATACTTGCATGGTTTAGATTTTCTTCTATTACAAAACACACAAGAAATTTTTAGAATTTTTTTTATATTAAAAAAAGTTAATTAAACCGGAAAAATTGCACAAATGAATGATTACTAATACCTAACCTAGAATGATGTTTTTGTAAGTCAACATTAAGAAATTAGAATGGCCAGAACGGGAAAAACAACAAAGGTGATCATGTTTATATGCATTGATGAAATGACTAAATAGATATATATAGCCAGTGAAATCGTGAGATGATAATCATTATGTTTTATTTATATATCATATATTTATTAGTGTGATCTAAAAATAATAAAACTTCATCTACCCAATAAGCTAGCGTGACCTGTCAAGAGGATGAGAAATATTTATAAAGATTGTATTTACCTTCCATAATATTATTGCAGCAGACATCTTGGTGAATCACAATGTAAAAAGAATAAAAATAGAAAAATCAATCGTCATTTAATTTTATAGTTAGTAAAAAATTCTAATTAGTTTTTTAAAGGTTTTAGATAAAAAAAAATAGTTATATAATGTGTAACATAATAACCACTCTATATATTCTACTTAAAGTAAGTTGTATTATTGTCTGTTTTTTATTCACGATAAATACTGTAATGATCCAAAATAGTGATATAAAATCTGAAATTGATGACAAGACTTAATCCTTATTTTTAAAAAAAGTTATATTCTTGGATGACAAAAATTCAAATTCTCAAAGACAGACCCCAACAATAAAAGTAGTTTGGGATATGATTACAATTACCTACTTCAATAAAAATGACACATCTCATGTATATAGTATGAATAATCATGTAAATCAATTGAAATAGGAGGGTGGATCCTTAGAGATCTATTAAGCTTGTCAAAAGCACTTTTCTAAACATGACATGAAAAATACAATGAAAACTTTTGTAAGATTGTAAATTCATAGGTAAATTTTTTTTAACTAATTATATAGATAATTTCATCCAAGTTGTTCCACGTGTGTGAAAGGAGAGTAGGGGCGGAAGGAGTCGCCATCTAATTGTTCGGTTCAGGATCATTAGGGAATCCGGGTGTACTGGTTTTATCAGAGATTCGAGGGTAAGAAATTAGTTGTGGCTAAGAAAGGTATTAACACCCCTACCACACCCTATCTGAGGTAAGCTGCTTTGTGTGGTTTGATGTGGTGTAAAGGTTTAAGATTAAGATTTACTCGTATGAATAAATCCAGTGTTTAAGAATTTATTATGGACTCGTGTACCCTAATAAATTCTTAGGAAAAAAAAAGGTTCTTCGTAATTTGTGTATTATGGTGAAAAATACTCATAATTAAAATTAGTGAATATTTAGGATAACTTTGAAAATTTTATGGTGAACTCCTGATATTTCAAATATCAACCTCACTTGTAGGTCTAGCGTTCTATACCCAGATTTTTAACCATTAGTTGTCATGAATTAAAGAAGGTGATTTATTAAAATACTGGCCAAATTATCATGAATTTAATAAATTAATTATTAAATCCTAAAATGCATGTCAAAACACACACACACACACATATCTATTTTCGTATGAAGATACTAAACAATATGTTTTTTACTTTATTTTTTTGAGAGATTTGACCATATGCAATACACAAACTATTTTTTTTTTATTTGTAGGTTTCTTG
>Ga0307511_10005299_pt1 | contig 13133 bp, 14 predicted proteins | sample 13_EM_MG_FD_200266 | JGI IMG/M metagenome (GOLD analysis project Ga0307511, IMG submission 200266) | Populus trichocarpa ectomycorrhiza microbial communities from riparian zone in the Pacific Northwest, United States - 13_EM | ecosystem: Host-associated > Plants > Roots > Unclassified | place...
TCGTATCGCGGCCCTGATCCACGCCATGTTGGCGAAACGTGGAGGATCTCTGTCCTCGAAACAGCTGTCTCCTGGCAATCGAATGTAACTTTGCATGAGCGATGAGGGAAGACCTGTCATTGGTCAGCCAACTTGAGGGACAACACGAAAAGAGGAAACAACCTTGCACCAGTATATGTTGTACTGATCTCCTTCGAATCCATCGCCTTCAAAATCGGAGCCACGCACGTCCACGTGAGTATAGTCACGGAGGAATCGTGCAAGAGAGTCCCCGAGGTTGGAAAACCCAAGTTCCTCCTCCAGAACCTTCTCGTACGTAGGAATCTTGACGCTTCGCTGGCGCGAACCGAGGTGGATGTGGGAGGTGCCAAACTCCGTCTCTGATGGGATATCATCCTCCTCGGCGTTTTCATCAAAGAGTCGTTGTTGCTCGTGCATCTCGATCCGATGACGGATGTTGAGGACGATCTCCCTCTCAAAAGCCATCCGAAGCATCTACGGGAACGTCAGCATGGCAGAGAAGAGCGAGGTAATGCAGCATACTTGGTCTTCTGCTGTTTCTTGGTGGTTCGTGCGGTGGAAATCCTTCCTTGTCTGGGGGTGCAAGGCTTCACCCCCGCCTGTAGATGTATTTACAGTCGCCCCCTTGCCCTTGATGCTCTCGATAAGATGAGTAATCGAGTGCATCTTTGGCCATAGGAACGAGACCCTGTTGTCGTCCTGAAAGTCTTCATCAGTGCGTAGCGTCTGTGGATTTCATCAGTTTAGATCAACGGCGCGAAAGTTCACGGCACACCTTGGCACACAAACCGAATTCCTCAATATACTGTTGGAGTAATGCAAGTGTGTCCGAGGTATGGATCCGAAAACGAGCCAGAAGGAGAAGGCACGCGAGGGCTCGTAGGGCAGGTATCACAATTGAGTCCTTGTTTTTAGCCCGAATACCAACGAGCAGCGGTGGCAAATACTAGATTGACGGTCACACAAACTTTGGATGGAACAAATAAATCTATCTCTCACCCGAAGAATCGTATTGAGTTCTCGTGCTGTGAGATATTTGAGTTTCGTTACACCGTTGGGAAAATGGTGTACGCCAGGCATTGGGGGCAGGTTTTTGAACCTGCGGTCGTTGAGTCGACATCTCATGACAACGTAAAACAGACAAACCTGTCATCAAGCAGATCTAACTCTCCTTTAAGTAGATAACCAGCAACGTCGCCTTTGCTAATCACCCATAGCCAGATATGTTTTCCAAAGACTCCGAGCTCAATCTGGTGGAGGGGGTCGGCAGAGATCGCCTCGTAAATCGATGTATAGTAACCAAAGTAGTCTAAGAATGTATTCTGTACGCCGTTAGGTTGAACAACCATCCGTAGCTGACTAATGCTACTGACCGGAATGTTGCGGATGGACTGGCGATTCAGGAGCTTTTTTTCTGCCTTTGCCGACGATGCCAAATTTGCTTTCACGATGAGCCGTTTCACCCCTCCCCTTGTTCGTCTCGGGTACACTACTTCTGATAGGTCCCACAGCTGGTCACCCCGGATGAGACAGATTGGGCAGGGGAACTTTGAACGTGCACCAAGGGTCGTTGTTGCTCGAGTGCTTAAACAGTAGCTGGATTAATAAAGAACCAAACGGTTAATGGTATAATCACCTACACTTCCTCGTAATCCATAATCGCGATCAGAATATTGAAGACTCCGAGATGTGGGAAGGGAGAACCGTCATTAAAGACGAGCCCTTCCCGACGACCTGCGGCCTTAATGGCGGACTTTAGGATCTCAAAGTATGCAGTTTGGTACACTCGGGCACGGTGTTGTGCCAGAGCGGATGAGCTGTCTGAAGGTTTTCCTGTAACCTGAAACTCCATAAGCACACGAAGGCCGTGGACTGAGGACGGCATACTTCAGGAAGATACCCGATGAGTATTGCGCCTCCTTTCTTCGTACGACTCATTCGGATGTCCCTCGGATAGTTGTTAATCCAAAGGTACACCCCGCATGCCTTCTTTGTTCCAAAAGAGTTTAGTTGTGTTCCGTCGCAATAGAGAGAAACATTGATGGCGGTACGATCAGGCGGAAGTTTGTCCTGGTACCCCGCGTTCAGTTCGCATGGTATTGCTCGAGTAGTGGAATTACCTGGAGTTCCCACCAATCGTCTGCGGTGTGTACGTCTGACCACACTCGCATGTTTTCATTTGTGCCTGGTTTCCGGATATAGTGTCTCTCAGGGTAGCGGATCAAGGATTTTCGCAAGGCTGGATCTTCCAGTACTTGCTTAACAGCGTCCAGAGCCGGGCGGAAACGGACGGTGTAGTCCCGCATCTCCGTCGTTTTGCTGTGTTCATATTTCGCCTGAATCTGCACTCGTTCGAACTTGTAATAGTCAGCAAGGTTAGACGTCGAGAGGACGTAGGGTTGTATCAGTACCTGTGAAAGATCCTCTTCGATCCCTGCAGTCCAGAGGCGTTGATGCATCTCTCGAGCATTCTTTAATGTCACATTGCTGTTTGGTCCATGCTGCCTCCAGAGATTGAGTTGCTCGTTGATGAAAGGATCGGCGCAATCGCGTTTGATGAAGAGTTCCGTTTGCTCAAAGTCGCCAAGGGTTTCGAATGGGTAATAGGGAGGCCGTGTATCGTCTACACGGTCCTCCCAGGCGTCAGGATTTCTGACGAATGTTGAGAGTTCCCTCGTAGGTACCACTTCGGGTGGTCGTTGAGCATGCGGGTGGTAAACGATAAGCGTTTGCCCAAGCTCGAGCGGCCACGTTAAGGGATCTTGAACGGTTCCCTCGCCAGCAATGTCCGGTTCACCTGGGCCTCATTATAAGCACACTTCTTCACCTAACACGGCAGGGGGCGGATGCGATTTAACACATGAGGGTATTAGGCTTACCCGGATCGTCGTCACCCAACCAGGCCATCGGTTCATCCAACACAGGTGGTACGAGGACGTCCTCAGGCTGTTGGGGAACGTCATCGATCGGAATTTGCTGATCTTCGATGCCCTCTGGAATTGCAGGTACCGGGGTTGGGGAACGTGAGACCGAACTCGGTGCTGGGGTGAAGGGATCCGGGGATGGGAGGGGTATCCGCCGGGCTTCATCCCTTTCCCTTTGTTCTACCATTCGTCGTACCTGTTTCTTCCTGCAGTGGACCAGATGGATTCCGTGACGATTGCGGTACCGGCTGAACCATCCTTTGCAGATGGGACAACGGTAGTCGAGCCTGGGTGAAGGTTTTCCGGCTCGTACCCGTTCTGCTCGCTCTTCACGGCGCAAGGCGCTTTTAGCATTCACAGAACGCGTGTTTCTCATTTTCTGGGCGCTAACCAGGACCAGGTAAGCTTCACCTCCTCAAGTGCGTACCATTACTCACCAGATGGACCGACGGCATAGAATCGCACAGAGGCGAGGGTAAGAGCGAACCCCGGTCTGACAAGGAACGGCATGACTGGGCCGCGTTTCGAAAAGCGGAGAAAGGTTTCATTCAGGACTGGCAATTACTTATACAAAACCGGGCCAATATGACCCGCGAATATATCTGGCTATCGGTACCTCCAATACCCGGCCCGGAACCAAAATCACTGCAAGTGGTCACAAGCGAAACTCGGTTTTCCTGACGTGCTATGCGCGACTATTCGTGATCTCGCATTCGCGGACGGCTCTCCCCTCTATCGTAGAGATATTGAGAAGCTCGACCGCCAAGATGACAATGCGGTTTCACGTCTCTTTTCCGCCAACACGCTCCCATACCTCGCCAGCCATTATCCTGACCGTGTGGAGATCGTTTATCTCTTCGTATTCGGAGATCTGATTGACGCGTACCAAAACCGGTCAATACCTCATCTTGAACGAGTCAAAATGCTCTTGAGGGCGAGGTATTTCCTTGACTCTTGAGAGCGCTTCCTCGTACGCTCTGGTTATAAGAAACACCTCCACTTCTTGTCCTGTGAGGCCATCGACATTTTCCGACAAATTATCGAGGGACTCTTGGGCCTGATATATATTTACCGGGACCACCTACGCAACCCCGACGACATCAACCCCCTCTTACCTTGGCTCCATTCGACAGAACAATGCGAGCACATTTTTGGCGATGCTCGCTGTAACAGACTTCTGCTTCTTGGGTTTCATTTATATGATCCCAAAGCTACGAGTCACTATTCGCGTAGCGATGCTGCGTGCGCGAACGGATCCCAGGGCCACGGCGAGCGGGTACAGCCACACTCGTTTCGATTCACAAGGACTCGTTATCCCCACCCTTGCCATGTTCCCCAACGACGACGAAATCAATGCCGCTGCAAAGGAGGCTTCTGAGGAGGCTGAAAGTCTCTTGGCTCTTCTCGGTATATCACTGAAGCGATTGCAGGAGGTTTCTGTGGTCACCCTTCCACCACTCATCTCTTTGCGCGTGGAAGAGGATTGGTTCGGGTGTGGCGACGTCATTTCCGAGGCCCAACAGCTCCGGGACCTGGTTTATAAAGCCGATGGGAGTGACAACGAAGACATTCTGTGGCTTGCGGAAGCAACAGCCTTGGTCACCGCCGATGAATTCATACTGTAAAGATGTACGTCGTCTACGTCCGACTCAGCGATCGGAATGGAAAACTGACTCGCTTTTCAGCTTGTCCAACATTAACCACGTGGCGAGAGTCGTCCCCTTCACTCCCCTCCCTCATCCGATCCCCAATCCCATCCGCGGTATTACGTCCCTCATGGACCGCTATGACTCTATCTACCACTTTGGAGTTCCTAGATTTACTTTCTACCGTGATAAGTTCTCCAAGGGTCTTCACCGTGCGTCTCGCCCATCCGTCTCACTACTTATGCCGACCCTCTGACCATTTCGTAGCTATTTTTCGCGCTCTCGACCTGAAATACAATCGTTATACTCTCGTCAAACTTGGAAAGTCGACATCTATAGAAGTGGAGGCATCCGTATACATAATCCTCAATGGCATAGCGGGTATTCCTCGGTTGTACACTTGGTGCGCTCTCAACGGCGAGGGATACTTGAGCATGCAGCTGTGCGGGGTAGATCTGGGCAAATACGTCCGGGAAAATGGTCCCTTGAGCCTCGAAGCCGCGCTCGTAGTTGGGATCGTCGTAGTAAGCCATCCCTAACAACACACACTTGATCATCTCATCTTCACCCACCCTACAGATGGATACCCTATCCATGGCGCACGCCAGGCAAGTTATCCACTGCGACATCAAGCCGGAAAACATTGTTTGCTCTCCCGAAGGGCGAATAGAAGAGCCACTCGTTATTGACTGGGGCCTCGCGACTATCGATGGCAGCGGCACCGCCGCTGGATTTCGAGGAACACCGGGTTTTGCAAGCGTGTCGGCCCTTTGTTGGAACGGTCAGAAATTTGATACGCATGTCTATCCAAGCTAACAATTTTTATAGCCCCACACGTATTGGATGACCTCGAGTCTCTGGTCTATGTTGTGGAGTACCTCCTCAGGGGATGCCTTCCCTGGAGTTATCCTGATGGACCAGAGGGTTATGATGCCCTGTCGAAACAGCAGGCGTCTTGGGTCCCCGACAATGCGTTGCTAGCAGAGTTCCTGCAATACACTCGAGATAGAGTGTAAGAGACTCAACATCCATCGCGTGTCCACTTTTGACGGTGGTAAACCTATGACCAGGGAAGGCCGCTCAGTTGATTACAAGCACCTCAGAGGGCTGCTTCTCCGAGCCCGACTCCCTCAATTGCCTTATTGATTTGTTGGATTGTTCGATCCTATTCCCCTTTCAGCCCCACCTTCCCATTTCCACCCTCTCGCTCCCACCCATCCCCTATTTCCCTATCCTATTCGCGTTTGGCATCTCTTTGTCTGTACCCTTGGCCCACTTTATCAAGGGAGCTCCGGCAGAGTCGTTCAAATCGCACCACCAGTCGGGTCCGATATCGTGGGACGTCAGCCGGTGTCGCAGAACATCGCTCAGATATCTCCGCCATCGTCCACATACACAGGTATCCTCGAGTAGACACTTACCACCTCGTTCTCGCATGAGCGATGCCTAAGTAGGGGGTGCAACCAGACGCGTATGGACCACCTAACAAGGGAAAAATTTCGTCGCACCGTTCACCTACGGTTTACTTCCAGGATATCCCCTTTATGGTAACTATACTCTTGCTCTTTTCGTTGAGTCTTTGCGTGTTCCAATTGCCGAGTTGAACTGCACGTGATGATATCTATTGACCTCTGCACTAAGCTGGAGTCCAGCCTCAAATTCAGAGGGAGGAAGGAGGAGGGGAGACAAGCAGGGGGAGGGAACCTCTGCTCCGCACGCCAGCAAACCGCCAGCCCCTAGCTTTCCCTCGTGATTGTGGGCTGTATGGGTGAGCGCGTGCCCAGTCCCCATGCCCTTGCGTCATGCTGCCTCATTAAGATGCGGGACCCCCACTGGGATCACTGTTAATGGACTCGTCGGTCTAGCTCGTCGCTGTCCACGCCTCTCAGAGCTTCGTGTCCATTTTCAGGCAACTACCTTGGTCGAGGCGGCCACCAGTGCGGCGACGCCCCCTCCTTCCGACGAACCTGTCAATATGTGGGAGGATTGCGCTCTGACGGATCTTGAGGTTGGGACAGCTCCCTTCCCGCTGGGGTCCGGGTCAACTGTTGCCCGAATTCTACTCCAAAATTTCCCCCACATCCTCGATGTCAAGTATTCATATCTGGAGTGGGAGTGGGAGACCGTTGTGGAAATAATCAGGGATCCCGGGCGGCTCGGTAGCTCTGTACATCGTTCAGGTGAGGTGCACCAATCCCACATGCATTTGGTGGTCCCCAGTAACACCCTACCATGCATGCAGGAGACGCGATTGGTTAGGACACTCACCAGAAGACGGTCAAAGCGAAGAGCCCGTTGTTACTGTTAACTATAGCATATCACTGTCAATCAACTGGGAGCATCGGAAAAGCAATTAGGTTGGGCATGAAAATGAATAGAGAAAAGCTACATTAAACATGATACAGAGCCCAAAGGGTGTCGATAAGATAGGGGAAAGATTCTAGGAACAATCGCCACGCAACCGCTGGGCCAGCAACATCATTCGGCTGGATCATCACGCACTCGGCATGGATCCCGACGGGATTCGCGCCTTCAGAGCTTCAGCTTCAGACACCGTCGGTTATCCGACCGCAAAGGACTCCCCTTCACATACTTCGATATAACTTTGGTGAGACTCATTCCCAGGGGCTTCCTCCTTCCCAAGAGAAACCATGGCTTCTCCGTCACTCGACCTGTGTTGCATCACTCAATCAAACTGGATATCACGCGAGCCGAGTGATTGAACGACGAAGAGTGACTATCCCCAGGATCGTTGTCGGGCGACTAAAGTACACAATGCACAATGTGTGGACCAGACACGAGCGGCAACTGGGTGATCGCCATTCGGGCGCTCTATCTTTTGACGTTCGTTTTCCGTACCTTACCGCCCTCCCGACGAGTAAACGCGCCTACTACCCAACAACGCCGGTATTGACTGTGAGTCATTGGTCCCCCCTTGAACCCGCAACGCATTGGCTAAACGCGTCTTCAGGATGCACCCTTGTCTCAGCATCGACGAGGTTCTTAGACTTCTGGCCCGCATACTCGTCGCGTCAGAGGCGAAGGGCACCGCTGTTGCATTGGCACGTTGCTGCAAAACATTTGAAGAACCGGTCCTGGACGCGTTATGGGAGACGCAGAATCGCCTGACCCCATTGCTCAAGTGTTTTCCGCGGGACATCTGGGAGGAAAAAGATGGGTGTTTTGTGAGTCCGTTGATGGTGTCGAGTTTCTCCGTACTCAATCGGATGACTTGAAAAGGCTTTCAAGAGTGTCCCGACGAAAGCGGAATGGACCAACTCCCGAACATACGCCCGGAGAATGCAAAAACTCAGTGTGGATACCTCCAAGGACTCCATAACCCCGGATACTCTACTGGTGTTGCAGTTCCGTACCGTCAACGACCCTTGGCTTCCAAGGCTCAAAAGTTTCGAGTGTGCGGAAGCCACGGAGGCGTTCACCCCATTTATCCCCTTGTTTCTATCTCCTAAAACCACCCGGATTGATATTCGATTTGCCAAAGGCACTCCCATACTGGCGATTGGATCTATGATAAAGAAGTTTTCACCACTATGTCCCGACCTGGAGTCCATCACTCTCAACGACCTACCAAGAGATTCGGCGGTCACTGAGGCTGTTTCGGAGATGCTCCTCGCCTGCAACCGAGATACTCTCAACTCGTTCTGTGTGGACTCTCCGTTGACAGAGGAGGCGCGAGAGGTTGTTTACCGACTCCCAGGACTATCCACCCTATGGGTGGTTATCCAGGGACCGATATCATTACCCGCGGTGGCACTTCCAAACCTCACCGTGATCGATGTCGAATATAATGACAACCTTAACTGGCTGCGAGCGTTCCGTGGAGCGAAGCTCGGAAAGCTGAAGACCGCCGCCTTTCACTCGAAATCCGAACAAGTCGGCGACTTCCTCGGGGCATTAGAGAGCGCTGCGCTCGCTGCATCCGCCCGGAATGCGTTAACAACGTTCCTATTTTACACTTCACGCTCTTGGAATCCAAACTACTCGTCTCTCCTTTGGTTTAATCAACTAAAGGAAGTCATGATACAATTCTCCTGTGAAGGTGGTTGTTCCTCGAGGATAGACGACGACGACATCATCAGTCTGGCACGGGCAATGCCGAAGTTAGAGATACTTCGGCTCGGGACGACACCGTGCGCTACCTCCACTGGCGTCACAGTCAATGGACTCATCGCCCTCGCTCGCCTCTGTCCCCGCCTCTCCACACTTCGTCTCCATTTTCAAGCGGCTACCTTTGTCGAGGCAGCGACAAGTGCGGCAACACTATTGGATCCCTCCGATAGTGGGCTTGTCCAGCGGGAGGATTGCGCTTTGACGAATCTTGAGGTTGGAAAAACGCCCATCCCAGCGCAGTCGGGCCTGACGGTCGCCTTGGTCTTGCTCCAAATATTCCCTCGTATACTCAACATCGGGTACACCAATCCGGAATGGAGGAGCGTTGAGGGGACCATCAAGAATTTCAGACAAGTCAGGGCCTTCGTACATCACACAGGTAAGGCGCATCCATCGTATGCCTGAGGATCTCAAAATAATGTGAAACCAGGAAATGCATTCAACCTCAGGGATTCGGTAGGTGGCCAGGGGTGACATCTCGAATTAACTTTAGTGGAATCCCCCCCAGGAGCCGCGCTCAAGAAACAGTTCAGAATGACAACGTTCTTAATCTGCATGTCCTTCCCACCCAATAGAAGTTGTGACTTTTCGGTCGCTTGACCGTACTACTACTATCAGAGTTCGGGTTCCACACCTCACGCTCTTGGAACCTGAGCCGTTCCTCTCTCATTTCATTCAATCGACTGAAGGAAGCTGAGATAGAGCTCTCCCGCGAAGAGGGTTGTTCTTCGAAGATTGATGACGATATCGTCGTGAGCATACAACACCAAAGTTAGGGACTCTTCTATTAGGTTATATGCCTTGCGAAAATCCCATCTGGATTGCGGCCAACGGAGCCAAGGCAGCAATCAGTGTAACGACGCGGCTCCCTTTCTATGCTAAACTCGTCATCCGATGGATCTCGATGTTGGCAGAATCTCCAACCCAACGCAGTCTGGGTTGGTGGTTACCCTCATCCCGCTCCAAAACTCCCCCGAATACTCAACGTCAAGCATACCGGTCGTGGATGGAAAGCCGCTGCGGAAACCGTCGATGCAAATTTCGGACGGGTCGCAACCTTCGTATATACAGGTAAGGTGCACCCGACACATACATACTAATATCCGTGGTGACGTATGATCAGGAAGCGCATTTGATGTTAGAAATTCCCTGGGAGATGGTCATGGTATCCCAACCACGCACCTCTATGAACCAAAGTTGGCGCAGATTATCACGCTTATGGGAGATATTGGAGTAACGATAGTATTGGACACGAAATCCAGTACAAAAGCAGGAGAGCGAGATACGGAAATGAACCGAGGGACGCTCACCATGCAGCCGCCGGGCGACAGTAAGATCCCTCGGCTGGCCCGGGATCGTCACACGCAAGGCGTGGATCGCAGCGTAGGTTCATCTACTCCGATCGAAACCGTAGTTTCTCCGTCGTTCGACCCACGCTCTTCAAAATCGAACTGGATATCGTGCGATCCAAATGATTAAACGACGGAGGGTCAACCCCACCTGGCGTCGTTGTCGAGTGGTTGCAGCACACGATGTTTACCTGTGAACTGGGGTGCGGGGAGCGGAGATGAATGCCGGGCCACGGTGGGCGCTTCTTTACATGTAATCGTCCTCCGCATCTTGCCGTTTGTGTGAGCAAACGCCCTGCTCCCCGCAACCATCGGTGCCGACCGTGAGTCGTCAGTCCCCCCCCCCCCGCATTTTAAATGCGTTGTCTAAGCGCGCCTTCTAGATCTAATATGCATCCGTGTCTCAGCGTGGATGAGATCCTTAGGTTTCTGGCCTGCGCGCTCGTTGGGTCGGAGGCGAAGGCATCAGCCGTCGCGTTGGCATGTTGTTGCAAAGGTTTCGAAGGGACGGCGCTGGATGTGTTATGGGAGACACAGGACCGGCCAACCCCACTGCTCAAGTGCTTTCCACGGGACGTTTGGGAGGAGGATAGGTATTTTGTGAGTCCTTCAGCTGCTTTCTCCACACTTAATAATCCGATTTGAAAAGACTTTCAAGAGAGTCCCGACGAAAGCAGAATGGGCCAATTCCAGAAAGTACGCTCAAAGAATGCGGAAGCTTACAGTGGACGACGACTTTGACTACGCCGTGTCTTTGGACGTTTTCCCGGTGCTGCAGCTCCGAACTGAGAACAATCCTTGGCTTCCGAGGCTCGAAACCTTCAAGTGTGAGGAAGCCACGGATGCGTTTATTCCTTTCATCCCATTACTCCTCTCTCCAAACACCACCAAGATCAAGATTAGCTTCAGTGACACATCTATAGTGGTTATTGCATCCACAATCCCCAGGTTCCCAAAACTGTGTCCCGACCTGAAACGCATCACCCTCGACGACCTACCAAGAGACCCAGCCATCACTGAGGCTGTTTCAGAGATGCTACTCACCTGCAACCGAGATACCCTCCAAAAGTTCGATGTGGATTCCCCGCTGACAGAGGAAGCGCGAGAAGTTGTTTACCGACTCCCCAGACTATACAGCCTATGGACGGTTATCCAGGGATCCACATCACTGCCCACAATTATACTTCCAAGTATCACTTTCATCGACATAGAATATGATGACAACCTTGACTGGCTGCAGGGCTTCCGTGGAGCGGTGCTCGGAGAGTTGGGTTCTATCAGCTTCCACTCTGAATACAGTCACATTGGCGACCCCATCGGAGCATTCGAGAGCGTTGCACTCACCACGTCCGCCAAAGATACGCTATCGGAGTTCAGGTTCTACACGAGTTCAAGCGGTTGGAATCCGAACTATTCCTCTCTCCTGCCGTTCAACCAACTAAAGCAAGTCGAGATAGAGTTCTCCTGCGTGGGCGGTTGTTCTTCGAAGGTAGATGACGATATCATCATGGACATGGCGAGGGCAATGCCGAAGTTGGAGATCCTTCAATTAGGCGATATACCATGTGAAACCCCCACTGGCATCACAGTCAACGGACTCATTGGTCTCGCTCGCCTCTGCCCCCGCCTCTCCAAACTTTGTATCCATTTTCAAGCGACTACCTTGGTCGAGGCGGCGACCAGCACGACGGCGCGATCTCCTTCCAACTCCAAACCCGTTATCCGACGGGAGGATTGCGCTTTGACTGATCTCGAGGTTGGAATGATTCCCATCCCGGCGCAGTCGGGGCTGGTGATCGCCCATATCCTACTCCAAATCTTCCCTCGCATCCTCAACGTCAAGTGGTATTCCAGTGAATGGAAAGCCGTTGCCGAGACCATCAACGATTTCAGACGCATTGGGAACTTTGTGCATCACACAGGTGAGGCGCACCCATAGCGTATTTAATGATACTGGCTGAAGTGCATCTAGGAAACACACTCGATGCCAGCTCCACTGGGGGTAACTAGGGGTGACAAGTCCCTCTACCGTTAACTCTTTCAACTGCATGCCCGTCTTCGAACGCGGTTTGCCAAGGGTATATTACAATTTTTGGAGATATACGGAACAGATATAGAATTGGACTCAAACCCCAATAGAGACCTATGCTACATGGAATACAGATATAAGAATAAGGTACGGAAAGGAATCGAGGAGTGCTCGCCACGTAACTGCCGGGCGGGAGCAAGTTCCTCCGACTGGATCGTCACACGCATGGCGCGGAACCCGGCAAGGTTCGTATCGTTGGAGTCAGACACGACATTGATTCCCCAACCGCAAAGAATATCCCCTCCGTACACCTTGAAATAACTTGAGAAGAACTTCCCCAGGAGCCACACTTGAGGATGGCAGTCGCCTGGTCAAGGAACGGCTGACGTGCCAGTCCTCTAACTTCACCCAAACCACTCCACACCTCCCCACCAAGAGAGACCGCAATTCTCCATCTCCAACCTGTACTACTTCACTTAGTTAAACCGGGGATTGTGTGAGCCAAGCGATTGAACGACAGAAATCAACTGCGTCTAATTGTCGATTTGTCACAATGATGCAATCCGACGGATCGGGATCGGAACATTCTCGGGCGCTTCGCCCAATACCGCTCACCCTGTGTGTCCTCCCGGTCTTGTGGCGAGCAAATCAGACGACCAATCCTACTCCTGTCAACGTTGGTATTGACCATGAAATGTTTGTTTTCCTCCACACTCTAATGCATTGGCTAGGTCCAATATGCATCCGTGTCTCAGCGTGGACGAGATCCTTCGGCTTCTGGCACACGTACTCGTTGCGTCAGGAGCAAACACCGCCGCTGTTGCGTTGGCAAGTTGCTGCAAAACCTTCGAGGAACCGATGTTGGACGAGTTATGGAGGGCGCAAGATCGACTGACCCCGCTACTCAGGTGCTTCCCGCGGGATGTCTGGAAAGGAGAAGGTCGAGATTTTGTAAGCCCGCTAACCACGTCAATACTCCCTGCGCCCAGTAATTTGATTTGAAAAGGTTTTCAAGAGAACCCCGACGAAAGGG
>Ga0307511_10005300_pt1 | contig 13132 bp, 9 predicted proteins | sample 13_EM_MG_FD_200266 | JGI IMG/M metagenome (GOLD analysis project Ga0307511, IMG submission 200266) | Populus trichocarpa ectomycorrhiza microbial communities from riparian zone in the Pacific Northwest, United States - 13_EM | ecosystem: Host-associated > Plants > Roots > Unclassified | place...
CCCAAAGCCAAACCTATTGGTCGGGCATGCGGGTCTCCCTGACCTTAATGACTCGGTGTTCATCCGCCACCAGGATCAGTCCCTCCTGCATAGCAGACATTTGTATGCGTCGCACTCCTCAAGTCACTACATAACAGAAAGTATGTCACGGAGAAGGAGAAGAGTTGCAGCAAGAAATAAGAAGAGGTCTCTCCAGCTCGTTCAATCACCAGATGGGTTAACAGTTATGCCTGAAAATCTTTATGGTCAAGGAGTTGGAAGACGGGGCAGACAAAGAACCGTGGCTCCTGGCCAACCAGGTCAAGCTGGGCCGAGCCAACAAGCAACTGCAAATGGTGGTGAGGAGGCTCTGATAGAAGTCGAGATCCAGTGGGAGATTATATATAGTGTGGCTTTTTTATGATTATATTTTATTAAAGATTATATATAGTGTGGCTCTAATTATGTTTTTTTTAATTGCATTTATAATTAATTTAAATTTTAGTTATTAAGTATGCATAAATTCAAAATTTTATATTAATAGGTTATATATATAAGTGGCCCTATCCATTATATCTTTACGTTAATTAAAAAAATAGAAATAGAAAAATGACAATGAATAAAAAATTAATATTTTATCATTCTTGACAAGGTAAAAATCAAAATCAAAAATCAAAACAAGATATTATAATTGTTTGTGGATATAATTAATTATTAGTAATTATACCGTTACATCACCATAGTCACCACAACAATCACTAATGAAAACTCCATAAAAATACTTACGGTCACCATATATTACCATCCTACTTTTCTCTTAGTAGAATTCAGTTTGAGAAGGTGAACTTTAATGTAATTTCATGTTTCATATTATAATTTATATTTTACAAGGAATCCTTTTATGTCTAATTATGCTTTTTTTTATTATTTCATTTATAAATTTAAATTTTAGTTATGACATTGAATATATAACACTTATGAACATAAATTACGTTCTATACAAATTCAAAAATTTTGTATTGAGTTAATGTTTCTACTATTACAAGAGAGTTACATTAAATTCTTTTCATGTTAAAGTTTTTTTTATGATTTTATTTACAAATTTAAATTTTTGTTATGAAATTAGCACGCACGAATAACGGTAATGAAATTAGTGCGCATAAATAATGATTATGTATAAATTCAAAAATTTTGTTTTAAGTTAATATTTTTTACTATTAAGAGAGTTACATTAAATTCTTTTCATGTTTAAGTACTTTTTTTTCATGATTTCATTTATAAATTTAAATTCTAGTTGTGAGATTGGCTCACATTAACAGTTATGTATAAATTCAAACTTACATTTTAAGTTAGCAGTTCTGACTGTTAGAAGTTTAGATTTTAGTTATGAAGTTGACGCACATGAATAACAGTTATTTACAAATTTAAATTTCTATTAAGTTAACAGCTTTGACAGTTATAAGTTTAAATTTAAATTTTAGTTATGAAATTGACGTGCATGAATAACGATTATGTATAAGTTCAAAAGTCTGTTTTAAGTTAACAGTTCTATCACCGTTATAAGTTTAATTTTTAGTTATAAAATTATCATATGCAAATTATAGTTATTAACGGTTCTTGGCGTAATGATATGAATTTCTATACCTGTATAAAATACCATAATTAAAATGTTCACTTGTGATCTAAATTAGATTTTATAATAAAGATTAGATTTAAATTTCAATTATGTCTTAGCATGCACCTTAGTCATAGATGTTCCTACTCATATTTGATTAAAAATAATGGCATTTAGCTAAATTAATATATATATATATATAGCTGACAAACTCTAATTATGAATTTTCATTATTTTTAAAATGAAGAACCCTATATGATTAAAATGTCCACCTCAATAAAAGTTTGGTATTGTTGTGCAAAGTGTTTTTCACTTGGAAATGTATTAAATAATTTTTTTATTTTTTATATTTTATATTAACATATCAAAATCATTGAAAAACTCTAAAAATATCAATTTGATGTTTTTCAAGCTAAATGCATTTTTAAAAAGCACCCATACACGTAACCAAATGGTGCTTTAATTAATATGAAATAACCTTTACAACTAACTTTATAATTTAGTTGCACCTACTATGATTTTAAATTTTTATTTTCATTTTTTAAATAGGAAAAAAATCATAAATAAATATTTGCTCCAGAGATAAAAAATTAATAATAACTGATTGATGTAATTAGTTTGGTGATTTCTCATGTAATTAAACAATCCTTTCCTTCATTTGGAGAGTTACACCTTAAGTTCTTGGTCACAAAAGGATACACAGTATATATCTCACAAAAGGATATGTATATCTCACAAAATCCAGCAATACCTCAAAGCATTAAATAGTTTTTCGTTTTGCAATAAATGTTTTGCCATCTATTTCGAAATGGCTAGATAGTCTTCCTTATTTGATGACTAATTTTTAGTCATTTTGCTTAGACGAATCTGAAGTTCGTATAGCGCGGCATGCTCGTGGCACGACTTACCAGTGTTTGGTTCTTGAAGATAACATATATTTTCCTATATAATGGACTTATAGTTTGATGAGCCTAATGCACCCCGCAAATTGAGCCTTTCGATCACTCCTTGTAATCTTCTTCTTGAATTTCATTGCCCTCACATAGCTTTCTCAGCCCTCCCCTTATGGCGAACAACAACTTCAATGTTTCAAGCAGTTCCATCGTTCATGAGAACAGTCTTGTTCTCTCCCTCAACTCCAATTTAGCTCAAGATCATGTGAATGGGCACGGCAGAATCATCCCACGGAGCCTTGCTCCAACCATTGGTACTGTCCAACCAAACAACCTTTTTGTCCCTCAAAGAGCTGGTCTTGGCCAAATTGCACTGGGCCAAAGGTTGAGTGAAGTAAGGAGAACTCATGTTTCTTCGTTGAGTGTAAGGATTCATACTATCATTGAATACCTCCCAACTGAACAGAATCAAATTGAAGCTCTTCCCCTTCACCCAACAAGTGACTATACTGTTACTGAAATTCCAAGAACTACGTATACCCAGTTTCTTCCCCCAGCCTCACCTAGGGAGCTTCTTTTTACTCCAAATCACAACAACATCCATCTCCAAAGCCTGAATCCAAATGATGGTTTTCGCATTCAAGGCCAACCCAATTTCCAAAACCACAACCTAACCATGTCCAATCAAGTGAATCAACACAATGCTTATCGTCCATATAGCCCCCCAAACCGACAAATGATCAATTTTATGAACCTTGATCATCTTAATCATAGTCATGGAAACAATGACGGAGTTGTTTTGAATCCTGAACCTTTGAGTGTCTATGCACCACCTGGAATATCTAGGGCTCAAAACCCTAACCTAAATCTTGGCCAGAACCATAATCTTGAAACCAGCCAACTTGATATTGATCAGGTGAGAATAAATCCAAGGGACGAAGCGAGAGACATCCCTAACAACCAAAGCAGCACAAGTTCTGAGGATGAAGAAGAAATGGGGCTTAATGATGGAGTAACTCATAGCCTTCCTCATCAGAAATACGGGCCATACATTTGCCCTAGATGCAAGAAAATATGCGAAACTTCACAAACTTTCGCGGCTCATATGCTAACACACTACAGAGTGGAAAACAAGGAACAAAGGAAGAGAAGGCTAGCAGCCAAAAACAAGAAGAAGAATCTTCACCAAATTCATTCACGTGGCAATGGACTGACAATATCGCCTGCGGGTACTGAAAATCTTCAGGAGGTTCATTCACGTGGCATTGGACTGACAATATCGCCTGTGGGTACTAAAGGCAAGGTTCCATCGAAGGTGTATGTGAGGAGAAAGAAGGCTGCAGGTGGGAAGGCAGAAATGGCGACTAGCAAGAGGGTTGTGGAGGATAAGGTCCAAAAAGAAGGACAAGGAAATACTGTCCTTGACGAAGCAAGCAGCTCGTCTCCCGTCGGTGTGGTGAACAAGGGGTTAACCATGTAAGCCTTCACCAAAAAAGTCAGCTTTCTAAAGCAATATATTTATATATATGGAATGCAATAGTGTTCTGTACTCCTTTGAATTCAAAAAATAAACTTTGGATTTTCATTTATCATTTTGAAAGATGAATGTTTATTAAGCAATTTAAAATTTCAAGGATAAAATAAATTGGTGATGATTAATTTTGATGTTTATCAATGAACATACTGGAATTTTGGTGCCAAAATTTTTAAATGTATGTCTTAAAAATTAGATTCTATATTTTATTTTTGTAAATTAAATTATAAATTTGATGAGTTAGATTTATAATAGGCTCAAAACATATATAGCTATAATCAACAATAGCAGCACGGTTTACAATTTTAGAGGTCAATTCCTTTGAGAATAAAATAATATATACCTTAGGGATAGTTTAAAATTCAGTTATTATATATAATGATTCTGTGCAATTTAAATTATTATTAATTATCATATTTCTACCAAACAAAAAATATATAAAAAGGTAATTAATGAATTATTAGCAACTAGTTTTTTTAAAAAAAGTTGTTGAAATTAATTTGGATTAATATATATTTCTAATCAATCCATAAAAAAAAATTTATATGTATATATAGACAAAGAAATGATATTAGTTAAAGTCTTTAAACAATTATTTAATTCTAAAAAAAAAATTGGATGTCAATTTTGATTGTTTCCGAGATTGATTAATTCTTACAGTGCACTAAATCCTTCATATATATTTTGTTCATTGTAAAGAGATTTTCTGACGGAAATTATTTTTTATTTTTGTAATTAAAAAATATAAATTAAAAAATTTCTGGCGGAATTACCGTTTTTAAGTTCCACCACTATTCTGTTCGTCGCTAATTACTAATGAAACTAATTTAGCGGTCGAATTTTTCCGGAATTTAGCGACAAAGGTAGTTCTAATTCTGTCACTAATGATACTTCCTTTTATTTTGGTAACCACAGTGTTGGAAATGGTATTGTCAATCACATTCCACTTTACTGCCTCTATGTATGGGAAGACTTGATATGGGAGCTGACTGTAGCAAACGTCTAGGTTGCGAGAATCAACGAGTTGAGAATTTGGTTTTGATCAAATCAATAGATTAATCTAAGATTTTATTTTTTCAACCTAAACCGGTTTAAGTCCATAGTTAATTAGGCTTTGGGTTGATATATTGAACCGGTTCAGACTTTATCACTAGATCTCAAGATATATAAAACTCAATATTTTCTTGAGAATATGTGAAGACTTTAGTTTGAAAAGTTTTGAAAATCTTTTGAGACACAATTGAGATTTAAAAAAAAAACTTTGAGAACTGTATTAGCCTCTTTGTATTATAGTTTGAGGGCTAATTTGAAGTTTGCTCAAAGAATAATCACTGAGATTTTTTGAGAACTGAGTAATACATACCAAGACCAGACATCAGAATTATTTTATATCAAGTATCGAACAATGTCCCCCAATATTGAAGAGCTAGTGTTAGCATCATGTGATCAGTCTTTTTATATTTAAGAGAGAAGTAGGCAAGTCACAGTTCCTGAACCTTCAATCCCTTTGGAAACAAGAGAACAATGTGAACTCTCCAAGTTTAAATGGCTGTATCAGAAATGAAGCAGGTTCAGAATATATTTACAGGGGATGAATTCATGCCAAGCATTCATAAGACAGAAAGGTTTTTGGCTTCTGATAACTTGACTGTTTAAAATGGCATTGGCTTGCCTTGAGGTTTTCTCGGTATGATGCTCTGCCAGCTCCCTCCAGGTTTTGATGACAACAATCAGAGTATCTGACCCTTTGACAAGTTTTCTTGCTTCGGTGCTCAACTATCAGCAACTAAGTGGAGACCAGAATGTTGCTACTAACCACTGAAGTTTCTGACGTGTATGCGAATAAGGAATTCGAAAGCCGGAAAAATTGTGAAATTTTGATGAAAGTGGATGGATTTTTTTCCTAACAAGCTAAGGATCTTCTCCAGAAATGATGGCATGTAGCTCTTTTGCTGTCCATGTTACTTCAGCTAGGCTTTGTAGTGGAACCGAAATTTCTTCTGCAATTATCATTAGCAGACTCCCGCATTCTGCAGCAGAAAAAAGCATGTTATATCATACTTAAACTCACTATTCTAAGAACAGGAAATCACAAGGTGATGGAGCATCATCTGTCATGATATGCCTGAGAATCCAAAAAGAAACACTGGAAGTGGAAAATATCAGTAACTTCTTCCAGGGCTTTGAACTTTAGGGAGCAACTTTTAAGCTTGTAAATGATAGCCTCATAGTTTACCATATCGATGGAATGGATAAAATATCCAAAGGAAAGTTACTGACCTGGATTTTTACTGAGATTTAACAAGGACATTGAAGCAAGAACTTGGTGCTCAATCTGCTCATCATCTTCCAAGATTTCCTTGAGCCCAGAGATGAGAGTGGGGAAGCCAAAGAGCTGGAGCTCCGAATCCGGTAGCAAAGAGATTCCACAGCTTAACCATGCAATTGTGGTTAGGCATGCCCTCACTAAATCCAAGATTCCTGAACTTAAACACTTTGATATGGTCTCTAAAATTGACATTTTGCCATTAGCAAGCAATGATTCTGACAAGTTCCTCAACCATTCTTCACTGGACTCTTCTTCATCTTCCTGTTTTTCATAATAAATAAAAACAACTATAAATAACATCAAAAACTTCGTGTTTGTACTAAACTTAATAAACTCAGATACCGAATATATAATCAATATAAGAAGATCATTCAGGAGAACCAACGTACCGGCGAAAGAGGATCATCGAGAAGTAAATTATCTTCTCGAGAATTTACTTCATGATTTTTATCAAACCCTGCTTGCTTTAGGATCCAACTTTCTGTTGATGAGTTCCCAGAAGCAGAAAAAATCCCCCCCAAGACATTAAGTGCTCTGCAAGACTGTTCCCGGACCTTCTCATCAGTTAAGCTACTTTCCAAGGCCATTGAAATGGCATCAACGGCTTCCTTTCTGTAGATGCTATACTTCCGAGGTTCAACCTGCAAAAATAAAATCATCAGTAAAAACATAGTCAAAGTTCTGAAGTGGCTGTCCGGATGGAGGAAAGGGTTCGAGGAGCACACCAGAAGATCCAAGTGTAAGATCAGAACAGCCACCAAGGGTTCCTCAGCTGGAGAACTCTGAAGATAGACGAGTAGAATGTCCATCGCATGCACTATTGTCTCACTAGGTAAGCCACTTATAAATTGTGTAACCCCTTTCCTCCTGTAAATAATATCTGTTAAATGTCTTTGATCTTGCTAATAACCAAGATTAAAGAAGGAGCAGATGATTCAAAAAAAAAATCAATGGCAAACCAGGTCATAAAATATGTATAGAAACCCACTTTCCCCTTCATTGAAAAATTACTCAGATAATTGCAAATGCACAAGTACACACACATGCACAAATCAAAAGAAAAAAACAAAGAAGGGAAAGATTGTCTCTTCATCACTTCCATAGTTCATCTACAAATGTTTAAACTGCGCAAAGTAGCACAGGAAGTGAAAAAGGCAGCTCAAGTAGAAATCATTACCAACCTGCTCAGACAAACTAACTCAATCAACAGACCTACAACATTTCTTGCAGACTTAGATTGGTTGCCGTGGAGTAACTCGAAGAGACATTGTTTATCAATCTTTATAGCTATATGGTTTCTGCAGCTTGACTCTGCCTCAATACAACATGATAAGAGAGCTGCAACCAGAGTTTTCTCTTCCAAACTACCAAATTCAAACCTTTTAATAAGAAATTCCAGGACTCCAAGAGAAATGAGGTGTTTGGCATTTGTTAATCTTTCCTCCCTACTGGAAGAAGCAAGAAGCTTCTCAAGTATGAATAAAGCATCTTCATTCCTTTGTCTTGAATCATATGCCTCAGAGTTCTTGAATATTTGAGATGCAAAAGACAATAGGTGATTACATCGCTCCAACTTCCAACTATCGATCATACGCTTCAAAATAAAGTTGGTGAGTGGTATAGTTGGACATTCTAAAGTTTTTCCTGTTAAGGGACATGTTCTGTTTCCCTGATTAAACCATTTCCTGATGGCTTCTCTCTCAAAGGTTTGACCAGTCTCCAGTGTCACTGGATCCTCAAACAACTGTCTAGTGAGAGGGCAAACAAAGTCCTGTGGAATGCTTTCAAAAATGGATCCTTCATCAAAAGATTCATGACTTCCATTTAACCCTGCACTGGGAGAGTGCAATATGAGCATTCAATCAACATTTTGTAAAGGGAGAATTAATCTTAAGATGTTCTGACTCACCTTCGATAGAAGCGCTTGCGTTGATTGCCTGCACTTAACATGATAGTCAAAGAAACTATTAGAGAAATTTGTAGGCACATAGTAAAATGCAGAACAGTCAGGAATTCAGTATATTTTGCCAAGAAAAGTGAGATCACACCTTTTTGGGATGTAAAAGGTCTGAAACAGTGAGATCACCAGAATCCTCAGTTCGTTGAATTTTGAAAACAGATTTTGCTAGGGTCTTGAGGGTTAGCTCATTTTCTTTTGTATGTGAAGATGAATTTAGCATATGAGTGTCTCCAGCAGATACTTGCCCTGCACTGGATTTGCGATTGTCATCTTTCAGATCTGTGTCTGGTGAAACACTCACATTAACCAGCTTCCATTCTTCGTCAGACGCTGATAAGAGCCCATTATCCTGCAGAAATGTTAAAATTCTTGAGAGCATGAAAAAAAAATTGCAGAGAGAAGGTGAGAGGAATAAAATTAAGGACTACCATTTTCTCATCCAAATGTTAATTATCAATAAATACCATCCAAATATGTTAGATATATGCAACTCATAAAATTGAATTGAAGTGACTAACAAAGCAAATAATTAAAATAAATCATGTAAGGAAACGTTATAGAGATACGGAAAATCGCACGAAAATACTCACAAGAATGGACGTGTTATCATGTAAATTCTCAGGGGAATGGTTTTCTATATCTTGACCAGGATATTTGACCATTTCGGAAGAGCTTGTCAGTGTTTGTTTGACTTGAATAGGAGATGAACCAGAGCTGTTTGCACCATTATTGAAGTTATCTGCCTTCCAATTTTCTTCAGCATCATAAACTCTAGGTTTACTTGAATGGCCAAATACAGCATCGTATAATTTCTTACTCACCATTGGCTGGGGTGAGAAAGGAGCAGCCGGACTAGCTGGTCCTGAAGAATGATCTTGCGTGCCTCCCTGCTGTGAAATGAAAGGGATGTTGACTGAAGGAATAGAAGGAGCTTCCACCCCCTCTGCGAGCCAATCCTTGTAGTAAACTGCAAATTGGTAAGTACAAGAATCCAGAACTTCATTATAAACTTTGTCAAGAAACTTAAGTTTCGTAATCTTGCTTGCCGTGTTGAATAAAGGATCTGCCTCTTTTTTGTACCAAGTCTTCAAATGCGAAAGATGAGGGAAGAATAGATAGTCCCACAGTTCAGACAACAGAAGTGTTCTTGCCAGAAAAGGAGAATCACAGAACACTTGCAAAAGATGCTTAGCTGAAACCTTATCCTTCTTTCGTAGCTTGTATATCACACTAAGGTAGATGTGAGCACAAGCTGACAACCTAGAATTTGGAGTTCCTGATGTGTAGTCATCTTTCAGATCATTTGAGTTCAAACTTGTGATCACACTAAGTAGCAAAGCAGCTGTTTTCAAATCCTTTGTCCCTGCAGCTGCCTCAACAGCCTTTTCCACTGTTTCAATAGCTTGTTCAAGATTGGCCTTGGCCTTGATCTCAATGCTGTTGCCTTCTTCTATTTCGATAGAAGCAAGTGAAGAGAAACAATTCTGGCGAAGCGTGGTTCGGAATTCTGCATCTTTGAAAAAACGCTTGATATAGCCATTTAAGATGGAGATTACAGCTTTAACAGCAACTTCATCAAGAGCAATTTCAGGAACTGCTGGTGCCCTTTTCTGATTCTTTGGTCTCTGATCATCTTCAAAGCCATTGCCAATCTTTGAGCCTCTAACCGAACTTTCATAAACCGCCTCAGACTGGTCCACACTTCTCCTGTTGTCATTGCTAAATTCTGAGTGTTTTTCCAAATTTTCATTAGAAATGCTGTGATGCCTCTCAGGAACTTTCTTATCCTTTCCTTTCCCCTCTCTCTGCCTCTCCTTGCTCCCATTACCTTTCGATGATCGTTCAGTTCTCTCTGAATAATATGCTATATCAGAGTGTATATCCTTAAACGTCTCATTTTCTTCTACACCAACCTCAACAATCTCACTACCCTTGACATCTTCCAATGTTTCAACTTTCAGGGTCTTATCTTCCTTCACATCTTTCGAACCTCTGCCGCGATGTTCTGCCTTCAATCTTGAATCTAATTTTTCTCGTTTAACCAAGTCATCCCTAGGTCTCCTACTCAAACTACTATTACTTCCTGGTGATTCACCTCTCAAGGTATACCGAGTGACATCAGACCTTGTCCTTTCGGTCTTGATTCTCCGCATAGATGGACCAGATGGAGAGTCTCTTTTGCCTTGGTCACCAAAAGGGTAACGAGGCATACTTGCAGCTTCTGCTTTGAATGAAGGTCTTGCCCTTGTCCCTGATCTCCCTCCTCTAAACCCTTCCTTTGCAAGAAGCTCCTCCAAAGATGTTGCCATTTTCTTGATAATATGATCCCCTCCCTGCACAGAACTTCATAGAAGAAAAAAAAGGGATAGAAAACAAAGTAGAGTCCATCACAGATATCAAAAGAAAAGAAAAAAATCAGTGTTTATCTTACCTCCAAAATCCAACTTGCTCGAAATCTAGAAGCACAACATTTCTATCAAGAATTAAAATCCAGGCTCAATCACTTTACGATGATAACTGAGAAATGAGTGGAATATTGCAAGAATATTGGGGAATCTTGGGGGGAGAAAAAAAGGGGAGATAAAGAAGATGCTTGACAAGCAAAAGCCATGAAGAGTTTCTGGATTGCCTAATATAAAGGACAGCAATAGCAAGGAAAAAACAAGGAAAAAAAATAAACATGGAGCTTGGAGGGGTCATTGCAATAGGCAACAAGGGAAAGAAGCAAGGCTGAAGAATGACAAATGCAAGACGACAAATGTGAAAGTTGTTGTTCCTTGTGAAATGGAGGTTTGTGATTCAATCCCATAAATATATACATGTGATCAATGTAATGTGAGTTCTATATGTTACAAGACTGATTCAAGGTGGTTTCTTCTATTATGAACTACCTAATATACAAAAAGGCTAAAATCATGAGTGGTCACTTTACTTTGTACATCTATTCAAATCAGACCTTCTACTTTAAATTTAGACAATTTCATATTATCTTGCTAATCTTGTTATTCTTCCGAAGTTCACTTTGCAATGAAGTTGATAAAAGCAAAGTTGTCGAATCTAATTTAGATTCTGACTTAATAAAATCTTGTATCATTAGATTAATTCTTAAACATTAATTTAATTAATTTTTTTAATTAATTTTTAAATAAAAACTTTAAACACCGTTGTTTTTATTTATTTTTTTATATATCTCACAATTGATATGATTTGGTTTGGATTAAGATAAGCTAGGTTGATTAGGTTTTGATTTAGCTGATCGAGTTTAATTGAATCAACTCCTTACTTGATTTAACTTTTAAATTAGTGTTAGATTCTGGGTTAATTTATCGAGTCAAACTGGTCTCGACAAATATAGATAAAAGAGCTCTAGTAACAATTTAATGGGATGGAAGAGGGATTGATTTGAACAAATTTAAAGTAGAGAATTTGGTTTGATGAAACTTGAAAATTATAGGGACAACATAAATAAGGCAAAACTATGTTGAGGTGGTTTTTGCAGGCGCGAGGTAGACAGGCTTTTCAATATCGTAACTGTTTCAACGGCCGCCCTCCCGCTCTCTTCTTCGCCAGTTGGCTATTGGCTGCTTGGTTTCCATATTTGTTTTTCTAAAAAGAAAGGGGACGCTTTTTTATTTAGGAGTGCAATTGTATTCATAGTAAAGATATTTTGTAAGTTACAAAAAGAAAAAATTTTAAAATCCGAATTATCGTAATTATTTATTTAATAGATTAAACTTTTAAAGTAAAATTTTTTTTTGAATATGGTATCAGATTTTGAATAATAGATAGTTTTTATTTAACTAATCTTGAATTGTAAATCTAATTTCAATATAATAAAATTAGTAAAAAATATAATTTAATGGTAATTTTGTTTAATATAGTTGGAATAATTAGATAAATTGAAATTTTCTTATCATGAATTGACCATCATTTATCAAGTTCTACAATTAATGTGTAGCATTGTAGTAGTTTTTGTGATTATAATTTCAAAAAATTAGATTAAAAAAAAACTATAAACTATAGCTTTTTCTTAATTAATATTTTAAGAGAGGTTTTTAACGAAATTCATACAAAACTATGATATATATTAATTAACTAAATATTTTTAAATTTATAATTAGAATAAAACCACATTTCACTGTATAAACAAAGGAATCCATACACCATGCAGTACATGCAAGAAGTAGAAAAGATGAGACCAGGGGCGGAGTTCGGTGCATTTCACAGGGGAGGCTAAAATTAATATAATAATATATATTATTAAAAAGTTTATTTATTTAAATTAAAAAAATATTAAATAAAAAAAATTAAAATGTTTTGTAGGGCCGGGCCCTGTTTGCCTCGCCTAGTTCCGCCCCTGGATGAGACCACTGCCTGAATTTGCCACTAATCATGGACTTGGCAATTTAATTTCCTTTTCTTTTTTTTTTCAAAAACTTAAAAGTTCACCGTATCTGCAACTTACTGTAAGTGTCGTTCTTGGTCAAATTCCTAATAATCTCTTATTTTCCAAGAAGACAAAGGCTTGATGGGAAATGCCAATTTCTTTGGTTTTAGTGGGCACTTTCCTTGTGAAGAGAGAGTCTTTTAGGCCTACAAGGACAAGAAAAGGGGGGAAGTGGACTCAAGCCTGGATCAGCGTGGAGGGAAGAGAGGATGGAATTGCCGCACAACCAAATCCAGCTACTATCCTTGGCCCTTGAAGAGATCAACATCCAGAACCGTGACAAAACACGCAAAATATAATAAAAATGAAAGAATAAATTTGGATCTCTCTCTCTCTCTCTCTCTCTCTCTCTCTCTCTATATATATATATATATA
>Ga0307511_10005301_pt1 | contig 13131 bp, 14 predicted proteins | sample 13_EM_MG_FD_200266 | JGI IMG/M metagenome (GOLD analysis project Ga0307511, IMG submission 200266) | Populus trichocarpa ectomycorrhiza microbial communities from riparian zone in the Pacific Northwest, United States - 13_EM | ecosystem: Host-associated > Plants > Roots > Unclassified | place...
TGCAATCCTTTGATAACACTCAAGACAGTGAAGATGTCAGTGGACTTCTTGAAGACCTACAAGAGGTTATCAATGATTACATGGTCTGTTCATGACTGTAGTGTTATTCTCAATGCTGACCAGGGAAACAGATGGTGCAACAAATGGCAATCTATGAACAAGGGTGTAAACTCATGGTGAGTGCTCACCCCTTTCGTGTCCAAACAAATGGAATGACATCTCTCAACAGGATGCAGGTCAGGATACTCTCTACTTTTGGTGTTACAAGTCTGACACAAAGCTCTAACAGCTGAAAAATTTACCCTCAATGGTTTCCGCAATGCAAATGGGGCTGAATATCGCCATGGTGGAAGAAAAGGCTGTCTCAAAGGGACCCGCGGACCTGTTCTGGACAGCATTGAGCTCTGGGCAAAGGACTTTGACAAGCTCCCCATCTACTGGTTGAATGGGCTGGCAGGAACAGGGAAGAGCACCATTGCAAAGACAACTGCAGAGAGGTTGTTTGCATATGATCGCCTTGGGGCTTCCTTCTTCTGTTCAAGGGATTTTGAAGATCGGAGGAACCTTCTGCTCATATTCCCAACTCTAGCTACCCAGCTTGCACGCAAGTACACCAAATTCCGATCAATCCTTGTCCCAATGATACAGTCAGACCCAGGGATTGCCTATGAGTCACTCTATGACCAGATGAAGAAATTGATTGTCCAGCCCCTGCAGGAGTCTGGCATCTCAACTATCATTGTCATTGATGCCTTAGATGAATGTGAGGATGAGGAGCCAGCTTCAGCAATCCTATCTGTCCTTGGACGATTGGCATCTGGGATTCCAAAAGTCAAGTTCTTTCTTACTGGCCGCCCTGAACCATGCATCTTCAAAGGCTTCCATCTCCCACTATTAGCAGAAATAACAGACATATTTATTCTCCATGATGTTGATACAGACCAAGTCAACAGTGATATCAGACTATTCTTCAAAGTCAGCTTCTTGGAACTTGCAGGCCACTACCATGGGTTAGATTCTTGGCCAACTAGGGAACAACTGGACCACCTTTGTAGGCGGGCAGCTGGGTTATTTGTCTATGCTGCAGCAACAGTCAAGTTCATCAGTGACAATAAGAGGAATCCCAGAGAGCGGCTGAACCTTCTACTGCAGTCACAGAAGATTGGTGCTCGTGAGGGGAAGAGCCTGGATTCCCTGTACACTTCAATTCTCCAGGAGGCTTTTGGCAATGATCCAGAAGATGATCCAAAAACCCGCTCTGTCCTTGGTGCTGTCATCCTTGCTATAAATCCGCTTTCTCCATCTGCAATTGCTACACTCTTGAGATTTGATGTTGAAGATGTTCTTCCCTTACTGTCCTCAGTTAATTCACTCCTCATCCTCCAGGAGGATGTGAATCATCTGGTCCAGCCATTCCACAAGTCATTCCCTGACTTCATCACTGATCAAGCCCGGTGCACCAACCAGAGATTTCACATCTCCCCTCCTGGTCACCACTTTGAACTTCTGGTTAGTTGCCTCAACTTGATGAATCAGACACTGGAGAAGAACATGTGCCAGCTCCCAGATGCTGTTGCAAACTCAGATGTTAGTGACTTGAAGGAGAGGACAAAGGAGTATATTAACCCAGCTTTGGGGTATGCATGTGTGTCATGGCACACTCACCTCATTAGTGTGGACAAAACACCAGCACATGTGTCCACAATCACCTCTTCCCTGCACCAGTTCCTGGAGACAAAGCTTTTGTTCTGGCTAGAAGTGCTCAGTGTCCTTGGTGCTGTTAGGAATGCTGTTGAAGGATTACAAGTCACTGTAGATTGGTTGGAGGTATGTTCCATTTCAATACCTAATATTTCTCCAAAACTTACTCAGATTTGACCCAGGAGTCACCAACACTTGGCCTTGCCATTGACTGTTTTCATTTTGTGACTGGACATTTTGAAGCCATCAGTGCATCTGCTCCACATATCTATCACTCAGCACTTATATTGGCTCCCAAAAAATCAATTATATGGGGGCTATATAAGGCACATGCCCATCCTTTGGTGGGAATTGTGCAAGGGGCACCAATGTCTTGGGATACAAGTACTGCAGCCACAACACGTTCTTCTACTATTCATCAGGTTATATGGTCACCATGCAACAGGTTCATTGCAATTGTCTGGGATGGTGGAAGGACAGCGGATATACTTGATCCAGTAACTCTCCAACAACTTCAAACACATCAACTTCCAGAGGGTGCATACCCTCCATCAAATGTATTCATTTTCTCCCCAGATAGCCATATCTTGACATACTCTGGACTCTATGGGAATGAGTTGCTTGTTGTTAGCTGGGACCTCCAGACTGGTGGCACAATCAGTACTATCAGGCACCAAGGACTTGATGGACAGCACCCCAATAGCCGTGTCCCAACCTCCATTACATATTCTGCAAGTGGAAAGGTGGTTGGGGTTCTTCATAGTTGGAGTTTGGAGAGTACTGTCACCCACAAAATCTTCATTTTTGATGTGGTGTCTGGTGTACACGTGCATTCCCAGCTGCTTGACAGCAACCACCAGCCTTTACATGGCATCTGGACTCAAGGAGAGTCCTTATTATTTGCAACCATTTTTGATGCAACAACCACTATCATCTGGGAAGTCAGGTTCACCTCAAACACCACACCTGTGGAGGTCAAGAGGTTATCCATTCCAATCCACAGTGTAGGATACCTAGCATATGTTCAACCAATCCCTGCAAACCCAAGTCAATTTCTCTTTGTTTTTAGTGGCGAAGTTCAGATATAGGATTCTCAAGCATCAAAAACTCTGCTGAGTTGTATGGGTACTGGTGGCCTTGACACAATGACCTTCTCTTCAGATGGTCACTTCTTTGCATGCTCTATCAACGGATCAGATATTTATCTGTGGAAGGAGTCTCCCACTGGTTATATCCTCCAAGAAATAATTATACCTTCTACTCCACATTCCAAACCACTTCTCTCTCTAAATGGGCAATCAGTTGTTGTGTTTGGTGGTCAGAAAGTATGGCTACAGCAAACTAAAGGTTTTACCACTGGCCCCTCCAGGATTTCAACCCGGGCCACTCTACATACTGAAGACTTCCTTGTGAATTTTTCTCCTGATCTGGCATTGGCAGTGGTTGCAAGGAAGAGGGATACTACAGTCATGGTTCTTGACCTCAACTTTGGTGTCCCATGGTTGACCATTGATGTGGATATGAAGGTTTATTGTCTCCAGGTGACCAAGCATACTGTCCTTGTGGTGGGTGATTCAAATGTCATTGCTTGGAAGCTCCCTACAAGTGATTGTATCCCCAATGTTATGATGAGTCTCAAAGATAGCTCTTGGACAACAAACCTCCATGATTTACTACCTGGTGAAGACCACTTTGTGCGTGGGGCATCAATTTCCCCTGATTCCTGCTATGTTGCCATTGTGCAAACATTCTATGGCACTGGGGCCACTTTTATGTCTGTCCACAGTATGTTTACTGGAGTGGGTCTCATGCGTAGTGGGTTTGGGCTTGGTAGAACTCCTTGGTTTTCTCCTGATGGGTGCAATATCTGGTGTATTGGTTTCAATGGACATATTCACAATAAGTACACACTAGGAGCTGGCCATGGGTTGCGCAATGTATATGGTGACCCCAGACATGCAGCAGAAGAACTCCTCTGGGCATCGTCTTGTGGTTACCAGGTTACGGGTGATTGGTGGGTACTTGACCCGGATGGGAAGCGACTTTTGATGTTGCCTCCTCCTTGGCGGTCTTATGATGTTCAACGGGCATGGAAGGGAAGGTTTCTTGTGTTGCTGCATTGTGAGCTATTGGAACCTGTCATATTAGATCTTGGTGTAAAACAATGACCTGTGATGTTATCCATAATTAGAAATGTATGCATTTATTCTGAGAGACCCCCAGCAGTGGGACCATATCCCTGTGGTTGTGTGTGGCAGGAGTAGAAAGATGTTGCCTGGAGACAGAATCACTCTCTGACTCTCCAGTCATGTTTTATCATATTATGTGCCAACACTCTAATGACTCCTTTCCAGAATAGCTGGTGTATCAGTGAGTAGTAAGGTGGTGGGTATCACAAATCCTGGGAAAGGCCCTTCTGTGATATTTCCATAAGGTGGTGGATTGCTGCTGCCTTCTAGGGAGTGGAAAGGGCCTTTTGGGCATTGTACAACTTACACTCTCCTTTGGGGGAATTCAGTCCAGTTCAATGCCCACAGTAGAACTTATACACACACATAAAATCTTCATGCATGCATCTGGAAAAGACTGAAGTTGGGGGTGATTCCTGTACAAAAGAGGAGTTTCTAGTGCCAATGCATGATAGATATGATATGGGGTTGCTGGGTCTCCCCTTGGGATGATTGTGGCCTGTCCTGTGCCTGCTACCTGTTAAGAGGAACATCACCAGGACACCAGGATCATTGGAATACCGGTTGGGCATTGCCACCGGTTGCAATGCGTGCCATCATTTCAGCCAAATGTCAGTCCAGGGTCCATCATTATCATCTGACGTTGGCATTGTAATATCAGGCCATGACCTTGTCATTTGATTCTCCAGTTGGAACAAGGCTTGGTGGTGTGGGGTGTGTCATACACTCCAATGCGATGAACATGGGATTTAGGACAAAGTGAAACCATTGGAAAAGATAAAACAAAGTGGTGACAAAGCGGTAGAGATGATCAGACCACTGGCTCTGGTCACACCTGGAATAACACATAAGTAGCGGCTGATCACCAAATGGCTAAGGCATAGTGATTTGCCAGGCTGTTTGGAGGGGTGTTGGCTTTGGTTCTGCCAATTGGAATCGCACCCCCATGTAATCCTTAGCGTGTGGTCCCTGCTGCCTGGGTTTCGCTGGTTTGTCCCATCCCAAGATCCTGCTTCACCTCATCCAGTAGTACAATGGGGAACAGTCAGTACCAGGAATAGCAATGGGTAGGGTGGGACGGAATACCACAGTGGAAAGCTCCTGTGCAAAGATATCCTCCAGCCCTTCAAGGATAATGGCCCTGACCTCCGCTCTCCTCAGGACTGGCATGCCATGTGAGTCACACAAGTGGTATTCCTCCTTCTTGTTCCTCTTCTCCTCTCTGATGGCCATGAGGATCTGCCGTGATGTTCCCTGACCGCATTGTAGAATTCAGCATCCCCCACCAGACCTGGATTGACCACAGTAGCAAGATACCACTGTGGTTCAGGAATATAAAGGAGGTGTCGATGGTAGCGTGGAGAGAGGTATGCACATGTTGGGTCTTCATGTAGGTATATCTCCGTCACGTGGGAGATTGTCACTGGGGGCGAGGGCCTCTGGAAACAGGTGGGAACATGTCAGGAACATTGAAGGGAGAGAATACATTTACATGCCATGTGACCACCAACCCCAGGTCAGGAACATTTCATATGTGCTTCCAAATTTTCCTGATTTTATCTCTAACCAACAACTGATCATCACATTTCCATCTCAGCTTAAATGTTTCCACCATGTATTCCCATATTCCATGTGAGTTACATCTATTTTTGTAATACATAGCCAGCTGCTCCCTCTCTTAGTCACAATGGCTGTGAGATAGACTTTACTGAGAGAGATGTTACTCACATGTAATGTGTGGATACATGGTGGGAACATTTAAGCTGAGATGGAAATGTGATGATCAGTTGTTGGTTAGAGATAAAATCAGGAAAATTTGGAAGTACATATGAAATGTTCCTGACCTGTGGTTGGTGGTCACATGGCATGTAAATGTATTCTCTCCCTTCAATGTTCCTGACATGTTCCCACCTGTTTCCAGAGGCCCTCGCCCCCAGTGTCAAATGCTTCCTCCACCGCTCCTTCCTGATCATCACCGCATCCCCCAAACCAATCTCCCGGAAGGAATCGTGCTGGTACTTGGAAGTCTCAATTCAACTCCTCATCCCAGTCAACGAAGGATAGGGACGAGACCCATTATCCCTCCGAGTCTTCTCTCCGGCCTGGTTGAAGCGGTAGACATACAACCGCTCATCCCGAGCAGCCCGTTCCTCCTCAGTAGGATAATGTCAGAACCGACCTCGCCAACAGGCCTACTGAACCGATGCTAGTCTCCTATGACTCTCGGTACACGAAGTTATGGGGCAACCGCGGATTCTCAGAGTGGGTCGCGACAGACCACTCCCGTATGTGTTGGCGTAACTTGCGGCTCCAGAATATCCGTAGTTCGGGTAGGTGAGATGAAGAGGCTGAGGTAACGTGTTTCGGCACTAGAGAAGAAGGGGGAAGCTTCTCTGGGGCTGAGTAGAGGGGAACAAGGGAGGCTAGGGGTTAATCACTAATGATCTGCCTGTCAGGAGGGAGAACACTGTGATTGACAAAGTCTGGGAATACATCAGACCAATTGTATGTACTTATATACTAAATTTCATGATCATGTAAGCATCTGACTAATTGGACAAGCAAACAATTGGTTATGGGTGAACCGTCAAAGAGGGATGGGTGAACTATAAGATAAACGATGGTGCACCATGAAGATAAGAAATGAATGAAGAAGGTGTACCGTGGGAAGTCAGATGATGATCTGTGGGAAAGATTGCTAATGATCGTGAGAGAAATTACTATATAAAGTTAAAGAGAAGAAGTCATGAAGAACTGTCAGGGCAAAGGGTTTGATGGACAGATAGGGGTCCAGGTAAGGTCCGTTGGAGATAGGCCACTTGATTGAAGACCGGTCTTGGATATATATAGTCTTGTGGTTTGGCCTTGGTTGTCTCCATCGTCTTCCGTCGATACTATCTTCTTTAACCACTTCTCCTCAGCTCTCTCAATATCACTCTTCTTCAATCTCTTTCCACCATGTCCGACATTTACTGCCACAAGGACGTCATGGACTTCACCAATCCTTTCCTCGATTATGAACAAGGTCATCGTCTGGTCACCAGGAAGGTCACTGTCATCCCAGTCTCTCCAAAGACCATTCTTCCTGAGCAGCCTCTAACCCGTCGGGGTTATCCCAGAGGAGAGGATCAAGGGGATTCGTCAGGTAGAGTCAATCTTCTCTCCTTTTGGTCAAGGTGTTGATTGATTCTTTTCACACTGGGGGCAAGGGCCTCTGGAAACATGTGGGAACATGTCAGGAACATGGAAGGGAGAGAATACATTTACCTGCCATGTGACCACCAACCACAGGTCAGGAACATTTCATATGTACTTCCAAATTTTCCTGATTTTATCTCTAACCAACAACTGATCATCACATTTTCATCTCAGCTTAAATGTTCCCACCATGTATCCACACATTACATGTGGGTAACATCTCTCTCAGTAAAGTCTATCTCACAGCCATCATGACTAAGAGAGGGAGCAGCTGGTTATGTATTACAAAAATAGATGTAACTCACATGGAATGTGGGGATACATGGTGGGAACATTTAAGCTGAGATGGAAATGTGATGCTCAGTTGTTGGTTAGAGATAAAATCAGGAAAATTTGGAAGTACATATGAAATGTTCCTGACCTGGGGTTGGTGGTCACATGGCAGGTAAATGTATTCTCTCCCTTCAATGTTCCTGACATGTTCCCACCTGTTTCCAGAGGCCCTCGCTCCCAGTGTCCTCAAGAGGCCGTTTTCAGGCCTGCTTCCCCTCCTCTTCCGGATATCGGCTTTCCTCCTGAAATGGAGATCCCTGGTCTGATGGTCAACCAGACCATTGTCGACGACTTCCTCGACTGGACATCCTTCGATCGATCCTGGCCTTATGGTGGATATGAGGCGGATGTTGAGAAGGATGGGGATGGGTCCTCCAACAAGGAGAATGAGTGGGTTCCGGTTCCTGTTGACAAGTAGATAGTCCTCTATCGGTATTCCAGTACTATCTGCTTTCCCTGTTCTTGTTCGTGTGACTTGAGGTGTGAAGATGGAGAGAAGAAGATAAGATAAGATAAGATAACACCATGTCATGATTTGAACAAGTGTTTGGGCACTTCGAACTTAGAAGAAAAATGGTGAAGTAAAAGTGAAAATTGTGACACTATCAACCCCACCACAAATCATTCCGTTCATATTGCCATGTTTGGCGTCCTTGGCACCGTCGGTGATTTTCTCATTTGCTCTCATGGTACAGCAGACATGAACGAGTTCACTTATGATTCTGGGAATAGATTGGTGACTACAGAGGTTGAGTCCCATCTGCTACACGTGGAGATCACGCGATCCACGATCACAAAGGCATTTGCAATTTGCCTGTTCCTTGTCAACTGGACATCGAATATTGGGTCGGTGTACACCATGGCTCTTGTGGTTTCCGGAATGCTGGAAGCTAATAGCATGGTCGCTGCACTCCCCTTCAGTGCTCGATTGACCATTCCCATGGTTCACTCACTTTATCTTGATTCACCACTGTTGGGAACATTTGTAGGTGAGCTTTGTGTCCAATCGTTCCACTTCGCAGTTGACTGATCGCCCTAGACACGGTGGCGTTCTTTGTGCAGATTGTCACCGTAGGGTTATGTTCTCTGGTCTTGTTTGGAGTCCTCACAAGTCACCGACCCCCGCCACCACCCCTAAGTAATCTGCCCGTTTAGATCGTTACCAAATCCATTTCCACCCTGTTCCTAATCAACACCACTTGTTACTTATGTACCGCGTATCTATTGTCTGCATCTCTGTCCATAACAATATAGGATTCACGACCGGATTTCCTCTCCGGGTCCCGTATGATGCAGTTGGGATTTCCGTGATGAAACATGAATGTAAAGCGCAGAATGGATAGAGTTTCTTCAAATTGTCAAGGTAACACACAAGCCACGGTTGATTTCTCGAGAGGTATGAAGGCCAGATGTAGCCCCGCTCGTCATCCTGTTTGGATCCAACAAACACTGATGCTCACTGTACCAGCATGCTGCCCCAACAACGGCAATTGCCGAAGGCAGCAACAAGCGCCCGGCAGTCATGGTGATGACCTCAGACCAGCGACTGCCTGGGAGTGGAAATTGACCAATCAGGTGGTGCATTGATCCTAGGGTGCACATGTGTGGGAAACACTCCTCCCGGTTCTCTCCAGTACCCACTCAACCACTGACCAACTTTCCCGCCAGTCCCCCCTGGACTCCGGAGAAGGTCATGGAAGGAGTCTATCGTGAAACTCCGATGAGAGCCACCCCTTTCCTCCTGTTGCTGGCTGTGATACCAAAGCTTCCAAAACCACTGGCGCAACTCAGGGGTGCCCCAGCCGGATTCGAACGCGACGATGTCATGGTCACCTTCACGGATCTTGTCCCAGAGCGCCATGGGTTACAGTGCCCTTGGACAGGGTCCAGCGGTGGCAAGTATAAATACAACTCTGGTTCGCCTGGTTCCAGCCCAATGTACATTTCTGCCTTGATGGATCCCCTCACGAATTCCGGCCCATCCAGACATGATTGATAACGGCAGATGCAATGAGTCTATGTCTCCTGCGCTCCGTACCGCACCGACTAGCCACTTGAGGAAACCTAGTAGTCACAACTGACCCCGGAATCCCCACGATGGGAAAACTAGGGACACCTCTGGCGAAGGCAAGATCAATACTATATCCTACCCCTCTACTGTTTCCACTCAATCTCCTCTCTGCTTTATGCTCAGCAACTTCTTCCTCACAACATTCTTGATCTCTTGGATCATTTTTTGTCATCTTTACTGTGGCTTGGTTCACTGTCCTCCAGGATGTGCAGTCAATGAACGATCGAGTTCTCTCTGACGTGACTAGAGTAAATATGTGCCATGTGCCAGTGGACTTGTTAATGATCCTCATTGTGATATGTGCCAATACTCAGCAACAACATTCAACTGGGCTAGATGTATGCGTATTGTTCATTTTACGGAGAGTCATCGTCTGTGGTGTAGACAAAACTTTGGAGGATTCTTGGGATGACAACCCTGCCCCCGGTAATTGTGAACCATTCGACAAGCCACTCGGCCTCATGCATCTGCTGTCTAACGATAAAGGAATCTTCCTCTGTTTCTCCTTACAGTGGTAGGAGTTGTTGCGACAAGGTGCCTGCTTCAAGCATGGAACAGATGGTCTTCCTCCACCAAAGTAGTACACAAGTTACTGTTTGAAGAGGTAGACAGATGGTTTTTCTATTGCGGAGACACCAAGATGCTTATACACGAGGAATTCCCTGCTCAGTCTCAACAGCGAGGGATGCGACCCACGAGTCACCAAACGAGATCACCATGTCCATCGTGGTTCGGCTTAAAAATCCGAGCCCTCTCCCCTTTTTCTCCAAAGGTGTGCTCCTGGATTTTCAGTTTGCCTGCAAATTTCTGAAGTGGTAAGAATTCCACACACCTAGGAAGTCCACGCCTCGTTCAGGCAAAGAGTGCAAGAAACCATGCTTTAGGTCAGCTTGATGCTGGCTTTCATGTGTGGCCTTCTCGCAGCACACCAACCAGAGGTATAGACATAGATTCTGCTTCTGGAGGTTTGCAACTGTGCGAGGCTGTTGCCTTGCACCTCTGCCAGACCAGCTCAAATGTGATCCTCTACTACAGGCTTTGCCCTTGACCTCAAACCTCCAATGTGGCTCTCTCCCCCGACATTCGGATTCAAACCCAGTTGGCCTTTTGTCACTTCTTGGGGAGTAATGCGCAAGGGGATCCCTCTCCTCAAGAATGAGGTTGGCCTGTAGTCGGGAGGGCATTTCATCATGTTTGATCGACAAACATGTATCCAACAAACTCTGCTTTCAACCATCATGTTCTTTCCCCCCCCTCCCTCATGAACTCGCATACCGTTGCAGCCTCCCCTTTGTTTGTCGATCTTTTCAATCCTTTTCCCACTAAGTGGTTTGGATGCTGATGCAGTTGACGTGTACACTCTCGTGGAGACTTGGAAAGCGAAGAGCGATGCTGGAAAAGTAAGAACTGTACACCAGTTGCCAGTTTGTATGTCTCTGACCTCAGTATAAGCGCCAATAATGAACAAGGTTGCATTCTCCCCGCCAGCTACTTGTTTCACCCATACCTGTTAATCTGCTACCAACTGGGGGAGACTGCGGCGAACAGAGTCCCAGCTGGCACAGATAGAGTAATGGGTTGGTTCAGTGTTGCACAGGAGGGCTTGAGGATGAGGAGGGCAATGAGGGTGATTGTCTTGAGGGCTAAGGTGACGATAGGGACATGAGGGAGAGGAGGAGAGAAGGGGGCAACTTCGCTTCTGATTCCAGGTGACCTAGCTAGCTATTTATACGAAATAGGCAAGGCCAAAAGGATGGAATGTGATAGAAAGCAAAGGAAGGCAAAGGAAGGCAAAGGAATGTGATAGTAAACAAAAGAATGTGACAGAAAGTGAAAGGATCAAAGGGAGGGATACTGGCAAAGCTGTAGCTAAAATGTGTGAAGACAGAGGCTACAAACACGAAGGTAGAGGCTAGAAAGGCAATGGAAACATGAAGGGGTATGAAGAAACACGAATGAATATAGAGAAATGCGAAGGTAGTGAAGGAAACACGAATCTGACCTCCACCAAAAACGAGGCAGGACACCGTTGCTCCAGTCGTGGGTGTTCTCCACATTTGCCCCATGTGGTCAATCAACACTTTACGTATCGGCAACTCATTTCCTGCCCACTTGATCCCCATCAAGGAAGGGAGAACCATCGGCCTTGGGTTCCTTTTAGCTTAGTAGCCCTAAGCCTAACGCCAAAAATGATTTCCGGAGGATTCCAGTGGATGTAGCAGACATGGGACATCTAGTGTGTTTTGGACATTCACCTTTCCATCTTTCACTCGGCTCACGCTTACTTCCCCACAGGCCCTCTGTCCGTAGCAAGTGTGTGTCCTTTGTAGTAGAAAACCACAGTTTACCACTTGAACAGCCCGTTGTAAAGGGATCCCACACTTGTCTTTCAAACGACGGCGAATCCTTCGAATGTCCGGTGCTGTATTGGCCATTGAATCTCATGCGTATGTGTCACGATTTTCACCTTTTCAATATTTTCTTCTAAGTTCAAAGCGCCCAAACACTTGTTCAAATCATGACATGGCGTTATCTTATCTTATCTTATCTTATCTTATCTTTCTTATTTTTATCCCTTCACACTTCAAGTCACACAAGTCAAAGACGAGGAAAGCAGATAGTATTGGAATACCAAAGAGAACTATCTACGAAGACGAAGCAGCTACGACCCACTCGTTCTCCTTATCGGACTCCCCCAATCCATCGAACTCCAACTCGTCGTCAGCCTCGTGTCCACCATGTGGCCAAGTCTTGTCATAAGACTGCCAGTTCAAATACTGGTCGACAACGGTCTGGTCAACGGTCAAACCAGGAATCTCATCAGGGAAACCGATGTCCGGAAGAGGCGGAGAAGCCGGACGGAAGACGGCCTCCCTTGGAACAGCTGGAGGAGGGTTGGCCAACTTCTCGACCAACTTCTCAAGGGACTCGACCCGAGCCTTAAGGTCAGCAATCTCCAACTGACCCTCCCTGGAATCCTGTCAGTACTCCTCGTCAAGAAAGGAGTAAAGGAGGACACACCTTAAGGAGTCCTCGAGGGACCTCTTCACGTTCATCCGCTCCCAACCGTCGATGGCCCTCTTCTTCTGCTCCTCCCTCAAGTCATCCTTCATCTCAGCGAGAGAATCGTAGATCTCGCAGCCCATGACCGCTGCGAAACCAAGACAGGCATCCATACGCCCATCCATCGCATCACCCTCATGATGAATCTCCCGAAGCCCTCTGCCAATCCAAGACTTCGGAAACGTGTCGAGATCCAACTCGTTGACATGCTTCCTCCATCGCTCCTTAGACACCATGACGGCATCTCCCAATCCCAAGTCCTTTAACCCGTCGTGACGATACTTGCTGGTCAACATCCTACCCCTCACCGAACGAAGGGAAGGATAGGGCTTCCCCCCGTTGTCCCTCCTGGTCGACTCGTTACCCTGGTTATACCGATAGACAAACAACTGTTTGTCTTGAGTATCCCGCTCCTCCTTCGTAGGGAAATGTCCCCTCAACGAGCCTATAAAAGATTCTTCAACATTCTTGTCAAGAAAAGAAGGAAGAAGAATCCTACCTGAGGATTCCCCCTGACTCTCACCCCGAGGATAGCCTCTACGAGTCTTGATCTCCTTCCGAGTAAGAGGCTTCTTC
>Ga0307511_10005302_pt1 | contig 13129 bp, 8 predicted proteins | sample 13_EM_MG_FD_200266 | JGI IMG/M metagenome (GOLD analysis project Ga0307511, IMG submission 200266) | Populus trichocarpa ectomycorrhiza microbial communities from riparian zone in the Pacific Northwest, United States - 13_EM | ecosystem: Host-associated > Plants > Roots > Unclassified | place...
CGACTCGCTACTGGCCAGCCAATTATGTATAAACATGGGTGCTCCTTGGGAACGCTGGTAGGAAACGCTATATCTAACGTACATATTGCCAACGATTGCCATACGAGTATACCGAATCACTCCATATAGATTCTGCCAAAGCGCAATGAGTTCCTCATGCTTGATATCATTCAGCAAACATTGTGACTAATATGCATAACCGCATGCAACATATTAATAGTTATTCTGATTCTCGCCAGATATGTAGTCAGTCTATATATAGCTACATGAAAAGCGTATGCTGTGGACTTGGACATATATGCATCCCATGTGCTGCTGTTTATAGTTATAGTCATCGTACAGAGCCTTATTTACGGTCAAATTAGTTCTTTTGATAGATTATCAAAAATACCACCATCGGGCATCGCCTGGCTTTCTGAATTTGGTTCAAAGGAGTGAATCCTATCACGACTTTAAAGATTTCCTTACCTTTATCCGGAACTGGTTTGTGGTGGCGTTTCTGGATTCGTAGTCTGTTCTGGATTCGACAATTTTGGGTGGGGCTTGGCAACCAACCATATCAACCTCTTCGAGCCCAAGTCAAGTTCCAGAGACAAGCAATTGGTGGGACGTACTACCGTACTGTAGAGAGTTAAGCGCAATCAATGTATGCTGGTATTTTTCCAAACCTTTTTTTTTTTTTTTTTTGGAGTCTATACGCCTAATCAGTCTAAGGCTATGCGGCGCATTTTTCCCAACCTAGAAACGGGCGATTGTTTGGTGTATAATCACCAGACTTTGGACTTGAAAGTAATAGGATACCGATCCAAGGGTACTAACTTATAACGATTGAGTTCCGGTTCGGGATGGCATCGAGACGACGGGTACAGGGCTAGGGTGAATCCGGTGCCCGTGTACCAATGAACGTATTTATGTACATATGTATACAGTGACGTCAAAAACGCCAATTTGTCTGTACAGCTCGCTCTTTAAGAGTAGAAACATACTCGATGCCGAGACTTGATACACTTGGCACATAAGTTGACGTTACCTCCGAGTATGTCAATGTCCCCACTGTCTCATACTTATCGGAAATAGCCCCGCTCTTCGCACTGTCAAATCAATCAAGACACGCAGTTGCACATTGCGTCTCTTTTACTGTGGGGGCATCCTCACGAGAGCGAACGAGGTTGACACGCGACGGGGTAGCACGCTGCACATCAGGTTTTCGGTAGTTTGCACGTTTATTCGGGTCGATCGCAATTGGACAAAAAGAATGGAAAAGTCGGCGACGTCTGCTGTCAGCTCGGCTGTGCCTCCATGGGTCGATTTAAGCTTGTTTTAGTTCATTCCCGAATTATATACAGTATTTTGTAGAGTAATAGCGGCAGGGCGACGTCCGAAGCAGGCATGTTAGATCAGCCAATTAGAGGCCGTATTACAAGAACGTGTTTCCTAGAGTTAATATGAAGGTCCTAAAATCCCTGAAAGCCGCTAAGGTGCATACCTTGCAACTTCACCTGTCACCGCTCTGTCCGCATCGACCAATAGTTGGTCCGCGTTCTCGCACGGGGTGACTGCTCCGCTGGGCTCCGCTGCTGAAAGCGCACGGAAGGGACATAGCCTTGGCATAAATTATCTTTGAGTTGTGATGTTTGGTCACCTGCTCGCGTGGTGCAAAAGGTGTGGTATTGCAACTGTTGTTCCTCCTCAAAGAATTGAGTATTCTGTTGGGAGATTGTAGCATGCTACTTACCCGCCCCCACAAAAGTTCCGATTCATGAGACAATGGTGAAGAGGCGATTCATTCGAATCGTTCGTTTGTCATACGGAGACTATGGTTTCAAGTTGCGTACTTTTTTGTCGGCGGAGAAGGTGTAATGAGTAACCGAGTACATACAACGGAGGCCTATCCGTTTGGCTAGCAGTGCTCTCATGCCTACGTGTGGTATGTTTCTTGTTGCTATATATTGGCTAGTTGTACTAGGAAACATTCGATGATGCATGATACCTTCGTACCGAATGAAATGTCCAGGGTCTATGTCGCAATTGTCTTGAACGTGCTTTACTACCAGTCCTAGGGATAGAGAACTGGTACGGTAGGTATATATGTAGGGTGCTATGTACAACCCAAAAGGAATGTTAGAACCCGCCCGATAGGTTGACCAGGTTTGTGGTTACACGAAAATAACCTTAATTGCAAGATTCCTACTGACCAGGTAGGTGCATGTACATATGTATGCACAGTTTCAGGGGTCAGACGCTTCCAAGAAGCAAGCTGGGCGTGGGGCAAATATGAGTGCCTGCTGGGGTAGCGTGATAGAAGGTTGTTCATTGGCATACGGAAAATGTGGCGACGGAGCCCTGACCGAGGGAATCGCTTGATCTATGCCCAGACTCTTGGTACCAGTCAATTTCGTGTTCCCCATCATGCATAAAACATGCCAAGAGGGCCTGGGTATGAGATCAGAAATCGCTGAGCGGGTGAATTTGGGAAAATCATGCTTGCCACATCCTAACATTCGGGACTGCTTGCTGGGGGACTGGGATAGTTTCGACTATAGCAGCGTGGGATTGGTTCAAGACATCATTTGACGGAGAAAAAGATATGGTAACCTTCCTGAAGGGAACAGGCATAGAGTGATAGAGGCACGCGTCTGGCGGAGATCAATAGGTACCTCCCCTAGTCTAGTTCCACAACCCCTCGTAGAGGTACCTCCCCTAGGTGACAGGCCACTTTCATTAAATACCTAATCACATCCCCCTTCCATACACACCAAACACCAACTACTCGATATTACACTTCCGCCGGAAGAGACTTTGGGAATTTGATTCCACTTTTCTATCACATCTTCCCCCCCATATACCCCGGCGGGAAGGGCAAGCATCTCCAAGATGGCGGCAATGCACGAATATGATTACCTCTTTGCCATTGGCATGTTGTTTGCATTCTTGGTATGCCAAACATAAATTATATGCTTTCTGAAAACTGTCATTGACTCTTTCCTTTGGTAGGATGCTTGGAATATCGGCGCAAACGATGTCGCCAATTCTTTTGCGACTTCAGTTTCCTCTCGCTCGCTTACCCTTATGCAGGCGATGATGATCGCCTCCGTGATGGAATTCGGTGGTGCTCTCTTGGTTGGTGGTCGTGTAGCGGACACTATTAGAAACAAAATCGTCAAGGTCGAAGCCTTCGAAGCCCAACCCGCGGTCTTGATGTTGGGAATGGTTTGCGCTTTGGTCGGATCTTCTACCTGGCTGACGATCGCTACCGCGATTGGTATGCCGGTTTCTACAACGTGAGTTGACTTTTCCTTCTGGTGCATAATCACAAAAATTGACATATCCTCTAGTCACTGCATCGTCGGCGGTGTTATCGGAATGGGTATTGCCACTCTTGGTGCTGACGGCGTTGTTTGGGGCTGGGAAGGCAAGGGTGTTGCCCAAATCTTCGCTTCTTGGTTCATTGCTCCAGCTATCGCGGGTGGTTTCGCTGCCATTATTTTCATGATCACTAAGTATGGTGTCCTCAAGAGATCCAACCCTCTTAGGTGGGGTTTCATCATGGTTCCATTGTACTTTGGTCTTACCTCTGGTATTCTCACCATGGTTATCGTTTGGAAGGGTGCGCCAAACCTCAAGCTCGACAACTGGGGAACTGGGCAAATTGTTGGATGTATTCTCGGTGTCGCCTTTGCTGTTGTTGCCATTTGCATGCTCTTCTTCGTCCCATACCTCCACCGCCTCCTCGTCAAGGAGGACTGGACTCTCAAGTGGTACCACTTCTTACTGGGTCCTCTCCTCTACAAGCGTGGGCCAGTCCCAGATGCCCCAGAGGGTGCTCAGGTCGCCGTCATTCAAGACTACTACCGCGGCCATGCCACTCGTGCTGACCTTGAAGCTGCCAACATCAAGACTTCCACTATTAAGGATATGGAGCACTTAAAGCGTGAGAAAGATGCTCGTGCTAATGGTGGAGAGATCCCTGCCCGTGACATGGACAGCATTGATGCTGAGAAGGAGGCCGTCGCTGGGGCGGACAACAAATCTTTGGGTGCTATTGAGGCTGAGGATGTTGGCCCATGGTATGCACCAAAGAACCTAGGCAAGATTATACTTGATGCCTTCCTCCACGGTGTTAGGAAGGATGTCATCGCTGAGCAGTCCAAGGAATCTCGATTGGCTGGAAACCTCCAGGATATTCACGCCCGTGCTGCTCACTTTGACAACAAGACCGAGCATCTCTACTCCTTCCTCCAAGTTCTCACTGCTGCCACCGCCTCCTTTGCCCATGGTGCCAACGATGTCTCTAACGCCGTCGGTCCACTCTCTACCATCTACCTTGTATGGAGCAATGGTACCATCGGAAAGAAGGCTGATGTCCCCGTCTGGGTTCTTGCCTATGGTGGTGGTGCTATCGTCATTGGTCTCTGGACTTATGGTTATAACATCATGAGGAACTTGGGTAACCGTCTTACTCTCCAGTCCCCATCTCGTGGTTTCTCCATCGAACTTGGTGCTGCCGTCACAGTCGTCATGGCTACCCGCCTCTCCCTCCCAGTCTCCACCACTCAGTGCATTGTCGGAGCTACCATGGGTGTCGCTCTCAGCAATGGTGATATTAGGGCTCTCAACTGGAGAATGGTTGCCTGGTGTTACGTCGGCTGGATCATCACCCTCCCAGTTGCCGGTATCATCGCTGGTTGCTTGATGGGTATCATTATCAATGCCCCAACATGGACCCCACCAGTATAGACATTTCCTATTTCCTTCCTTTGCCTGATTTTTTGGGGGTTTTACAAGTGCGCGCTGCCGTGGATTGGTTTTGGTACTTGCGTGCTGCTGAGCATATGAGATTTTACATGGGATTTTCATATATACACGTTTACTGCTATTATTCTTATTTATTTGCATAGGGTGGATGTATTTTGGGATCAGTGGCAATATGTTCAAGGCCCATTCTTGTATTGAAAATATCATCTTCCTACTCTTAGTGATTTTTACACAAGTGGGAATCATCAGCTTGTTCTGATTCTCTTTCTAGGTGCACGCTCGGAAATTGTGGCCTCGGGTAAAATCAGACATACTTGCATGTGTATGGCCTGGTACTCTACATGTAATCTAATCATACTCTAGATGCAGGGAGGATTGGTCCGGCTGCGGGGGGAAGTGGGGGACTCGGGGGCTCTCTTGCTTCCGCTTATGAGATAGAATGAAAAATAACTTCCAAAGGTGTCTGAACTTAAATCTGGAAGATGAGCGTGTACTAGAAGCTAAACTGTCAAGATATATTTATAGATTGATAATAATGTGCGTTCCCATTGCTACAATTGTTGCTACCACATGCTTTGTAAATCGTACTCTTAATTTCGCTCTAATGATCGCCAACCACACCACACCCACTTCTGCTGCGTAACGCTCGGTCCAACAACCCCCAATCGAGCTAAACGTCCGCTCCTCTCGCGTGTCACCTTCCCCGATTCTATAAATATAAATATATCCGTATACCTACATGCAATAATAATAAAATGGGAGTTTATATGGTTACGTACATATTTAGGCAACGGCGAGTGTTAATGGCGATCTGGTTGCCTCATAGGGATGTTGCATGAATGTTAAGCAAGGCGTACTGGTACCTAGCTGGGGTAGATACGAGCCGTTGTATATGCGCGATGGGTGATCATGAGTCTACATTAGGGCGGACCCGGCGGGAACGCTAGTGGTTTCTGGGATGGTAGCCCCGGGAGGGGTGCGTAACGGGAAGCTGGGCGGAAAGATATAATATCTCATATATACTTGTGAATTGATATTGAAGCCGCGTGGGAGATACAGAACGTTGTGGATAATTCCCCACATGGCTTTTATGAGCAAAGTTTATCTGACAGGCATATATAAACAGCGGGCGGGGTCCAGGTCTAGTTATTCATAACAAATCAGGATTCAGCGTTTTCCCCGGCTGGTGACTGGAGTATGTTTTAAGATATAGAGTTTGTGACCGGATATTAATTATTTACCCGTCTCGTTGTATAGTTGATTATCAAAGGGACTGGGTATATAGCACGGATAGCTAGATCTATTGTGACACAACTCTCGGCAGGAGTTGATAGATATATGCTCAGCCTTGCAAGGAAATAGTTGGGGTAGATACGGTAGGCCTTGGCAGCGCGCGGCGGCAGTTACATGCGTGCTGCAACCATCCGGAAGTGTTGGAAGATTATGAAATGACAGGAACGGCGGGATATTCCGGTTGGTGGAGAAGGCCGCCGTTGTGTGATACTAATATGTTGTGACGCTATATAATTCTGTGGTAGTAGATTATAATGTTAGACAGAGGTGCATGAGCGAAAAGTGATGCTGGAAAGCCCGTTTAGTCTCGACCCGTCTCTCCTACCGCATTCGTTAATCAGGCTACCGGTAGGCCCAGGTTTTCAGCCGAAGGGTGGACCGGCGCTGCTCTCGAGCAGCTGATAGGTCAAACATAACATCAGGAAGGCTACGATATAGGTATATGTTCTGGTCGGTTCAGCGAGCGAGGTCCTTTGTCAATCGGACGCGTTGGACGGTTCGACCGACCGATCCACCAATTGCGCAGAAAGGCCAGTTCAGTAATTTTAAGCTAGTGGAGACCGCCCGATTCACCAATCTATTGAATCCTTCAACCAATGTATGTGCTGTTGGTGCGCAACTATGCCGTAGAAATCAGCGTATAAGAAAGTATCACCGATTAAGAAAGCACCTTTGCATATGAGACATCAGGGGATAGGGTCCGAGACCTTACCCAGATCCCGTAAGTAAGAGTCAACACTCTCCTAGCGTAAATGGAATAAACAAAGCTCAAGAAGTACGCAGTAAATTCAATTTCCAAAAAGGAATTTCCTGCACATGGGATATTCAGCAATGATGTCAATTATTCGGCATGAGACTCGGTAGTGAGATTGTTGAATAATTTTGTCCTGCATATAGTCCGGACCATAAGAACACCCTGTAGATAAAAAACTAAATTCCCAATGCTCTCGACCTTGTAGTTGACTAACATTTCTTATACGCGAGTTTCTACAGGATATGAACTGTCGATAGACATGATGTAGGGAGGCAAGTTCTTTACTATGGTATATTGGATATAGAATATGATCAACAGCAGCAGTAACCTACAGTCATCCGCGATAGCAAGCGGTAGTAACAGCAGCTATCGGGAGTCTATCCAATCGCGGATGCCCCACCAAGACAACCCCTCCTTAGTTAGTTGGAGAAATCCAAGTCCAGTGACATTAATTTTCTGAATGAGGTCAATGTCTTTATTGCCGAGGCCGTAGGTACTAATATCTTGGTTGGTGAGAAGCTTCGATATCTGCTCGCTTCCACGTTTCGGGAATTGAACAACTTTGGAGCATTTCGATATGTTCTTATTTCCGGATTGGGCTAGCCTTTTAAACAACGCATTCTTAGTAGTATTAGAGCACTTGCTAGTCTAGAATTGTTCAACAATTTTAATTAATATCTCTGGTAGTATAGTGGTAAGTATTCCCGCCTGTCATTGGACTGAGCGCGGGCGACCGGGGTTCAATTCCCCGCCAGAGAGTTTCTTTTTTCTCCTTTTTTCCCTTTCCGTTGGCAAGCTCTACATACCGGCTTGTCCGTATTGAGACATTCCAAGCGCTAATACTAATACTACGTACTTGGCACCTTCTGCAACCCTACGAGAGCTTGGGCCAACCAGACTATCTGCAACCACTCAACCTCTTCATCAGAATCCAACGTATCAGTAGTATCATCCATCCATCTGCCATGGCCTGACTGTTATATCTTCAATCCCCACAGGAGATATAGAAATATCTGCTTGGGTAAAGACCTAATGATATTGTCTTTTTCTCTGTCGGGTATGTTTCATAAGTACGTAGTATTATTATTAGCGCTTGGGATGTCTCAGTGCCTTATTCACCAGTTTTCCCTGTACCTAGTGTCGGAATGTGGTCAGTGCCTGCTTTGCGAATATTTGGCGCATGCAACTATATTAGCCATAGGCTAAGTGCAGCCGATAATGTCAGGCAAGGAGATAGACCCCCAATGGCGCCAGCTTGTCCCTGTGTGAAGGCTGGCTAGTACCTACAGCTTTCTGTACTTTACGTCTGGAGTTTAGCTTTAGGGGGATACGTTGACAATGGGACTACCGGGAAAACTGGTGATAAGACTCCTTGTCTGTATCTTTGCTCTTTTCCTTTTGTGGCAGCAGCGTTACTACTTGTAGGCAGATTGGCGTCCTTGGCTTGGATTTTGACTTATTCTACAGACAAGGAGTTTTCCCGGGTAGGTTCTGGCAATAATATTGGCGGCACTTGTAGCTAATTAGTCTCGGCACGACCTGAGATGTTAAAAAAAATTGCGTACTAACTGGTTTAAGTGTTTGTTCCATCATGCCCTAAGTTAGTCTGGTTGGCACAAGCTCTCGTAGCCCTAAGTGACTAAACTAGGTACCTATTACGGTAAACCCCTAGTGTTGCACGACCCCTTGTCCGGTAAACGCTTTGGTGGGTATTGTGCCAGTAGAACCGTTCACTAAGCAAAAGTAATGGTCACGGTGAGACTCGAACTCACAACCCTCGCGTTATTAGCACGATGCTCTGCCGATTGAGCCACGCGACCTATTTGGTGACTTGAATTCTGTGCGCTAGTTTATGTGTTCAGCGCTCATACCTCCGATGACCGCAAAACAAACGGGGCTCGGAGAGAGCTGATGTCATACTTTCATGTTAGCTGGGGCGAGGATATTCTAAAGTGTGGAGAAATTAGGAAATAAGTTGTCATAAGAGTATAGTTACCTTGTGGAAACGGGATATTGAGTTTTCTCCCCCGGTTTGGTTTGTGGCTGGTCAGCAGCGGGATACGAATTATTCTCTGAACAACATGAGTATCGCAAACAACTTGTTCACTTTTGAGGGCTTTCTCATTCTCATACATATTTATCTGAGTACTAGTAAATATATATTACAGAAACATAGATTTGTGTTAGTATCAGGCCTGGTTCCGCCCCACAACAGCATTTGTTCATCAGTGTTGTTACATGTATTGAAGGGGATTTACATCTATAGATTACACAATAACCTGTCATTTGCAGAGGGATGGAGTCTGTAGCTATGAAGAACGCTACCCATAATATACGGTGGTAATTAGGTCGATGCGTATGTCCGTCCGCATAGTATGCGTTTCATCTAGCGGTACTTCGAAACCTACATTTCCAACTCTTTCATAGTCAACGAAAGTCCTGGTGTTTTGAGCAGTAGAAGGGGTGGCAACTGGGGTGTTTTTGGTTTCACAATTGGCTCATTATCGCCCTCTCCCTTATCATTCTCGGATGGATCAGTGTCGAGGGGCCTAAAAAGCACTATCTCTAGCTCCTCATCGGAATTCGCGACAGCCCTTTTGCTGCGTTTTACTGTACCTGTCTCTTCAGTGCTTGTAGCTGTTGTATTCCTTCGTTTTCGTGTACCTGTCTCTTCAGTTCTTATAGTTGTTGTATTCCTTCGTTTTCGTGTATCTGGGAGGGCTAGTACTGGTGACTCTAACCCGACTCGATCAAATCTCGAGCTCACCTGTTCACGGGCCAATATCTTTTCTAATGAAGCTTTAAAGGCTTTGGAGCGGGTCGGTGTAAATGCCTCTGGAGTCTCAATGCCTTTTTTTAATGCGGAAATAGCCTGGATATATTCTTCTGGGCTTAATTCCTCTGGTGCATGTGTCAGTTGAGAGCGTAGGTGGGATTCATGGGCTCTCAACTTCCTTTTAATGTGTAGAGCGCCCGTGGCGCTGTCATGCTTCTTTTTTAGTTCCTTGATTATGGAGGCAAGCAGGCCACTACGATTCGCTTCGTATAGTTTAGCAAGTGAAATTGGGTCTTTGTTAGTTTCGCTGTCGACTAGTTTCTTTAGCGCTAGATGGAATTCATATGTGCACATCGCTATTTTGGGTAAAGTTCGGTGTTGCTTATATGAGAGTAGTTTGACGATATCCTCACCAGTAAGAGTATCGACATGGTATTCAGGGAGAGGAACCTTTAGGATTGCGAGGATAGCTTTGTCTAATGTGATGGGCTGAAGCTGTAGGGCAGCCGGCGCCTGCTTATAGGCCTGTGGGGAGTCCATTATAAATAGTTGGAGAGTACTAATTGAGTTAATTGAAAAGTGGCACAATAGTTGTCTAATTGTGGTGCTATGCTATTAGTTAGTGATGATGATGATGATGATGATGATGATGATGATGATGATGATGATGATGATGATGATGATGATGATGATGATGATAATGGTGATGGTGATGGTGCTGATGATGATGGTTAGGTATAGTGGCCAACCCCATGCAGTTATATAGCTATTCATTGGCTGTGGTCAAAATTAAGGGCAATAAAGGCCCCATGGCCATGGGCCATACCTAAGTTAGCACTTAACTAGCGGGCATCGTGGCTTAACGCTAGGCCGATGCCCGGGCGACCATAAAGGTTGTGATACGATGAATATGGCCATATAGTATCGAGGCTGAGAGCCAACGGAGACTAAGGTGTATTCTGGAAACCAACTCACTTACTGACTCGAACGCATGTACTTAGGCCTGGAGCTACATCAAAACAATGGAGCCGGAATTAATTTAATGAATATACCATACATTCGGGTACATTATACTTAGCCACGAGTTTGAGCCCATCAAGGAATAGCTCCAAGGCTATCGGTACTTAAGGATGGCTAGATATGGACGAATGGGGAAGGTAGTTAAAGAAGATGAAGGATGGGGAGGGGGAATGGTCGACTTGGTGGAAACGTTTTTCTACAGTTTGGACATGCGTTGATTTATTTGTTACGTGTTACTGTTTCTCAGGAGAGGGACATGGCGGAAAGGGGCATGGTGGCGGAAGGAGCAACATATGTACTTGGGTTTCCTTTGTTCTTTCTTAGGCTCGGGAGGCAAGACGCTTATGTAACCCGTTGCTCCGTGGGTGTACTGAACCTTCTAAAGGGAGGGAATGGGGCATCGTAGCGTAATAAATCCACAATCAAACGGGCCGCCTCATAGCCTTATGCTGACAGGGAGTATAGACTTCCAAAAAAAAAACCGAAGAAAAAAAACCTTAAGGATGGCTAGTGGCTTTAAGAAATTACCACAGCCGGCAATATACGATATATATCAACCACAATTGGCACACATATACTACACCCATGTGTACTGACCCTTTTACAGTAGGATATTAGTGCCCCATGCTCCCGCTCATGATATCATATACTAGATAAAATTGCCTTACAGGCGCCTAGCCGTGGCATATAGGACTGGAAAGATAGCGAGATTACTTTGGGAAAGAGCATGTGACAAATCTTCAGAGATTATGCATTTGCCCTTTTTTTCTGCTTTGTGTGGAAATTACTGGGGGTTCAGACTATCACTGAGGATATATTTCAGCTCAGCATCGTCTGCGGACGGTATAGGCCTCGGAGGAATAAAACCTCAACATACTGTCTACTGTAGGCTGAAGGATTAAGTATCCTGGAGGTGTATCGTACTCGCAAGCCCGTAATAATAAGATTCTCGTACTACTGGCTACTCTAAATATTCCGAGGGCGGATGATATTCCCGCTTATGGGCATCCATCAAGCAGAAGTACATGGGTACTCATGTCACCGGAAGTATCAAATGTCATTCTCCCGCAACAGCCTGAGTATCATTTCCCTAGCTTTCTTCTCAAAAGTTGCAAACATTTCCTTTATTAGCTCGTTCCTTTAAGCCGTTCTAGATCCACGCTTTGGCGCTGTGTTGAGATCACATATAATATCATATGCATGCGCATGGCCTGACACATGTAATCGAAATTATACTCAAGAGTAGATCTAGAAGAAGGGAGGGTCGACCCGACTAGTGCCGTGAGATGGAGGGCTGGGGAGTTTCTACTTATACATGAGGTGTTCAGTATTTCGGTAATTTGGTATTTTGTTCATTTTACCTAGTGAGTACGTACGTTTGGTTTGTTTAAGTTAAAACATGCCGGAGGCTGATCAATTGAGAAATAGGTGACGATAGCAATAGTATTACCCAGAAGACGAGAAAATTCCAATGAGCTATTTTATATTCCACCATGACTGTAGCACAAGCGGAAGAAAGGCTAGAGGTCTCTCGGAGCGATACAAGTTAAGACAATGCTAACGGACGTCGGAGGGGTATACCTGGATAAGATAAGCTGAAGGAAGTGGGATAAAACAGATAGAGCGTTTTATTTACAGACTGAAGGTATTCTAATAGCCAGGGCTTGTCCACTGAGAGTGCTAATAAATATTTCAGGTTCTCGTACGGCAGCGGACCTGGATATCAAAGAGGCTAGTAATAATCATTTGATGTATAGCGTTCTCAATCCAACTCGACGGGACAGCGGGGCGCAAGAGTGTACAGCTCCGAGCTCAGCAAGAGATTGTTTCTAAAGATGGCAAAACATGCGGAGAAAAAGGAATTTGTTCTTGTGGGTGGGACGAGAATAGTTTATCCTTTAGTAGAGGCAAAGTAGTTTTTCTCTTGTTAGGTGGAGAAGCAATATCTGCTTGCGATGAGGGATATATATGATATTAACGGTGTGGGTGAACTCTACGAGTTTGTTACAAGCCTAGATATGGTTGGTGGATCAATTTTAGTGGACTGAAGAAATGGTGATGTTATTTGAGACGATAGGCTTACACAAGTAACGGTTTATGGATATGGATAGTTATTCAGTCGTGGTGGAATGCTTGAATTTTGCGTTGAGTAAATATTAGGGGGGTTGTGGTGAAGGAAATGATTGTCTTGGTAGAGAAACTTTTGGCTTTGGAAAGCTTTACTTGGAAGTAGCTTTTATGAGGGTTGACTTTTTTGGTTATGTGTATTGATATTATTAGACGGAGGGCCCCGTAGTACAAGTACACCCCCTATCATGGCCACCTGGGTTGCCTTTTTTTTTTTGGTAGCTCAGTACTCGTATTGATCCTATAGAATATGACGAGGGCATGCATCCCCGAGTGGAAACTCGGCTGGATTGTCCAACCCCTGGGCCATGCCAGCCCACTTAACTACATACATGACGCTCGCAACCTCCCTCCTCCCATCTCCCCCACCCCACTCCCCCAGCTCCTCCCCGTGCGTCCCCCTC
>Ga0307511_10005303_pt1 | contig 13128 bp, 11 predicted proteins | sample 13_EM_MG_FD_200266 | JGI IMG/M metagenome (GOLD analysis project Ga0307511, IMG submission 200266) | Populus trichocarpa ectomycorrhiza microbial communities from riparian zone in the Pacific Northwest, United States - 13_EM | ecosystem: Host-associated > Plants > Roots > Unclassified | place...
GGACTCGAACTAGGGCTTTCCTCCAAAGAGACAACACAAGGCCCGAGTACAAACCACTCGGCCAAGGGGGCACACCCCGAATGGGCTGGGCCCATTGCTGACTGGGCCGTATTGCTGAATGGGTCAGAACATATTCACAATTGGGAGCTCTCGCATGGAAGTCGCAATTAATGCGCTCCACAATGTTGGAGATATCTTGCCAATAGTACCGACCAGGAATGAATGCAGCGCGGAATGACAGTGGAATATTTGAGAGGTAGGTTGCCGCCAATGGGTTGACCTTATGTGAGGCGCCTAGCTGATGGGAAAATATTTGAGGAGCATTTGTCTAAGCATTTTTCCAACACAAATCTTCTCATGTGGGAGGGATTTTGGCTATAAAGTTCTCTTTAAGGTGAAAACAACAATATGCATAAAAGATACATGCTGGTAGATGGACTGCTGCCTCCATAAGGCTTTTACCTTGATCACTCACGAATGTGGTCAGTGTAAGAATACGAGGTTATAAGCGGAGGAATATTGAGAGAGAAAGAGATATAGATGTATTTGTTCGAGCTATGTAGAGATCGCTATAGTATGAATGCTATGGTTCTACTGCCTTATCCTTCTTATTTCCGGGCGAATTCCAGCTCTTTTATCCCTTCCGACCTTATCCCAATTGCCCTGATTAGGGACCCCGGTTGTATTCCGCATATCCCAATTATCCTATTCAGGTCTCCTGCGTTCCCCGTGACATCGCTACACGTGAGAGTAATTCCTACAGCCGGATGTTCAGACAATATAATCAGTGCAGCTAACAAATGATTAACACAGTATCTCTATGAATCTTAAATTTTTTTTTTTTTGGAAGTCTATACTCCTGATCAGCCTTAGGCTATGCGGCGGATGAATCTCAATTTACTCAGTTAGACATGAGAAAATCCGCTGAAACCGACCAGTCTCTACTTTCCGTTGTAGAAGGATATGGGCGGTACAGTTTGAGGTTCGAACCGCAGATCCCCAAGGAGGAATAGTTTCGAAACTGACCTGATGCATTTGTATATGGTCTTTGAGGATATATGTGTTCAGCTTTTAGCGATTTGGTTGTTAATAATCTCACTGAACTGCAGAGGTTCACAGTTGATGATTTGCTTGCAATTGCGTAGACTTACGTGGTGACATGAACGTATTGAGGAATATGTCACTGTAGGCCATGCTGGTAGGTAGCAGTTGACCTAAATACCAGAAGCGCAATACGGGTATGTTCCGGACTCAATGTGCTAATTTTGATGCTATTTCGGTCTGCTCATTGGCTTTAAGCCGCCAATTACGGATATTATCCTTGTATTCGTGTTCGTGTGTGACTCGACATTTTTCTCTGCTGCCACAATAAAATGGAATTTTTCCCGTATTGACCAATCCTCGATGTTGTTCGTCAGTGTAATAAATGATATCTATAACCGGCCCACTTTTGGTGGAGGTAGAGGTTCCTGCAAGACGGCCATATTTGGGTCCTAGATTGTATAGCTTCCAACGTTCAACTGTATTACCCCATTCATGCAGGGGTTGGATGGTGTAGTTGGAAGCCATCTTGGTGCATGCTTATGCGTGCGTAGGTTCGAATCCTGCACCCCCCACAAAGATTTTCTAACAGTCAAGGAACATGGGTTTGTCCTAAAGAGGTTCCCCCTGTTGTCTTAGTTCAGACACTCTACGGAGTTAAGTCTTGGCCAAGTCCCAAATGGTCTTGGTAGTGGTGGAGTAGGGGTGCGCTCTGAATCCTCCCGGGTTTCCGGGGGGCTCGTCATAGCCTAAGGCTGAATACGAGTAATGACTTAAAAAAAAAAAAAAAAAAAAAACCCCATTCATGCACTATACCGTAACCGCTATGTTGTCTACGTAGCGTTACATATAAAATTCACTCTTTGACCAGATGTTTGATCAACAAAAAAATGGATATGCCTAGATTCGGTATTTCTACGTATGGTATGGTAGTTGTGGTCGCTAATGTGGTATTATAAACCTTGGTATCACTGTCGCCATGGTATTGAGAACCTTTATCCTAGATGGAATTAACCCTGCACGATGGCGTCTTGTACTCACTATATGTTGGTTGTTGCGCCTCAACCAGTCAAGGAAGAAATTTCCCCTCCCAAATCAATGAAACATGAGAATTTTGTGGTGCGATCCACCTGCAGCAGAGAAAATAAGCCGGCATCCAAAGATTGATGCAAGTGAGTGCCATGTGATGGTAAACAATAAGACTTGATGTTCGTCGCATCACAATACTCAACGAACTCCAAGGTGATGTATGAAGTATGAATCGTATCCCTTAGTTATGCGAAGGCGGTAGGGAGATGCTGGTTTTATTTGTGGTTTTGTGATGTGATTGAGGTTCTTGAGCTATTCTATTCTAACTGTGGAATACGTACATGCATTGGGAGACATTGTAAAAAGTAATGTCCTGCTGTGGTGATCTGCGTCCCGCTGATGTGGTAATGTGTCGTACCGCGCATGACTACTACTGCAAAAGGATAAATTACCTACGTTCATGAAGAAACTCCATCTCCGCCATCATCCTCAGGTGTAGAAGAACCCACCCATAGATAAGTTGTTACGCCAAGAAATAATTCTGATACAGGTCCCGGTTTTCAGAAAGACACTCATCGACTATTTCCAGCTTGCGAATAGCTGCTGGAAGGTGTTCAACAAAAACAGATAAATCTCGCCAGATTATGGCTAAAACGTCTGAGTGCTATGCGTGGTAGTTGTGCTGGTTTATGTTCTGACCCATGCCTCAATGCGGCCTATTCATCAATGGGCCCAGCCCACCCATCAATCTGACAGCCAAAATAATATTATAATTATCTCATATATGGAACTATTGGGAAATACGGGACTATGGAGCACTACGGATAAATAGAAAAATCGACTCCTGATTTGAATAATACATTGAATACTCGAGTGCTACGGAAGACGGCTTGATCTAGTATATTTTATTTATATATCTCTGGAGGACTTGATTTTCTTGTATTTTCTTGTATTTCTACACTGTTTTTCTACATCTGGAGACCTAGATTTTCTAATATTTTATGTATTTATATCTTATAATTTTCTGTTTATCCGTAGTGCTACATAGTCCCGTATTTCTCAATAGTTCCATATATGAGCTAATTATATTAAAATATAATTGTAGCCGTCAGATTCATGGGTGGGCTGGGCCAACCATCTATAGCTGCCCATTGATCAATGGACTGGCGAACATGTGAGCAAATTCCGGGACAGGCTGACCCGCCCGGCAAAGGACCCAGTCGGGAATCAGACTGATACCAGCGGAGGTCAGAGATTGCCTACACCTCCTGCAGAAATAACATCCACAAACCCCAAGACACACCTGCAACATTGCTTGCTACTCCACCGAGCACTGAGAAAGGTGTTACCTTTGCCAGAAAAATCTGTTCCCAAAATCGTTTTGCCGTTGCCTGCCTCCGCCCTGCTAGTTTGCACTGCCGAATGTCGCCCATCCGCATGATCTGAGTGCTAAGAAGAGTCCGATAGGGATAGCGTGGGGGCTGATGCACATCCCTGTGATGCACTTAGTGAGTGACCGGGTGAAATATGGTAATAGGGAGTGTGACGTACCTATGTATTGTTGTTTGTTTTGTCAAACTCCGCAAGTGCGAAAGTAAAATCTAACTACTGGTGAACTCCCACTATAGTTCTGAGGGAACAGAACATCCTCGGGTTCAAATCTGTGTTCAGATTTGGCCGTCTATTTCCATAGTCGACTCTCTAAGGATGCCGACATCACGCCAGTATGGACGCCGACATGGACAACCGTGAACTCGGCTTATGACTCATGAGCTGTGGAATGGGTTCCAAGAAGAGTTCTCTGGCCAATGAGAGAAAAGTATCAATTTAGAGGTCATTGTGTGAGGCAGGAAGGAGTCGAGCTCAATGGATCCGGTGTAGAGTCGCTCTCGGATCCATGCACTCAGACTCAGTGAGCTACCCAAAAATTCGGGTAAAGAATCAACCAATCCATATGTAGTAGTATATCAGCAAATATACTTGTAGTTCGGCACTAGTAGGACATCCTAGGATGTGTCTTGGGGTTTAAACCATTCAGTACATACATTGATCCGCTTTGCCAGGTGTTAGGAGTTCCAGGACTACTGGCCCCGAACTAGAGATGTCTTTTCTGATGGAATAAATTAAACACTGCACTATCCAATCATCCACGAGCTATGCCACGTCCTATGATTCAGCTAATCTTTAACTACAAATAAATATCTTGATGCACCACTAACTCAGTTCACTAGCCACCCCTCCCACCTCTGCAATCGGTCAGCAGCAGACCCTGCCGAGAAATACTTTTCACAACAACCTCTGCAGTTCGGACAACACCATATGCGGCGGCGGCAGCGTGACCAGTGGCGGCCACATGTATCGCAAGCCTCATAGGTAGTCACAACCGGGTCAGGTGCTTGTTCCTTGTTGCATTTCCGACCACCGAGCTTGGCAGCTAACCGGGATTCCCTTGATTTGATCACCGTGTCCTGCTTGAGTGCGAAGCACTGCTTACAGATGGGCCTGAAGATGCACTTGTAACCTCGGAATTCAGGGTTCTCACGGCTATTGTTCTTCATGGACGACACGCAGGAGCACTTTTTATAATCACCGAGCCAATCGCAACCCCCACACTGCCATGTGCATGTTGGGCGATACTGGAAATGATACGGGTCTTCGCCAATGATCCTTCGGGACTCGGAACACCCCTGCATACTCCATTAGTCTTTAGATTACGGATAATTATTCGATTATATCTGGGGGTGTACCAAGCAAACCGTGATTCCACACGACCAACATGCTCTAGCTTCTGGATTTGGTGGAGCCAAGGGACAAACTCTATTGCTTAAGCGTAGGGAACCTGCAGCGTAATCCTTGGTCCGCACAAGCGTGGAACCCATCGCTTCGGCGGTAGACTTTGAGCAACACATCATTGACACAAGGTCAGAGCAGTGAGTGTACGAGCTGATGGATTTTGCTATCGTATATCGTGAGAGAAGGTCGATGAGGCCGACCATTTTTGTTACTGGCATACTGTGCATCAAACCTGTATATGTATGTATGAATTAGTACCTTCGGCCTTTTTGGTTTGTGGGGTTAGAGTACCTTCGGTTTGTATTTGTTCCTGCCTCCCTTTGTCGTTCATGTGGGTTATGGTTGTGTTATCTTGCTGCATGTTGGGTGGCGGGAGTCTTGAGGCAGAGTGGTGTTGGTGTTGTTGATTTTGGTGATGTTAGTGATGTTAGTGATCTTGGTGATGATTGGTGACGTTATGGTAGATGAGAAGGAGGACGTGGTTGATACTAGCAGCAAGGTGGAAAGTTGATGGTTGATACTCTTGGCATCCATTACGCTAGCAGAATTCTTTGGTATTTGCATTGCTATCTCGGGCAGCGCCAAATCACACCCTACTCCCCACCTGCTTGTATAAAGGCGCAAATTTTTACTGCCAAGATCGCATAATGTCGAAGCTCTCGTGTACCACGCATTATTGAATTGATGTAAAACAACCCAAAACGAAGTTGTTGTTGGGTGGTCCGTTCAGTATTACGCCGTGGGCTTACCACGCGCTGCATATTGTCCAGTAGGTTCACCCCTGCTTCTATCTAAGCTGCCTACTACATGCTGGGACACCTCCACAGGAGCGGTCTTGCCAACCAGACTACTGGGGCATGCATATGCGTATGCAACATTGTTCGCCACAATTACGGCATTTCCACACGCGAATGAGCTATTCAGGGCATCATATGAGAAACTGCAAAGGCTCAATGTATCACCACATATCTGAAACCAATAACACTGTCATTACCTACCACGAGAACCCCACCCGGATTCGATGAATGCCCGTTGCCGAGTGGTACATAGTTTATGCATATGCAACATTATGCGCGCCAAGCCCAATTTCCCAAATCGGAATGGTAAAAGCTCCGGAATATATTTTTTAGATATGATTTTGTTGAATATACACGCAACTGAGTTGGCAAGAAGAGACCGATACGGATTGGGTGGGTAATTATGCACTACTGCCCCCTATTGGGTATCACACCATACCACACCTGTTACAAGTGCCCTAAATACGACCAAGAGTAGCAAACAAATCGGAGAACGAACTAAATGGGAGAACATCGATAAATCCATGCTTTTGGGAGAATAGCAGGGCGAGGGCCCCTGGGATGCACCCGAGGGGCGCGTGTTTCCTAACTATTCGCTCCCGTTAAGCATCTTCCTCCTATCGAGTTCGAAATAGCTTTGCTTTCTCTGGTTCTAATACGATCCTATGGGGATGAAGGGATACTGTTTAGGTTGTGGTTCTTCGGTCTTCGTTTTGTTTTGTTTCTTTTCCTTTTTCTCTCTCTCCGGTGATCCGACGGTGGTTGTGTACCTTCATATCACGACCATGTGCCTAGCCCTCGGCAGGGTGGGTGGATTTACCCTCCCCTCCTCAATCCATCTGGGTTTGCTGTCATGGTCACCGTCCCAGAATCGCATGCGAAGAAAAATCAAAGAAAACAAATCAAAATCGCATACGTGTATGAATATAAACAGAACTTTTACATTCCAGGCCCCTTCCATGACGATCTCCTGCGGGACTCTGCCTTCCAGGCTCAGCGCACAAGGACAATGCAAACGGAGGCAAAGACAGAAAAGTTTGTGTAGTCGATATTCCTGCGAGGATAAAATATCCCCGAGTGCTCGGCATGTGAGGAAGTAATATTACAGGAGAGAGCTTGGTGCATGGGGCAGTGTTTTCGTAGGTAACCGTATAAATCCGTCCAGACTCGATTCCACTGCCATAGCTAACATGTATTTCTTGGCAGTGAAGTGGTTTTGGCCCCAAGCCCCACAATGGCGTCATATTGGACCCTCACCCCAATCCCACTACGGCACTATACGGTCAACCTCTGTACCATACCCTCAAAGAATGAGTGACTTGAGGGTGCTATGCATAACCCGTGGGGAGGAGAGGGTAAGGCGCAAACGCCCAGAAATTCCCTGAGCGATATTGCTGGCAGAATTCAGGGCACAAATATATCAGCGCTCCAAGCTGCATTTCGTTTACCCAAAGATCAAGTTCCTTCTTCAAACTCTCGAGCAAGTCCTTCTTCTCTCCCAGGGGTGAGTGGATGGGGCAAGAGTTGCAGCAGGCAGACTGGTGAATGCATTCTGCTGGTATCGGTCCAATTTACCAGAATAGGGAGCCGGTTTTGGTAGGTATGGGTATGGAGTAATCCCAGAAGTGAGTATGATATTAGGAATTTGTTTCGATAAGAAATTCGCAAAACAGATTTTTCTGGCATCGCTAATATCTATCTCAGCCAACAACACCCTCAGGTATCACCCACCATTTACTGAATCCATACCACCTCCTGCGTTGCCATCTAACCACCTCAGCATGCAAGTATACTCGCTCAGAGGTAAAGAGCACTACCTGAGGACACGGTTTCAGTAGGTAGGCCTAGCAACACTCCGGGGCCCTATTATACCGAAATAGCTAAGATCTCCTGCGCTTGCCTCAGCAGTTGATGCCTCAGGGGCTATGCTATGTTTTCCGAGATTCTACCGTCTCTATGGAGACTCGCTACTGCCCTGTCCGAGACTCTTTCACCCCCGAAGACACTCTCTATTCGGAGTCTCCGTGAGGCTCCCAAACCAAGGGAAAACAGGGGACTTGGCCCACAGGGAAAACAACATCGCATAAAAACCATCTACATCGGCCATATGAACTCTCCGGTATTGGAAACTGGACTGCACAGGACCAACGAAACCCTGCACTGGGCACGGCATATAAAATAGATTCCGAACAAATGTCTCGGAAAGCGGACCCTGATAGGAATGTATTGTGCACCATATAGTTGCAAGTGGGAAACGCGATAAGGGGAAGCACCCTCGTCCGGGAAAACCTTAGCATACCGTCGATCCCAGACACACCCAAGGTAACTTGTGATGAAGGTGGAGGATGGTATTCGGAATATTAGGGCCACTTGGTGGGTATACTTAGACCTCAGATAAGCGGGTAGGTCGCACAGGGCGTACCGACAGAAGGTCTGGTTGTTCGTTTTCATTTTACTTTACCTATATCCCTTCCTATAGTTTTGAGAACGTGTTGCGCAGAGACAGCGACAGTGACACCCCCGAAGCCACTGGGGAACCGGCAGCGGACACACCACTGAAGAAGCGAAAGAATGCGAGCAAGGATCTTCCATAGCGCTTAGTTCCACCCCAGGCAACTCCGGGTACACGGAGCGGCGCCTACAACACAAGCAGCCCTATTCAGATACGCGGCAGCAACTAAGTACAACGCCCAGTCCACTACATCTAGAGTAAGGAAGACAAGAAACGGAGGGCCCAAGTCCCGGCCCAAGTCCCGAAAAGTCGATGGGTGGTACCAAAATATCGAAACGCCGGGAAGCTGGCATCGCTACTATTTGTCCATGTTTAGGATAGGATTGAACCAAGATCCCGTAGGAATTTTATCTGTGGAGGTCTTGCTCGTCACAGGGTATGAGTGGCACAGGTGGAGATTCAGGGAGCTAGGTTGAATTATCAGTTTCTTTTCTCTCCCGAGGAATTGTCTAATTATGCATTAGGTTTGTTTTCCACTTGAGGATTACTTTACATGCCCATCGGAGTGATGGATTTCGTGACATAGTGTTCATCTTCTCATGGTAACTCACATTCACTTTTGTAAAATATTCTTTGACACACTAAGAAATACAGCAACTACGTCCCCGAGCTAGGGCACCCGCTATAACTATATAATTGTATATCCTATTCAAGGGTTCTGGTTTCTACATCGTGAACCACAAGCATCGTAATTTACCTTAGTCGTCAAGCGACGCACCATACAGAGAGAACGTTCTATCCCCCCCCCGGTAACAAAATCATCCACACAAATACAGGCATCATGTCGGGATTCCCAGGTACAACAAACGTTGACCTCACCGATCTTCTGTCCCGTTATCCAGTTACAAAACGCCTGAAGTCTCACTGTCACTAGCCTGACTTTGTATCTCTGATGTGCTGGTAAAGGATAATAACCATCCATCCCTGTGAAGCGGATTATCACAGGGATGTGGATCAGCCCCATGCGCTAGCGCCAACGGGATGACAAGGGTCTACGACCGACAAATGTGGGGCATGCGGGGCAACACTGAATCCCACGGGTCAACAACACTCCTTCCGCAGATTTGACTACTCAGGGACTGGAATTTAAAGGAAATTGGACACTGGTATGTATATCTTGCAGCGGAAGTGTGATTGTTAGCTAAATATTTTGGCACGTAGAAAAGCCGACAGGTATTATAAGATGGGTCGAGTAAAGCCTAGAAAGCTCAAGTCACTGGATGAAAAGGAGTTATCCATCGCCTGTGCACTGAAAGGGCTATAATCTAGACTCTACCTATCGATCTTCAAGGATGCCGATATCCACAGCGTTGAATATACAACATGGCAAAGGCATTTCCATGGTGGAAAAACTAGAGCTGCTGAACATGAAGGCCAGCAGCTGGTGACAGTAGCAGAGGAGCTGTACAGGAGCGAGCTATTGTACGACACATTTATGGGTTGGAGCCGAAAGGGTTTCCGCCACGGATTGAGCATCTTTGAGAAGCAGTGATGACCCTGCGCAATAACCCAAAGATCTAGATCAATTTATTGGAAGAAGTTGGATCACAAGATTTCTGGATCGACATCCAGAGCTTGTAGCAAAGCTCTCATCGGCATTTGATAAAAAATGAACAAGTGAACCTAAAATCTTAAAGGATCACTTTCGAAGGTTCGGTGGACTTATCCGGAAATTTGATATATCGAAAACATTTGATTTAACATAGATGAGAAGGAGTTTATGATGGGCAAGTTGGATCTATGCAAGGTGATTTGTGGACGTTGAGGAACAGTTATTCCAGGAAAGCTTGCACATAATGGAAATAGGGAATTAATTACGGTTATTGAGACTGTTTGTAGGGATGAAACAGTATTACCACCATTGATCATTTATAAGGGGGCAAAGTAATATATAGGTTGACATCAGAATTTGGATGGGGATATAGAAGCCATAGACTAATTGTTTGCTATTTCACCAAAGGACGGTCGAACTGCAAGCTAGGCATGGAATGTCTAAAGGACTTTAATGAAGCAACCAGACCTCTAATTACAACAACATCCCCTTATCATCGTCTTATTATCGATGGTCATCATATACATATACTTTGGAGTTCATCAAGTATGGTGAAGTTAATATCACGCCCTATTGCTTCCCACCACACAGTCCTCACTTGCTTCAACCATTGGATATCAGCTTGTTATCTCCACTTCAGAAGGCATATGGAAAGGCTGTGGATAGAATCAGTCGGTTCTCATTTTATTCGATTTGGAAAGGGAAATTTGTTCCATTGCTGGTTGAGGATTGAGAAGCAATACATATACAGTCAAATATTGCATCAGGATGGCGGGGCTCAGGTTTAATTCCATTCAATGCTAAATAAATCCGAGCAAAGCTACCACAAGGACCTGTCTCAGATCCATCATCGCCTCTCAGCGACTATTACAACTCCAAAAAACATAAGCGCTCTGCTCCGCTACAACCGCCAGGCCATGATTATGTTGAAGGGGGGGGTTTCCTATGAATATAGTAGAGTTGTTCGATGTCATTGAGTGGTTGGAGCGGTTTTGGATTGCCGCAGATTGGGATCAGGACCTTAAGCGAGTCACCATCAGTAAATGGCAGGAAACTGCAAAGTTGGCGGCTCCTAAAGATAAGTGGCAAATTGGGAAGAACTATGGGGGGTGATTTATGACATAACATTGGCTAGGTTGTATAAAGAGTGGCAGGAAGCAGATCTAAAGTGAGCACAGGCTTCGCAGAAAAGATAAGCTCACAATTCAATTACCGGTGGTTATTGAAATACCTGATGATGAATCGGAGGGATGGGGTACAGATATGTACAAGCACTTCCTCGTCTGTTTCTACCTTGTCGGTTATCACTACTCTAGCCCGTTAACCCCCCCGAGGGGTACAACCCCTCATACATCCCTTTGGCCTCTTACAGGGCCCTCTTGGAGGGATTCCATTCATTTTTCTTCCATCCCATCCACTCCGCGCTCTCGTGTAACTAGATTTCGCTCGAAATGTATCTAGGAACACATTGATCCGTTTCCCCGCGGTAATTTGCTTCTCAGGTTAGATTCTTGAGAACTGTAGCACCCTACAGGCCAATCTGCCTAAGCGCTGGTATTCATTCTCTGTGGAGGTGGTGGAGGGGGACGGAGGGTGGGGTTCCTGAGCTTTTACCATGCTATGACATAGTGCCGTTAAGAGGCTCCTTCTACCCATATATTCGTTTATACAACTGGGTACGTCATCTTAAGAAAGTACATGGGGATACTTCATAGGCAGCACAGCAGGCTATGCGGGCCTGAGGGCAATATATGGAGCGGAGTGCACTAGGTAGTAGTGGACGATGCGGTGAAGGCTTGCTTAGTTAGATGGAAAGTACCGAGGGTAGCGAACTGTTATGTATACCGAGGCTAATGTGTGACACAGCGGGTAGGGATCTGATGTTGGTCGGTAGGGGGCAAGAGAAATGAATTCCGCAACGTCGGGATGCCAGAGTGCAGCTGAACGCCAGAATGCAGCTGAGTTGAAAAGGTCGAAATGAAGGAGATAATTGAAACACGAGAAATTAGGCTATTTGGATATAGGGAATGAGGAGGTAACCTAGAGGAAAGGTAAGAGAAGTCGGATATAGGTAATACCCGGGTGAGCTAGTGAGTTCAGGGTAAGTAGGGTAGCGCTACCAGTGGTAAACGGGTAGTGCTGGTATCTTGTGTGTGGTGGTGGGTATGCGTTTCAAACATCTGTCTATGTTAATGAAGGTATTCCAGCATGTACCTAACCCGCCCCATCCCCAAATAATTCCATGCGAAGTATCCCCACCCGGGGACATTCGGTATTCTAATTATCTAGACTCCCCCAGTCATCCAAACATTGTCTACCGAACATATGTTCCACAAAACATCCTCTTAGGTGCCAAGTAATTCCGGGGCAGAGCTTCAATACTAACTCACATATCCTACCGCGCCTAACACAGCATCCCTCCTAGTCCCTAGATATTGCTCAGATAGAAAACCATACCCGCCGCCGCGATGACATAACTAAGTTTATATATGTAGTATAATCAATAGGCCAATGAAATCAGGCGCTACCTAGTACATACTAAGAAATACTTACCGCAAGAACTCAGACACAATACCCCCGGGCTTTGCGCCAAAGCTCCCGATTTTGGTATTGAAGGTCTCTTTTCTGGGTTTCGCCATAGTTGCTATTGACTATCGCTGAAATATGGACAAAGACCCTAAAAGTGACAGGTCGGGCCGGGGGGGAATCCCATGGTATCATGGAGAATTCTGAGCCATCGCCCATGCAATTTGATTTGTCTTCTGGAGACGCTAGAGACCCTTACCCCTCTCTCGTAGATGTGGGCCTCTATAATATAATCAGACGTAAGTGGGTAATTACATGCGTTGGGCTTGGCTAGTCATCTGGGGTATATAAGAGACAACAGGCTTGTCACTTTAGGTGGGGAATTTGGGGAGGAGAGTGTCCCTCAAGATACCGGCGCCATACGCTGCTACCGAGCTCTGGGGAGATATAGTCATTATATGTTCCAGGACCTCCTATAAAATCACTCGGTCACCCAATACGCCCTGGGCGAGCTGTTAGCTATTCCGGTGACTAATTTGTCTTGCGTCTGACTGGTAGATCCTGCACACGGAGATGTCAGTAAAATCAGATCTGCGCCTTTAGCTATCGTTATCAATTATTAATTAAGAGGGAGGATCAGTACTAGGGGAGAACCGTTGCAGACTTCTTTTTTTTTTTTTTTGGTAAATCAGTACTCGTATTTATACTATGGTATATGACGAGGGAGCGCATGCCCGAGTGAGGACCCGGCTGCATTATCCAACCCCTGGGCCGTTCCCTGCCCCGTATCCCCTGTACAAGACTAGATACCCCCCGTAGAAGCGTCCGCACTAAAAAGAAAAATTATATACACACAACCCCCCCCCCCCTTCACCGTC
>Ga0307511_10005304_pt1 | contig 13128 bp, 17 predicted proteins | sample 13_EM_MG_FD_200266 | JGI IMG/M metagenome (GOLD analysis project Ga0307511, IMG submission 200266) | Populus trichocarpa ectomycorrhiza microbial communities from riparian zone in the Pacific Northwest, United States - 13_EM | ecosystem: Host-associated > Plants > Roots > Unclassified | place...
TAAAAATCATCACAAATATCAAATTAACAACAAAAGATCTACAAAATCAAGAGATATTAAAGAGAAAATATAAAAAGCTTTTAAATAAACATACCTTTTCATTTCAGCTAATTAACACAACCGATGTTATTAATTAACCAGAGAATAATTGATTCTTTTTTTTCTAAATTTGAGAGAAGAGTGAGGCACAATACAAGATTTAAAAAAAAACAAGTTTCTTTCCTTGCTTTTAAAGAAAAAAAAACATTGTTGACCAACGACTATAAAAATAGCCGTTGGCAACGTTAATTTCATTTTAGCTATTCTACATAAACCTATAGAAATAGCTCTTTCCAAATTGAATAGTCATTTTGGCTTCTCTTTTGCCTGCTGCATTGGAATGGTAAAATAAAAAAATAAAAGTTAAAAGAACATGTTTTTAAATTTGTCTCTTTATTTACCTTTCCGGTTAGAGATGCTCTAATATTAAAAATAAAATTTAAAAATAAAAATATTATTTTAATATATTTTAAAATACAATCACCATCGTAATATTATATTTAAAAGTAAAAAATATTTTAAGTAAAAAACATGCTATGTATCAAAAACTCCTGCTTAGTGCTCACTATTACATTAAAGGGCATTTGATTCATTGCGCGGGCACACAAAAGCCACAACGGGACACAGCTCAAAACACACAAAATATCGCGGACGCCATAAAATAGAAGTCGGAGTAATTTCATTTGGCGGGAGAAATTTTCCATTCCTCCCTGGAAAAAAAAAACCTTCAGGGCAAGCAAAATCACAACACACAGACACGGTCATTCTCTTTCTCTCTCTACAATATAATTTTCAAAATTTCTTACTAAATTTTCAAACACAAATCCTAGCTAGGTCATGGACGACCACCCGGAAACTTCCCGAAACCGCTCTGTAAGTTTCAATTCTCCCGATCTGCACTACCATCTGCTAGTTTTAGGCACTATTTTTAATGTAATTTCCTTAAACAGAAGAGGAAGAGGTCCAAGACCGAGACCGAGGAGAGAACGAGCGATGCGAATGAGGAGGTGGAGGAGCGCGGGGATGATTTCGAAGAGGTTCGCCCAAAATCTAAGCGTAACCGTGCTGCTAAGGATGCCACTTCCCCAGCCGTGCTCAATCCCGATCAAAGCTTGATCGGTAATTTATTGACTCCTGATTTTGTTTAGTTGTGGTAATTATGGACCGGGAGTGATTTCGGTTTGCTGTAATGCCTTTTTCAACAATATTAGATGTTTTCTGCTAAGAGTTTCGTCTTTTTATGGAGGACATATGTTTTTTATATGTTCATGAATATTATTCTGCTGTAGATGTTATCAAAGGCAATGAGATACAAATTCCTCAGGTGGTGAAGCTTTGGGTTGAGCGATACGAGAAGGATCCAAAACAAGCAATGGTTGAACTCTTGACCACGCTGTTTGAGGTAACCATGGAAGTTTTTGAAATTTCTTCATCTGTAAAACATAGAATGAAGGAGTTCAAGGAATACGGATGGAAATGTGCAAGTATCTTATTGGGAGCATAAGATTGAATCAAAACTAGATCCTTTAAGAAGCTTAATGCTGTCTATGAACTTCAATTTCAGTGCTGCATCTCTCTTCCTAACTTTGTGACTGATAAAAATTGTGCAATTGTTCAGGCATGTGGAGCCAAATATCGTATCAAGAAAGAGTTGCTGGATGAGACTGATGTTGACGATGTTGTAGTTGCTCTTGTCAATCTTGCTAGAAATGTATGCTACACCATTTCTTTTAATATGTTTATTGTTTCATTATGCTTGTTCTTTTAAAGTTTCAAACCTCTCCTAGAATCCTTATGTGAAAAATGCTCAATGGGGCTTTTCTAAGTTCTGCACTGGGATCACATGTTAGAGTGCTTGCTTATTTATGTGAAAAATCCTCATGTGAAACTGTAGGGTGAGGTTGAAGATTTTCAGGGTTCAAAACGGAAGGACTTCAAAAACTTTAAAGACAACCTCCTCTCATTCTGGGATAGTTTGATCACTGAATGCCAAGATGGGCCACTTTTTGATAAGATGTTGTTTGACAAATGCATGGACTATATAATAGCATTATCATGGTTAGTACTTTTTTTTATGAGGTCAAAATTGTGGTTTAATTCATGAAATTTGGTTACATTTTCTTTTGTGTTGACACTAATCAGCACTCCGCCAAGAGTTTACCGTCAAGTTGCATCCTTGATGGGGCTTCAACTTGTCACTTCATTCATAACGGTAGCTAAAGCACTTGGTGCACAACGAGAAACTACTCAGAGACAGTTAAATGCTGAAAATAAGAAACGAACAGAAGGACCTCGTTTGGAGTCCCTTAATAAAAGGTTATCAGAAACTCATGATAAGATACTTGTACTAGAGGAAATGATGCGCAAAATATTTTCTGGGTAGGTTTTACTACTGAGTGAAGGAAAAGAATCAATCAATTTCCTGTTTCATTGATGATATTGACATTTTTATTGAAATAGCCTTCTGACTTTTCTTGTTCTTTTCTTTTTGAAGGTTATTCGTGCATCGGTACCGGGATATTGATCCTAATATTCGAACATCATGCATTGAGTCTCTTGGTGTATGGGTTTTGTCATATCCATCACTTTTCTTGCAGGATTTATACTTAAAGTATCTTGGATGGACACTTAATGATAAAGTAAGAAATCTAAGTGGCTTGATTTAGTGTGTCTCCTGATAATGTGCTGAACAGACATGATTTACTTCCTTTTGTATCTTGTCACCTGAAGAATGCAGGTGTCAGAAAAGCATCTGTTCATGCATTGCAAAAACTTTATGATGCGGATGATAACGTGCCCACTCTCGGACTATTTACTGAAAGATTTTCCAACCGGATGATCGAACTTGCTGATGACAGTGATGTTAGTGTAGCTGTTTGTGCCATAGGACTCGTAAAACAATTACTCAGGTATCTGTCTGCCGATTTTCCTCCACACACATGCTCATGTAGAAACACATCTTTAATTTGTTTGAAATCTATACTAATGGCCCATATACTGGAAATTTTTGCTTGTGTGTCTTACAGGCATCAGCTTTTACCTGATGATGACTTGGGTCCGTTATATGATTTACTTATTGATGATCCAGCAGAAGTCAGGCGTGCCATAGGAGAATTGGTGTATGATCACTTAATTGCACAAAAATTTAATAGCCCCCAATCTAGTTCAAGAGGTTTCTCACTTATTTGTACTCTGATATGATCTTTGTCAAAATTCCATGAACCAGCATTAAGTCATAATGATTTTTTTCCAGGCAGTGACAGTGGCTCTTCTGAGGTTCATCTTAGCAGAATGTTGCAAATTTTGAGGGAGTTTTCAGCAGAACCAATTCTCAGCATCTATGTTATTGATGATGTTTGGGAATACATGAAAGCAATGAAGGTATGCTGTTACTACTTATTGAAATATAGCATTCAACTCGTGTATGAGGAAAGGAGTAGGGTCAGGGTGGGGTCACCTAACCTGTGGAAAGGCTTGGGCTTGGGCTCACCTCTTACTGACTCATACTGCCCAAAATGTATTATTATTCTATTCTGCATTTGACAAGTTTCTAGATAATGGAGCTTTTTCTCAGACAATTTTTTGCAAGGAAAAATTTGTTCATTTATAAAGCTTAAGCACTTTACTGACAATGAGTAAGAAACATTATGGTACTATTTGTTTTATGAATGTACAATTCCATTTGCTTAATAAGATGGCAATTCATTTTTCTTTTGCAGGATTGGAAGTGTATTATTTCCATGCTCCTGGATGAGAATCCACTAATTGAGCTTACCGATGATGATGCAACAAATTTGGTTAGACTTCTTTCTGCATCTGTCAGAAAGGCTGTAGGAGAGAGGATTGTTCCAGCTTCGGATACTCGAAAGCAATATTACAATAAAGCTCAGAAAGTGCGTAATTTTCTGGTTTTATAACTTCGTGTATTCAAAATTGTGTCAATTTAAGTGATTGTTAACTCTAAATTCAGTTGATGAATAGTTTTGTTCTTGCAACCAATTCTCAAAATTCTGAAATTTTAGTTTCAGTTAAAGTTGAATGACCACTTGTGCAAAAAGAAATTCAGTTATGAGATTTAAAATATTGAACAAGCCAACTTGTAATAATTCAGTGCAGTATTTATGTTTCAATATCTTGTATTCCTTTCCTGGTTTTACTAGCTTCTTTTTCTGTTGCATGTAGATGTCCTTTCCAGTAACATGATATCTGTATTACTTCCACAGTTTATGCCAACCTTAATGTAGAGTTTGCTTTAAATGTCAGGAAATATTTGAAAACAATAGACGAGACATAACAATTGCAATGATGAAGAACTACCCATTACTTCTCCGCAAATTTATGGCTGACAAAGCAAAAGTTCCATCATTGGTTGAGATCATTGTTCATATGAACCTAGGGCTTTATTCCTTAAAGAGGCAGGAGAATGTGAGTGAAAGCATTTCTTTCCATATGCAAGTTCTTTGATACTGTTAGGATGATGGTTAGATAGTAACTACGGATTGTCTTGTGTTTCAGAATTTCAAAAATGTCCTTCAGCTCATGAAACAGGCTTTTTTAAAACATGGTGACAAGGAAGCGCTGAGATCTTGTGTGAAGGCTATTAAGTTCTGTTCCACTGAGAGTCAAGGCGAGCTGAAAGATTATGCTCTAAATAAATTGAAGAATCTTGAAGATGAACTTAATGATAAGCTTAAGTCTGCAATGAAAGAAGCAGCAGTAAACTTCTAATTTTGTTTGTTTTTGCTTTCTTGATGATGCTAAAATGGATGAGATGTAACATGCTCAAATTTGCAGGATGGTGATGAATATTCTCTGCTTGTGAATTTGAAAAGGTTATATGAGCTTCAGTTGTCATGGTCTGTACCTATTGAGAGCTTATACGAGGATATTGTTAAGGTTCTCCACAGTTTTAGAAATGTGGATGATGAGGTCTGTTGAATAACATATTATATTATTTGCATTTTTCATATTCTTCCTTGTATCTAATAATTTCTCCTGCTTATCCAGGTTGTCAGTTTTCTTCTTCTCAATATGTATTTGCATGTAGCCTGGACACTGCAGTCTATTGTAAATAGTGAAACTGTCTCTGAAGCATCCTTAACCTCTCTACTGTCGAAACGCAATTCCTTGTTTGAGGAACTTGAGTATTTTCTTGGTACCCCTTCTGAAGACAAGGAAGGGAGCAAATGTGGAAATCAGCTAGCTTGTAGAGTAAGTTAATTAATTTTCTCCAACATGACTCTAACCAAATGCTTATTTTTGACCTGTTGGAAATATATATTGCATCCTTTTGGAATGCCTTAACTTCCAGTTTGATGAAAATTATGCTGTGCCCAGGTTTGTATTATACTTGCAGAAGCATGGTGTTTGTTTAGAAAGGGAAATTTTTCTTCAACAAAGCTCGAACATCTAGGATATTGTCCAGATACATCTGTTCTACAAAGGTTCTGGAAACTTTGTGAACAACAGTTAAATATTTCAGGTGACTCAATTCTTACATGCCCTTGCTGGTTCGTAACCCTGTAAATGGCACCTTCAGGAGGCAATTCTTCTCAATCTTGATCTAGGGAAATGGATTGCTTACCTTAAAATCAACATCGATGCTTAAATAGCAGATCCATGCATATTTTCATGTTGGATACTCACTTCATATTTGTTCTTCCCCTGTTATTTATCTCCAATATTTGTCTTACAGATGAGACAGAAGATGAAGACACAAAGAAAGAGTACATTGAGGAGACAAACAGAGATGCAGTTATGATAGCTTCAGCAAAGTTGGTAGTTAGCAATGCAGTTCCCAAGGTGTGCATACTACTAAACTGTAAAGATAATCATTACTCTTTTATCTCGTGATGAACAGGGTTGTTGAAATATCTCACAGGCAATGGCTGTAATTTGCTTGCTGTTTGAGTGATACAAACATCTGAAAATTTTGCAACCTGTATTTTGTAGTTTGCTAACTGGATCTTGTATTTGTAATGCAGGAATATCTTACTCCGGAGATCATTTCTCACTTTGGGATGCATGGAACAAGTGTTGCAGAGATAGTCAAGCATCTAATCACTGTCATAAAGAAAAATGATGATTTTCCAAACATTTTCATAGAAGCATTGAAAAGGGTATGATGGCTTGTGTTTTAGGAGACAGGAAAACACATTGGGTCTAAGATGCAGATTTATGAATACCTTTAATTTTGTTAATGAAAAATGATTTCTTTGGTTATTCTCTTGCATCTTCTTTACACATGCTTTCTTGTACGGAGTCTGACTTTATGCCCTGAGCAGCACCTTGATTCTTTCTATATTCTCTTTTATTTTATTCTTGGTTTCACCTTTTAAATATCTGGTTAGTTGTGCTTATGTTTTTTTTTTTACATTAACATACTATGATTAGTTCACATAATTCAGGTAATTTCATGAATTTCTACCATGTTGAAGGTTTTGATATCTTTCTCCAAAGGTTGTGCTCATGCAGAACTCTGATGTTTAACAACTTAAGGATAATCCACAGAAAACTGTAGTCCTTTGATATCTTGTATCAAAAGAAGTCTTGTGTGTGTGGGTATGCATGCATGCGAAGATGTTGATGCTTATATTATTTGCCATTTTTAATTTGACTAGGCTTATGATCGGCTTCTAGTGGATCTTTCCAAAAGTGATGACAAATCTTTCACTAGCAAATCTTTTCTAGAGTGCAAGGATCTTGCTACTAGACTTTCTGGGACATTCATGGGTGCTGCTCGGAACAAGCATAAATCTGATATTCTAAAAATTGTCAGGGATGGTATTGAATATGCTTTCTTAGATGCTCCAAAACAGCTCTCTTTTCTGGAAGGTACCGTGGTTCACTTTGTGCCCAAGCTTCCCGTGATTGACATCCTGGAAATGTAAGAGATATTGTCTTTTATATTATCATCTAGTGGCATTTTTCATTAGAATCTAAATGGGTTCCCCCTCTTCTCTCCCTTCCAAAAGTAATCTATTTGGTCATAGTTTAAGCATGGTTTGAGTTTCTTCTTTCCTACTACTTCTCCCTCCTTTATTTCCCCACCTTTCACTGAAGTCAGTCCTGCTGTTTTATGGATGGAAACAAACTGGCCCTAACATGTTCTTTTACAATTAGTCTAAAGGATGTCCAAAGCCGGACAGAGAATGTAAACACCGATGAAGATCCCAGTGGCTGGCGCCCTTACCACACGTTTGTTGACAGTTTACGAGAGAAGTATGTGAAGAATGAAGGTTTGCCAGGTAGTGCTACTCTTTACTTTTCATAAATGCTCTCTCTAGCAGAAATTAATGTGCTTTCGTTTATATTCCATTGATTTTTTCCTCAAATCATTTTATTTAGGAAGTTTCAAATGCTTTTTGTGTACTCAAAATAGGCGACTCTAAACAAAGAAAATACAATGTTACACTTTTTTTTTCAACTACATTTCAGAGAATGAATCTTTTTATTGTAGGACATAAAAAAAGGGTCTGGATCTTCTATGGGAATGATTTTGTTGTGACATAAATTATTCCCTATTCCCTTTTTCTTTAAGAAGGTGAAATTACTTGAATATGTAGTTTGGCCAGTAGTGGGACAAGAAATATTGAATGGCGATATGGGTGGGGGTTTCTGAGGACGACACCGGCCTTGATGTGCTTTTGCATGTTCATGTTAATCATTCTAATGTTCTTGTTCTTCTTCTGCTCTCTCTCTCTCTCTACAAGAAAACAGAATTATGAAAAATAGAACCTGATTCAATTGGAAAAACATTCAGCAGAAGCAAGAAAAATAAAAAACGAGTAGAAAGTAAGATATGGGGATTGGGGAATGTTAAAGTGAGAAGGAAAATTCGGAACCAATGATGAAAAAAATACGCCCCAACCTTTTATGCTCCCTTTTTTTTTTTTTAAGCATGCCCTTTCAGTATTCATCAGGGTTGCAGGCTTAATTTACAGTTCCTTAGATGGTGTTTCTTTTATAATTCATCTTGAATGGACCCTTTGTCTTAGTTTGTTGAGCAATTACATGGGCTTGTTTGGGTTTCACAAGATTTGGCCTGTTTCATCTTTCTGCCTTTCAAATGTTGAATTGGTGGAATCATCATATGGTAATGATGCTACAAAAACTACAACAATCAAAATGGTGCTTCCACCAAAATAGCCACTCTTTATGTGATTCAGATAATTTTCCATCTATGAGACTGTAAGATTGGAGGATCTTATAAACTGGGTCATAATTTAAACAACTGTGATATGGACAACTATGTTTCCTCTAGTTTCAAGTCTTTTGATTTGGAAATGGAGGGGCTGCGTGTATGCTGGTGCCATAGTGCATTGAGTAAGATGGTGACATTGGAAGTGGTACGAGTTGACGCTTTTGTGCCATTGAGTCATTGATTGCCTTGGAATAATGGAAATCTTTGTGCGGTGCAAGATCATTTTCAAGATCTAGGTTTCACACTTTATTAAGATCTGTAAACTAAGAATAATTAATTTTGCCAAGCAAGTTTTTGGATGTTATGATGGATGAGGGGACAGTATCTTGTTTGTGTCAGCCCTTCTACTTCTGGTGTTTTCATTTTCTTTAGTTTGTTGTTTAATTTTGTATCTTACTATATTCTTGTAGTTTTTCTTTGTTTTTTTTATTGGTAGTTTTCTTCTCTTACGACAACAGCTTAATATGCATGCACTTCCATTAGCTGCTCTTTGAAATTGATTGTATTTAGCATGGAAGTCACCTCGTTAATTAAATGCTGTCCTCCTTCATTGAATTGCATGTTCCATGAGTGAGAACCCTACCTCCTTCATTGAATTGCATGTTCCATGAGTGAGAACCCTACCTCCTTCATTGAATTGCATGTTCCATGAGTGAGAACTCTACACGAGGGTGGTTTAAGGCACCTTGGGTCTGTGTTGAGATTAATCAAATCACTGCTTTTGTTTATTTATTTCATGTTGCAAATGTGCTCTGGTGCTAATAACAAGAGAACATTGCAGATGAGAAAGAGAGGAGACGCAGTGGTCGTCCAAGGAAGCGGCGTAATATAGAGGGAAAGAGATTGTTTGATGAGGAAAGTTCAAGTGAAGAAGAGGATTCAATTAGTGGATCAGATCGAGAAGATGCTCATGACGAAGAAGAGAAACAGGAAGAGGAGGAAGAGGAAGAGGCTCCTTTGATACATTCGATTAGGTCATCATCCAAGTTGAGGTCATTGAAACTTTCAAGAGATGAAAACAAAGGCCAGAGGAAAGGAGTTTCGGCTTCTAGAACATCAGGTGCGTAATGCATTTACACGTGGCTTGATGCAGCTTGATTCTTAAGGTCCCTGTAGAATAGTACAGTTCAAACTATGCTATGCATGCTCCATGCAGAAAAAACAATCTGTAATCTTAGCTTGATTCTTCTCATGATTCAAAATGCCCCCACCCCCCCAAGACTGCAGGTTGTCTGCAAAAGGGAAAATAAACGGAATTTGGCAATCATGATAACAAATTTAGGTAGATGAAACAATACAGTGATTAGTGATAATCTTTTCTCAATATTGTTTCATGTTATGCAGCTAAGTATTTTGTTTTCTTTTGTCATGCAGGGCCATCAAGCTAGTAACTGCCCGTGTGTTTTTTCTTATATGCATTCATGCCACAGCTGACAAGTTGTAGTTACGTCTCAGAGCAGGTCTGTTTTCCTTGATGCTTCCACAATAGGCTGCCTGTGTAATGTCTTATTTTTCTCATCTCTCTCACCAGCTAAGCTTGTCAAAGGAGGGCCTGTTTGGGTAGTTAGGATGGGTAGGAAAAATGGAATGGAAATATAAATAAAGTGTGCTTTTTTATTTATTTATTTATTTATAAGTATTAGGAAGTAGGAACTATAGTGAAATTATACATATAGTGGTGGCTTGAAATGTCAACGATCCATGCCCCACTAAAGAAAAGGATTCCACCATGACCAGCCAAAGGCCCATGCCCCAAGCCATATGAAGCCTGTTCTCGTGACAGAGTTCAGAAACCCTGTTGGTAGGGTAGCCAATATGAGAAGAGCCACCTGTCAGTTCCATGCAAAACGCCCTTAGAAGCAGCCTTTCCCGGGTTGCCAAAAAGAGCAAGCAACCCGCCATGCCACCGCGTCAATTGAACAAAGCATTCTATAAATAACATCAATCACCTACAGTAATTTGTCATAATTATTCTATTCATTGTGAACCGTTTGAGAATTTAACAACAATCTCCAGCAAAGTTGAAATAAAAATCAATACATCTGCAGAATTCATATGATCATGCATTGGGTCATTAGCTTTATCAGCAAATCAGACTCTGAATCTTGTTCACAGCTAGAACTAGGGGTAAGTATTTTCGGTTTGGTTTTTCTTAAATAAAACAACCAAACTGAATTTTTTTTTTTTTGGAAATTTAAAACCAAAAGTGGTTCATCTTATTTTGTTCGGTTAATTGATGTGAAAAACTGGAAAACCTCTATAAATTTATTTGGGCTTTTGTGATTTTTAGGGGCTTTTGATGGGCTTTTAAAGCTTTTATGATTCTTTTAGCTTAATTGGCAAATCAACACTGTTGCATATTTCAAAGACAATGGTGCAGATTCTGCAGAAGTTCAATCTAGGTTTTAGATAATTAAGTTTAAAATGCTAACGAATACAAAAGCCTATTTGTTTATTGTTGCCTAAGACCAAAGAAATGGAATCGAATCCCGAATCTGAAAAAGGCAATTAAAAGAACATATCACGCGATTCAAGATATTACTGTTTCAAGAATAAATCCTCCTAGCAGAAGGAAAAATTAACATATCTATGAAATAATCCTCATAAACTTGAAGTGGCTGTTAAATGATGCCCTTGTAAAATACCCAACTTCATTTCACCTAGAAAATCATGATTAGGAACGTCATTGTGAATCTGGACCTGAGAATACCAACATTTGTAAGAGATAGGTCTACAATTTGAAACGTAGGGGACATAGAAAAACAAGTAGTAATAAAATATAACATGTAAAATTGTTTTGGGCATCGGGTAAAGAATCAATTCAAGTATGAGAAAATACTAATTAGGTTGGCCGGATTTCTGGTGGAGGAGATGTATTGGTGGAGGTAGAGGAAAGAGCAGGAGATGAAGAGAGCAGGAGAGAGGGGGTGGCTAGATTTGGGCTAGAATTTGTGAGGATGAAAGAGAACTTTTTATACATGTGTGTCTTTTATAGTAGGGTTTAATTATGACTGAACTGGTTAAGTTTAGTTCAATTGATTTTACACTTTTGAAACTAAAATTGAATTGCATTGAATTTTTTTTATTTTTCTAATTGGTTCATTCAAGTTTTTTCTCGATTTTTTTTTTTTTTGTTAATTCTAGTCGGTTTATCGATTTAATCAGTTGGTTAGTGTTTTTGCTCACCCTAACTGGAACTACTGAAAGATAGTGTTTGATATGCTGGATAATATTAATTGGACGAGATAAGACTAGATAAATAATTGTATTATCTTGTGTTTGATATGTTTTGGATTGGACTAGATCATTTGTTTTATTTTGTGTTTGGTAGACAGTAGATAAAATTCAGCTGACCTAGGGCCTAGACCAAGTTAACCTAAGGTCTGGACCAGTTCAGGTTAGAGAAAAAATAGAGGAAGAATTGATTTGACTTGATTCGTTTAAAAACCTGAGTTGACCAATGATCCAGTTGACCTGAGATAAAACATGGGTAAAATTTCATTGATTTTTTTATTTTAATTTGGATCAACCTGGGTTAACCCTTTTGACTCATGACTCGGGTCTTCTCCAGGGTTGACCATTGAATCAGGTTTTAAAACTATGATAATAACTATTTTTTTGTCTATACGTTGACTTGAGTTAACCCGGGTTGACCCAACTATCCCTTGACCAAGTCCTTGTCCCGATTCGGCCTCCAAGTTAGGTTTTAAAACTATGATAATAATTAATTTATCCTTAAATTGACCTGGATCAACACAAGTTAACTCATTCTACTAGTGACTCAAGCCTTGTCATGATCAACCCTCAAGTCGGGTTTTAAAACTATGATAATGATAATTTTTATTCTTATATTTTCTCGGGTTAACCTAGGTTGACCATCCCCACTCGTGACTTGGGCCTTACCTCGGGTCAACCTTTTATTCGGGTCTTAAAACTATGATAATAACTATTTTCATTCACATGTTGACCCAGGTCAATTATCAACCTGACTTATGACCTGGGCCAGGCCTCGGGTCAACCCTAGGTTGATCCCTGATTCGAATTTTAAAATTATAATAATAACTAATTTTATGTTTACGTTGACTCAGGTCAATGGTCAACCCGACTCGTGATGTAGGCCTCATCCTGGATCGATCCTCGAATCGGGTTTTAAAACTATAATAATAATAATTTTTATTCTTAGATTGACTCGGGTCAACGGTCCACTCGACTTGTGACCTAGGCTTTGCCCTCGGTTGATCCCAAGTCGGGTTTTAAAACTATGATAACAACCACTTTTATCTTTATGTTGACCCGGGTAATAATCAATATGATTTGTGACTCGGGCTTTTCCTTATGTCAACCCCTAAGCCAAGTTTTAAAACTATGATAATAATTATTATTATTTTTATGTTGACCCAAATTAATTCAGGTTAATTCTTGTACAGATAATTGGATAAGTTTGTCTTACCCCTTTTAGTGACATAAAAATCTCTCCACCAAAACAACTTTGTACAAGATCTAAAAGTGCACCAAACAACTTTAAAAAAAAAAAGATTATCTTGTCCAGTTTATCTTTGTCCAACATACCAAATACTACCTAAATAGATTCATTACCATGAACGATCTATGATGACTCAATTGGACTAGAATAACATTTTATTGTATAAACCCTACTCATATGCTTCTCTAAAAACCATAGTTTGAGTGATGCATATGAAATTGCACATAAAAAAAAAACAAAAAACAAAAAACAAATAAACAAAGAAGACATCCACAATAAATATAAAGTGTGACATATCAAGGTTAAGACACCATGAATCTTAATTAATAGTTTTATTTCTAGAATAAAGTCTGATGTATTCTTCTTTGTAAGATGTTTACAATTCTTTAAGTAAGCCATAAAC
>Ga0307511_10005305_pt1 | contig 13126 bp, 20 predicted proteins | sample 13_EM_MG_FD_200266 | JGI IMG/M metagenome (GOLD analysis project Ga0307511, IMG submission 200266) | Populus trichocarpa ectomycorrhiza microbial communities from riparian zone in the Pacific Northwest, United States - 13_EM | ecosystem: Host-associated > Plants > Roots > Unclassified | place...
CTCTTCTACGGATGAAAAGGAGATGATCTATCAAGGTGGATTTCCTAGGAGTGAATTGTGTGAGGTCGACTTTTCGACGAGCGCCGGTTGTCATAAAGTAGTGGTCTCTAAGTGACGCGCACCATACTAAACCCACACTTCCGAATTCCGCTCGCTCGGTACTGTGGCCCCGGCCCGACACCATTCAATGCGAACACCACGCTACCGCCCCCAATTGGTGTATGGGAGGTACACCATAACTCCGCTACGTGGTATTATCGGTCGAGGCATGTATGCGCTTTTACGATTGGCGGAGTTCTGACACTCGCTTTACTGGATATCACCCACCAATAGCCGTAGGGTATCCCGAAGGGCTGACAAGGTAAAATTCCCGTCTCAATGTATCTTCCTTGCGACTCCTGGAATGTTTCAGTGTATACTAAACATTGCTCCCTACTGAGACCCAAGTGCTACCTATCTCCGCAACTGGAGTTTTGAGGTGCATCTGTGTCCGCTGGGCTTCCGTCGAGGGGGCCCTACCGACGTCCATTATGATCGTGTGTGGAGGCCAGCCCCATGTGATCTCCTGCGGACCTCCAAGTGTATAGATCCAACCACCGGAGAGAGTGGTGGTGATAAATGGTGGGGTGTTGCCAGAGATCCCTTGGAAATGGTGATGAATTACGATTATGATTGCGATGAGGGCGGGATGAGAAAGATATATGTAGATTACTATGGCAGTTGAAGGGGGTTCGTGTCGCTGTGGGGTGTGATTGTGTAGTTAAACCGCCAAGACATACGCTCCATACCGTGCTGTAGAGTCGTCAGTTAGTCCATGGCTTAGGTCGACAAAGGAGCGGCGCTCGTACCTATAGGTTAGATTCGTTCAATCCTGACGGAGGCTTTGGTCCGACACCCCTCCAAGAACCTGCCAGGGTCAACGGAATCGGACTCCATGAGAGCGTTCGAGGACAAAGCCTTGAAGACGAGCTCCAGTTTCTCGTCAGTTTGGTCGAGCGCGTTGGCCATCCTCAGGAAGATCGTGTCCAGCCTGGACCAGCTCGGGTGGTTGATCCCGGAATCAATGTCTGTGGGTGTCATGGGGAAATCTGTCTCGAAAGTTATCTTCCGGACGTGAGCGGAGGTGACGGTTTGGAGGATTGGCTCGATCCAGTGACTTGGTTGCCGGAGCTGGATGAGACTAAGTCGCAGGTCTTCTAGGCCCTTGCATGGGGATAGGTCGATGAGTGGCGTTTGGGAAATGTCGTCTGAGGAGTGCCGAACGCGTAAGATTCCGGAGACGTAGCGCGTAGGTGAAACGAACCACTGGGATCAAACTCACCGAGGAAGATCTTGGATACTTTGATTTTCTTCATCGTCGCTTGACAATTGACGAACAGATCCTTCAGTGGTTGCGGTGTTTCGAACCTGCAATCTACCACACATACGTCTTCAAAGGCCATGGGGAGTGGAGGGTCCACGAAAGGCGCGATCAGCGGGGTTCCGTTGGATTTGATCCCCGACAACGCCAGTTTGCCACGAAACCTGGGAGTGACTGTAGGTGCTCGGTAGGGTATCGTGGCCTTTCCCATCGTGAGATATTCGAGTTTGAGATTGTCCAATTTGGGGAACATGCAGACGAAGAACAGGAGCGCGTCGGGGTGTACTGTCATACCCTTGACGCTCAACGAGGTCAGGCGTTCGGAGAAGTGACCGAAAGAGCGGGTTAGTGCATGCTCGTCAAAGAGGGTGAGATCCAGGCTGGTGAAGGTGAGGGATTGGACGTTGTGGAAGGAGGTGAAGTCGTTGAAGACCCCGGCAGGAGAATCCGGGATGATCCATTTGAACTCGTCGTTCTGGGCGAGATCCAAACCACGAACGTGGTTACTGGATGCTCCCAGGCCGGACTGGAACCACAGCTGGAGGTCGGAGAGGGAGTGCAGCTTGATCTCGGCGAACAGGTGGCGACGACTCCGATGAACCCAGCCGATTGAAACGAGGGAACATGAGAGAAGGCTCCTGGTGTCTCCGATGAGCACATCGATGATTTCCTCGACGATCTCTAGAGGGAGATATGGTATGGCCATTTTGGGGGAGGAGAAGGTGGTCGAAGGGGGTAAAGACAAGACTGTGGTGGCACGAGATGGGGGCGTGGTTGACCCGCTTTTTTTCCGCCCTGCGGCTTTCGCCTTGAAAGGGCACGGTGGAGGTCCGGCAATCTACACGCTGGAACTTCGGTCTTTATGTGGGTCCAAGCAACAATCCTCCAGATAATCGACAAAAAATATACACGAGACTCTACGATTCATCGACCTGCCAGGAGTTCTCCTTGACCAGCTTCTCTCTTTCCAGCATGTACTTGCCTGGTAATTCTCTGAGGATCACGGCTGGCGCGGCGGTCTCGGATGCTCACCTTCCTTGTATTTCTGCGACTGGTTCGATGCCTTGAGATAGTACCATCCAATGCGGTCGTTGCACCCGAGGCAGTGGACGTCCGCCACCGTGTGTACTCCAGTTCTGAGCGTACCGCGTCGAAATATTAGTTCAAGGCACAGAACGGGAACCGACCGTCCTCGAGGTCACACGCACAATAAAGCCCGCTCTTCTTTGTTTGCCAATTTGATATTCGCCGCAGATTGCATGAGACTGTGGGCCAGGTGTTCTAGTTTCAGAACGACGACGAGCACAAGGATACTCACTACCCCCGCCCGTCTCGACCAGAGAACGCTTTACTGATCAACTCGTCTTGGAGCGCCTGTGGGAACGCAACACCACGGTTAGCGCAAAAAGCTTGGTGATTTCCACCAACGCTCCACGTACGATCACGGTCGCACACTGCGCACAGATGAAGACTGGATGGCCCTGGTAGGCTACCACTACCTGGGCTCGCGTGTCACCGTTTGGAGATGGCATCTCTCCACAAAGCTGTTTGCCGGGTGAGTCCAAACTTGTCTCTTCGCGGGCCCGACGGCGTCGGAGCGGAGTGTCACAAAATAAGGAACTTGGCCGTGAAGCATCCGCACTCATCTCCCACGCTCGCTCCGCATGAAAGGACGGCCATGGGTCCCCCATGGGCGTTGAACGTTAGACCACCGAAGTCGACGTGGAACGCTCTCGGCCGCCGTGCCTTCCCTCTTGTCTTGGGCACCTTTGGGGCAACACGGGCTTTGCGTCTCAGCCGACAAACATCACCCACGGTGTTTCGCCCAATGGCTCGTCTTTGGCGGGTCGCGAAAAACTGTCTGCAGTCTCTTTGTCTTTTTGTCCCTCCCCGACAATGGCAGCCGCGTCTTATTGTGTGACACGGATTGACCACGGACGGGAAACTCCGATGATAAGATTCCCCAATCCGGTCACGTGTCTAGACACGCTTCCCATTCTCTCCAGACCACCATGAAACACTACCCAGGTTCGGGGCTGACAGTCCCCCAGTTGGTTCATGCACTGCAGTTGAAGCTTCGCCGAACGGTTGAGCACGAAACGTATGTGTCTGTTTTTCTTTCTTTCTTGATAACCGGGCTGATGAGAACAGTGCAAGGGCGAAGCCACTGATCCAGTTGGAGGATGTACGTCGCGCTCCTCTCGGTTGGCACGCACAACTGACCTTTCTTTCCCAGGTTTTAGAACTGGAAGGGGTGGTTCACTCTATTCTCCTGGACGTCAGATCGTGGGCGAACACGTTCTGTCCTGTGAACCGCCTCCCGCCAGATATTTTGTGTTTGATTCCCAAGTTTCTGCACCACAAGCGCAGCCGACGCTCGCTAATCAGGTGGTCGCAAGTCTGTCGTTATTGGAGGGATACCTTTGTCAATACCCCCACTCTTTGGACCAATTTCTGTTGCAAGGACTTTGCTCGGACCCGTGCGTTCATCGAACGCTCGAAATCGGCACCCGTCCATGTCAGACTATCCTCCGAATTCTGCCCCCAGTCATTCAGCGCTTTGATCCCCCACACCAAACGGTTCGAGTCTCTCAAGATGGAAATTTTAGCCTCGGAGCTCTTCGGCCAGTGGATCCCCAATCTCAAGAAGCCCGCACCCCTCCTTGAACAACTCATCGTGGCCGTAGAGGACACACTATATACGGACGACGACAAAGAGGCCCCATTTCCCCTTTTATTTAATGGGGAGCTTTCGCGTTTAAAGCGGCTCACTCTCGAATACGTCTCTCCCCACCCCACTTGGTTCAACATTTCCAACCTCACGACTTTCCACCTCGTCCACACTGGATCACATGGTGGCTCGTCTTCGGAACTCCTTCGTTTCTTCGAACGAAACTCCAGCCTAGAAGAAGTGTCGATCACCTACCACGGCCCATTCGTTGATAATGCCCCCTCTCATCACATCGTAGACCTCCCACGACTTCGAAAATTGCGTCTGGGTGACTGCCCCAGCAAGCCTGGGATGCTTCATCACCTTGCACTCCCTCCTGGGATCGAAGTCACCCTCAAACCCTATATACCCAGCCCCGTCTTTGGAATCGCAGCAGACCTCCCACTTCGACTCCAAAATTCGCCCAATCTCCTGACCGGGATAGATCGGATCAGCTTCGCGGAAGGAAGCCAGACCAGTGCACACTTCGCTGGACCCCATGGAACTCTATACATACGCGCTCCTTGTGTCGCAGGTGGAGACAGCTACAATCACCACGACCTCGCGACTCGGTGTATCTATACCTTCGAACCGTTGGATGTCTCCGGAGTGACAGAGTTCTTGATTGAGAACTACTCTCCCATGCGCAGGAATAGCCTCGAATCGGTTCAAGACTCCTCTCTCCACCACTGCCTACGGTCTTTACCCAAACTACGCACCTTGATCCTGGTCTCATGTGCGAATGCGACGCACTTCCAAGCGTTACAGATGCCAGACCCTAATGAAGACGGCTACAGTATCGTTTGTCCCAGCCTCAACCACCTCTTCATCGACGTCTCGCACTCACGGCATCCGGAAATGGCTTTCCCACACTTCCCGTTCTTGGACCTCCTTTCCCTGGTGGAAACGAGAGCATCACTTGGAACCCCGTTGGAGCGCATTACGCTCAAGTCAGCCCACCCTCTCTTTGAGGATTCTGACCTCGCATCCTTGCTGCAATTCGTGGGCACCGTCGATACCCCGGGGGATGACCGGAGGTCACCCGATTGGGATTCAAGGGATTGGATCCAGCGGGGTTGACTGCCGCTCTTGGCTAGACCAAACTGCGCTTGATGGGCGATGGATACCTTGGATTATGATTGTATTGAACTCTGGAGGATCTTCACTTGTCATTTTCATTGATACACCAATTACTTGTTCACGACTTGCTATCTAACGCAGATGTATTATAGTATTATTGCTGTATAAGTAACTTATCAGTTCCTAGACTTCCTTCCGGCCTCATGCTACGTTGGAATAGAACAACTGACCTCACGAACTGGTGGAACGTGGGGATGATCCGTCCTGGCGCGCGGGGTTCGGGCCGAAGCACGGATGATGCGAACGCGATCGAGCTGATTTTCGAGCGCCAGTTCTTGCCAAACATCCACACCTTCCCTGTCCCCTCCCGCGTCGTTTGCGCGAGCGCAGGATGAACACGATCATGACAGGGGATCCTGGCGGGTTTAAAGTGCCGTCTACAATTCCTCAGGATTTGCTCATGATCCACGATTTGGTCGGAGCAGACCTCCCCCAGACATCATCGAGTTCTCATCAGGCCGCCGAGACCGATGACTCTTCGGTAACGCATACCGCGAAACCCGAAGAGGGCGATACGGACTCTATCGCAAGTTCTTCCAGTGGGGATTCATTGGACGAGGAGGGGGATGTGGATATGTTGAAGACTTCCGGGCCTGTGAAGGAAAAGGTCGACAAGGGAGCAGAAAGCGAGGAAGAAGTCGAAGCGGGGTTATTGCATGCAAATGAGGGTGGTGATCCTATGACAATGTGAGTACGTTGTACTAGACTCCCTGGATCACGACTCAATGAATTGGCTGGGGTTTGCGTTAGGCCAGACTCATCACCAGAAAACTCGGACTCGGATACCTCGGGTTCCGACTCGGATTCCGACGATTCTTCTGTCATTGAAGAATTCAATCCTGCCAAGCTCCGGGAGTTCTTGGACAGCGTTGAGGATGAAGATGACGAAGGGGGTGGCTCTGGAGCTCGACTCGCGACTGCGCATGAAGTGCTGAACGAAGATGTCGTGATCCCTGAAATCACGGAGGTGGACCCAAAGGAGATTTTGGAACGAGTTGGCGAAATCCTCAGCGTCTTACAGGACAGGATTGTGATCGTGAAGGGGATCACTTCTCAAATCGCTGGTCATGCCCACGACCGCGTTCTGGACACTGAGACCCTCCTGGTGTTTGAAGACCGAAAGGTACTCGGTTACGTGAGTCCACCCCCTCATTCACTCCCGGCTCATCCTTTCCTCGTTCTGATGCCTTCCCTACGCTACGCTGCAGATTCACGAAACTTTCGGACCGACACACCAGCCGCTGTATCAAGTCCAATTTAACAGCAAGTTTCCGCTGGACAAAGAGCGAGCTCAAGTCTCGCGTCCGATCTTCCATGTGCCGGGTCGAAGTAACTTTGTGTTCGTCGATAGGCTCAAGTTAGCGAAGGGTAGCGATGCGAGCAACGCGCATGACGAGGAGCCTGGTGAAGATGAGGTCGAGTTCTCTGATGACGAACGGGAAGCTGCGTATAAGCGCATGCTGAAAGAAAGGTTTTCCCTGCCGTTTGATTTTCCTTGCCCTAGTTCTCACCCACTGTTTGTGATAGGCGTTCAGATTCTCGGGCGTCCTCACGCGCACCAACCCCTGGTGCGTCGGCGAGAAGAGACTATCTCGATGACACGTTCAGAGAAAGCAACAACCCTTACGGCGAACACGGCGCCTATGATATGGATTACGGAGCAGGCCCATCTAGGCCACTACCCATTCCTTACGACGACCCTTACGACGATTCTTTCACCAGCGTTACAACTGACGGAGATGGAGGAGACAGCGGACAGTTTGACAGCATCAGAAATAGAAATGCCACTGGTGGTCACGATTCGATCCGCCCAGGCTCTATGGGTCCTGCTGGGTCTACTGACGGTGGTGTCAGGAGCGGCCACACGAACGATAGGAATTTGGACCACGGCACCCGGCATCACCATACGCGAGGGAGAGGAAGGGGTGGTGGTCGAAATCGACAATCTGACCGGGGCAGGAGAGGTCGTGGTAGGGGAAACCCGGTACGCCCGCCTAGGCACCAACCACACACGCAACAGAGTGGTCTACATGACCATCCCAGCATGGCACCTCCGAGCAGTTTCGGCCATCCGTACGGCCAACAACCAAATTACGGGGGCGTTGTTGGGGAATGGGGTTACGGGGCACCTCTAATGACCCCGCAGGCACCTGCCTTCGGATTTGGGTTACAAAACTCATTACCCGGAGTGCAACCGCACATCAATCCGAGGTTCGCCAACCAGCTGGGGTTCAATTTTTCGCAAGTTCCACAGATGCCGGTGGGATCACCACCATCATCTGAGCAATACCACCCTGGTGATGCTAATTTGGGACCTACGACTGGCCATCAATGGGAGGAGAGTGGTTGAAGCGAGATAATGAGGCGGATTTTAGTAGGAGAGGACCCTCCCGGTCACAGATTCCCCCTACAGGGCCATTACGAGAACTGCACCCGGAGCGGCTTGAGTATAACATAAGCACGACCATCAATCCAGGGTGTTGCGATTCCTTCTGTTCCAGAGGACATCCCACGGGGGGTGTTGACGATCATCGTATTTCTTTCGTTCGCCTCGAAGTTGCGCACAAGACCATAGAGTTCTGACCCTGGTGATGATCACCCAGGGGGTTAGGTTGGGAAGATGACCGGGAACTGCCGATATCTTCCGTCCGACCAATCGGGAGGTGGCATGGGACGTCTTCTGCTCAATGGATGGTAGACAGTCTACCTGCCGTTCCGTTACATAAAACTGGTCTCCGTCTAGAGCTCAGTCTCCCCCCCCCACCACCTCTCCAGATCAACGCGATGTCGAAGTACGCTCGAGGTCACGCCCATTGCGGTGATCAAACCGTCCAAACCCGAGGCCAGCCAAACCAGAACGGCCGAGCCCCGTTCCACGCTCCTCCAGACCAGACTGGGCTCACCAAAACGAACGGCACGGTGTTCAACCCCAAGATTTTAGAGGCTAGCATCAGAGAGATTGCGTCTTGTCTCGTCGACGGCGCGAAGGCTGACCTCCTCTTGTACGCTGCAAAAAAGCTCGATATCGGTCACGACAGGTGAGGACTCTTCGCCTCGATGTTTGCCGCTGGCCCTCCGTTATCGCCACCCTTTCCCCGTTTGTGCTGCTCCGCTTGAGCCTAGGCCAACTCTGGAGGTCCTTGGCGCTAAAAGATCCGTTCCTAGCTCTAGGTCGCTGGTCGAGAACGCAGTCCAATCGTGTCTACTGATCCCGGATTTGTCCACGAAGGATGCAGTAGAGGCGCTGTTATTACGGGCAAAAACGAGATTTGCTTCTGGTTACACTCTTGGTGCTCGTAGAGGTTCGTTTCTCCTCTCTTCGCACCCACCTGGACGGCTGACAGCGCGCTACCTCATTTTCGCGTGTACGATGACTCATAGATATCGAGGCCGCCTTGATGCTAGACCCTGAGCACGCTGAAGCGAAGTCCTTGATGTTGTCGCTGGTCCCTCACGCGCGGGTGGTGAGGGTTCTCAACCAAATTTCGCAGAATACGACTGAGTGTTGGAAACTCTAGCCTCACTCAAGTCCAGGCTTCTCCAACGAAATATGGGTTCTCATCGCTTCCTTCCTGGGCAAGGGTGATCTCAAGACGCTGTTGTCTGTCCCCCACCCCCTCTCCAGAATCGCCAGCCAGAGGTTATTCCAGAAGATTGATCTCCACTTTGGTCGGTTTTCATCTCTCCCTTCTTTGTGAATGAGGCAGCTGATGACGATTTCCATGGAAGGGGCAGACAAGTCTGAGTCGCAGAAGAGTGCTGATATGCTCACGCGTATCATCTTGGATTCAGGCTTCGCCATCCACGTCAGGACCTTGAGGTTATTTGTGCCCCCTGAAAGGGAACATACTCAGTCGTTTGCTTTCCAACTTGGTACTCGTCAGGTCAGACCGCTTCGCGACGTTCGCTGACCCCGAACTAGGCATGATCTCGAACGCCCTGCCCAAGGTGACAAACCTCCGTAGAGCTCATATTACGATGCGGTGGAAGGATCTTCAGCAGATTCTGAAAATGCTCCATCATTATTGCCCTAAATTGGCCGGGCTGTCGATCGAGTATGGAGAATTTTTCGATCTACCTTCTACGACTTACAACTCTGAATCAGATCTACCGATGGGACAGGAGAGCTGGTCTTCCCCAAGTTTGCTCACCTGAAGGATTTCGCCTTCACCACGAAGGGTGGAGAGACGTCACGTCTTGACGAATTTCTTCAATACACCAAGACTGAGGTCCGGGCGCTGGCCATCAAATATCGCTCGTGGACCTACCCCTCTCCCCTCATTTCCGTACGACACCTTGCTCACCTCGACATTGGTGGAATCTTTGAAGGGGATTCTTTCGACCAAATCCTTTCCAACGGGCACCAACTCGAGACCCTTCGTCTGTCTTGTGACTTGCGCTGCACCGCTTCGCCGGCTTTCAGAGCCCACGCAAAATCCCTTCCATTCCTTCGCCACTTCGCCATTTGGGTAACAGAAGTCGCCCGGGGCACCAAGGACACGGATCTTTTCCCTGCGTTGACCGAGTTCATCCGTAGTCGCCAACCACTTCGCTTGCTCACAGTAGGGTGTGGGACCCAACACTTCGATACACTTGGGTTCAACGCGTCTACTTGGGGCGTATTTCCATCCCTGCAGAATTTACTTGGCCTCGTAACCAGCTTGCCATCTGATATGGCACCGCCAATGATACCTTTGTTCAGCTGGATGCTCCCGAGGAATTTGCAATGCCTAACCCTCGGAAATACTTTCTCGAGCTGCGGGGTCCACGAGTTCCTCACGGTAAGTTTTCTGGCTTGAACATTTTGAGGTTTGGAGTGCTGAGTTTGGCCCCTAGCAATTCCGACCTGGGGTGCCATCGTCGCTCAGGGTTGTGGGTCTGTGCGGCTACCCACCTGGAGAGCCGTTCAGCACCATTGTTGAGCTCGGGTTCCCCATGGTTGATCTCTTGTGGATGAACTGCAACTACCACGCCGTGGTTAGGCGACCCGGTGCTGGGCAAAACGGGAGCGGTCCAGTGGAGGTGGAAGAGTGGTCGAGCAAACACACGAGGTACAACAGAACCGACATGCTGACCAACATGGGTGTCGCAAACTCAGTGTGGAAGGATCCATTCATTGGTGACTTCTGGTGATATTGTTTTCTGTGATTTGTATGTTCTCGTCTCACCTTTCTGTTCAATTCTGGGTTTTTTGCTACCTCTGTTACTCTTATCTTCCGGCTCCTGTCCAGCCCTAATCGTCTGTGCTCGTTGTTGGCTTGTATTTCCACCTTTCCTATCCACCCTTAACGACACTCAATGTAGTCAAAAATAAATAGACCAGGGATCGGCGCACGGATCGGAGTCATGGCCGATCGTTTCGGAGATGATCGTGACGAGAGCTCTGACCTCGATTCCAGCCTCTGGCTCGACCATCTCGACGTGTATCTTCCGTCTCCAACGTCGTTCTTTTGTTCTTGATTGTCTTACTACCAATGTCCGCAGAAGGATCTCGACTTGCTCTCACACTGGTATGGATTTCCCGGCTGGAGTGAGACATCCGAAGGCAGAGGACCCGATAGTCAACATTGGGAGAAACTCTACTGTTCACCCACTCGGAGCGCCTGCGAGTACTCAGAGGTCCACCCCGGTTCTTCGGTTCGAGGATTGTGAGATGGTCGTGGAGGAGGGTCAGGCTTGGGTTGTGGTTGGAACGAGCGGGGCTGGAAAGGATATTCTGCTTCAGGCGAGCAAAAGTTCCCACTATGACCGATACGTTACACTGACTTCGGACCTGCTGTTCCTTCTTTCTGTTTGGACTCTAGTCGTTACTAGGTCATACCAGGATCCACCCGTCCCCTCCTCCACCTGGTGGCCTCTTCCCATTCTTGACCCTCCGGCCTACTCCGCTAGATCCATACAAATTCGTCTCCCTCGTCTCTTTCTCACACCGACCCAAGTTCCAAACCGGTTTCTTGGACTACTCGGCGCGGTACGGTGCAGTTTGGGACGAAGACAAGCGGACGTTACGTGAAACCCTCTTCCCGGAATTGGTCGAAAAGGCTAGAAGGGCCCAGCTCAATCTCCCCGAGAGGCTGGCTGGGGGAATCGAGGGGATAGAAGCAGAGAACCAACGCGTTCTCTTGGAGTGGTTGATCGAGAAGTTGGATCTGAAGGAGTTGTTGGATCTACCGATGATCACGTTGAGTAACGGTCAAACGAGAAAGGCTCGGATCGTGAAAACGTTGGTCGGCCAGCTTGGTGCCAGGCCAGAATTGGTGTTGCTTGACGAGGGCTTAAGTTGGTGGAACCGATTTCGTGTTACACATTCAGTCTCCTGACAGCTCATTATAGCCGGCCTAGATGTCTCTACACGGAAGTCCATCCTAGAGATCTTACGCGAAGCCAATTCCCACCGCTCTCCGAGGATCATCTTAGGGAGCCGCTTGCAAGATGGAATCCCAGATTGGGCCTCTCACGTAGCGTTCGTCGAGCCTTCGACAGACTCGAACTCAACTTCCTGGGTAGCTCGAACCGGAAAAGCGGATGAAATGAAGGACAGGATCGCTCGGTGCCAAGAGGTCTCCAATTTTTCGTCGATGGCCGTTTCACAGCCTCAGATCGGGAGTGGTAATGAAATCCTTGTCGAGTTGAAGGACGTGAGTGTGAGCTACCACGAACGCAAGGTGAGTACTTCTGGTGTATTTTTGTTGGTAGTGGGTCAGATGTTCTTTAGGTGTTGCGAAACGCGAACTGGACGGTACGAGCGGGTGAAAGGTGGCATCTTCAGGGATCAAACGGTGTGTTTTCAACGGTTTCACACGCGTTTATAGCCTGAGTGACTACTCATGCCGTATAGGCTCTGGGAAGACCACGCTCCTGTCTCTCCTCACCGGGGATCACCCGCAATCATATACCCAGCGTGCACCTTCCTCACTCAACCTCCTCGGTAAGAGCCGGAACAAATGGGCGACGGTCCAGTTGAGGAAAGAGATTGGTATCGCCGGAATGGATGTCTTGAACGCTTGGCCACGAGGGAGGAAGATGAGCGTGTGGGACGTTGTCGCGACGGGCTTTGATGGTGGGTTTATCCCCCTTGGTCCCAAAAGGGTCGGCAATGGGTTGGGAGAGGAAGAGCAACAACAACGGGTTGAGAGGGTTGATGAGATCCTGAAGGAGTGGTGGGAAGTTCAGCCCCATCACCGTGGCGAGGGCTTGGACACGTATGCGAAACACAATTTTGCCGATTTGCCCGTTGGAGAGCAATCCCTTGTGATCGTCCTTCGAGCCCTGGTCGGGAAGCCGAGATTGGCGTTGTTAGATGAGGCGTGGAGTGGGATGGACGCGGGTACCGTGAAGGCTATCCACGCGTTCTTACGTTCTTCAGGTTCGTGGGCTCGTGAAATCCGGGAATTCTTCGACTAACTAGACCCCCTACTCGTAGCTGCTTTGAGTGGAGACCAAGCCTGCATTGTGGTAACACATTGGGAAGAAGAGGTTCCATGGGGAAGGGCGGACGGGATAAAGAAGTACGTCCTGCAAGATGGCCGTGGTCAGGTCGTTTGAAGGCTACCCCGACTCGAGTGTTCCAGCGCCTTCGCTTGTGGCTTTGTTTCCGTGCAGTTAATGAATGACTTTCCGAACTTTAGAGCATCCGAGCCACGAACATCTGAGCAAGCTTAGAGTACAACACGCCTGAAACTATGAGCCATCTCCAGACACCAAGATCCCTCCTATCTCCTGTCATCGTTGGCAAAAGCGGACCCCCGCGTGCTTACATTTGCCGAGGCTTGACCATCCTTTTGAATCCGACATTGCATCGAGCTTTCTTTACCCTTGGAGTGATTGTCAATGCATTCTGCTACAAAGAGGACAGAGCCACTCGATTGTGATATATCTACCGCTCCTTCTGGCCCCCCCCCCCCCCGAGAGATAAA
>Ga0307511_10005306_pt1 | contig 13125 bp, 20 predicted proteins | sample 13_EM_MG_FD_200266 | JGI IMG/M metagenome (GOLD analysis project Ga0307511, IMG submission 200266) | Populus trichocarpa ectomycorrhiza microbial communities from riparian zone in the Pacific Northwest, United States - 13_EM | ecosystem: Host-associated > Plants > Roots > Unclassified | place...
CCTCTCTGGACACCGCGGAGGTAAACCACCACTCGCACATTTCGTAGTCCTTTGTTGGTGTTGTGTTTGGGTTATTACTCCGACCCAAATCCACACTTTGACTCACACCGGCATGCAAGAAGATGGTCATGGATCCCAACTCTTTCGACAGTTCTCCTGTGAAGTTCCATGAGTGGTGGAGTAAGCTCAAGGTCTGGATCGAGATCACAATGGAGGGGGCCAACAATGCAGCAGTGGCGGCCACTGTCTTCTCTTGGCTCACAGGCCCGAAAGCTGGTCGGTGGGCTCAGGTCCACCTTGATCAGTGCATGGCAGCCACAGCCACTCTTGCAGCCACCCCACCCCTTTCCCTGGGAGCAGTACCCCCACCACCAGCCTGGCCCACCAGGGCAGATCTGGAGCAGGAGATAGAAAACTTCTTCCTGCCCAGTAACAACCAGGAATGGGCAAGAGCCCAGCTACTATGTCACTGTCAGGGCCCTTGTCAACATATTGATGACTTCTTAGCACAGTTCAAAGTGCTTAAGATACAGAGTCGGTGCATAGACGACTATGCTAGGGACCTGCTCAAAAAAGCACTCCAGAGGAAACTCTTGGAGCAAATTTATATCCAAAACATGCATCGAGATACCTACACCCGACTAAGCGCATCAGCTAGGGAAATAGGAAGGGCTCAAGAGCTCTTTCTAATCAACACACAGTCACAGGGAACGACCCGGTATTTCCAGGGTCAAAATTATTCATTGTCTTCAGCATCGGGCAGTGGCACACCCATGGACATCAGTGCCACTGATATGTCATCTCAGCAAAGGGGTAAAGGGCCCCAATGCTACAATTGCCAATTATTTGGCCATATTGCACACGAGTGCACCAAACCGTTCTGCCCTCGTTGTGGGCAACCACAAGCACAGGCAACACAAGCCCAGCTGGAGGATGACCAGCTAAATGTGGTCAGAGGAATGATGTTTGCAGAAATGCAAGCATTCTTCAAAGATTTAAAAGATTAGAGAGTGAGGACGTGTCAGGCACCCTCGCTCTCAAATCTTCTTTGGACACAGCAGTACATATTTTGGACTATAGACTATCTTGTGCTACTTCTCCTGCTACTTTTCAAATATTTAAATATCGCATTGCTTTGTTACATACAAAAATTAGTAAAACCTACAAAAAAGTGTCTTCAGTAGTTTCTCCTGGCCGGTACTCTGTTCTCTCTGTTGATAGTATGGACTGTGATTTGGCTACTGTATTTAATGTACCATCTAAGGGGGTCCCTGCAAAGGGCTCAGCATCAGATGTAAAATCAAGCGTGCTTAATTCCTGATTGAATAAAAACAATCTTTCTCCTTCTTTGGCATCTGAGAAACCAGAAAGTCCTGCTGGCAATTCAGAAGTTCCCATGGACTTATGGAGGTCCTTCACAATGGAACATGAAGTGGCAGTGCCGGTCTGCATCCATGGACCCCTTAATACTATTGAGGTAGATGCCCTGCTAGACAGTGGCACTACTGGCTGTTTCATTGACAAGAGCTGGGCTCTTGATTGATGTTTGCAACTATCTAAGCTGGTGGAACCTGTTCCAGTGCTTAACGTAGATGGCACAAGGAATCAAGAGGGGGACACCACACATTATGTATTGCTGACAGTTGGTATTGGGAAACATGCTGAGAAGCTTTGATGTGCAGTCACTTGCCTTGGAAAAGTCCTGCTTATCCTTGGCCACACCTGGCTTCAGAAGCACAATCCCGATATAGATTGGGTTACCAGCAAAGTTAATTTAACTCAGTGTCCTCCGGAGTGCAAGTCGCTTTTGGAGACACACTTTGCTAAGTTATTATGAGAAAATGAATCTCAAGAAACTTGGGTTCAAGCTTTGAAAGCACATGAATCAAAGGTCACTATCGATTAGTCAACCCTAGAAGGTGCTCAGAAGCAAGTACCTAAAGAATACTGGAAGTTCTTAGACATATTTAGTAAAAAGTCGTCGGAGCGCATGCCACTTAGGAAACCTTGGGATCATGGAATTGATCTGAAAGAAGACTTCCTGCCTAAAAAGGGAAGACTTATCCCGCTCTCTGTTGATGAACAAAAAGAAGTTGAATCTTTCCTAGATAACCAGCTTTCAAAAGGATATATTCGGCCTTCTATTAGTCAACAGACGTCACTGGTGTTCTTTATCCCCAAGAAGGATGGCAAGAAGCGCATGGTACAGGATTACCACTATGTAAATGACTGGACAATTAAGAATAACTATCTGCTGCTGCTTATCTCTCAGCTTGTTGACAAGCTCAAGGGTTGTAAGCTCTTCATGAAGATGGATCTTCACTGGGACTATAACAATGTGAGGATTCATGAAGGTGATGAATGGAAGGCTGCGTTTGTAATGCACAAAGGGGCTTTTGAGCCACTCGTTATGTATTTCAGTCTCTGTAATTCACCCATGACATTCCAAAAGATGATGAATGAGATTTTCCATGATATGTTGGATGTCTGTGTGGTGTACATAGATGACCTTATGATATTTACAAACATGGATGATCAAGAAAAGCATGATAGGATCATGCTGGAAGTTTTGAAATGGTTACAAGACAATGATCTGTTTGTCAAACCTGAGAAGTGTCACTTCAGAGTCACTGAAGTCAATTTTCTTGGTATGATAGTCTCCCATGATGGGATCAAAATGGTCCCTGAAAAGGTTAATGCTATTTTAAAGTGGCCGGAACCAACAAATGTAAAGCAGGTTCATGCGTTCCTAGGACTTGGCAACTTTTATCAGTGTTTTATTAAGGACTATGCGATCATGGCTAGACCCATGATGGACTTAACGTGTAAAGACACTGTATTTAACTTTGGAGAGAAGAAACATGCAGCGTTTGAGGCTTTGAAAGCCACCTTTACTTGTGCTCCAGTACTTCAGTACCCTGACCAAGACCACGAATTCTGCCTGGAAACAGACACATCTGAGTTCACCATTGGGGGAGTGATATCTGTGAAGTGCAAAGACGGCAAATTCAGACCTGTCACATATATGTCACATTCCATGACACCTCCCAAATGAAACTATTCTATTCACGACAAAGAGATGCTGGCCATCATAAAAGCAACTGAGGCCTGGCACCATTATCTTGAAGCCACTCCTTATGCTTTTGAGATATATATGGACCATCATAATTTAACCTACTTTACAAAGTCGCAAAATCTGTCTAAGCACCAAGTGTGCTGGCAAATGTGGATGACACATTTTAATTACTCACTTATCTATAAGAAGGGAACCCAGATGCATGTTGCAGATCTGCTTAGTAGGTGATCGGACCATTACGTATCTAGTTCCAAAGACAACAAGGACCAGGTCCTGTTGAACCCTGTATCTATTAAGTTGATCGACATTACTGATCAGACTTACGAAGAGTGACAGTCGCTCATTATGGACTTTCATGACACTCCCATTGCTGGTCATAAGGGCATTAAGGCTACCTACAATGCACTCAGGAAGCATTACACATGGAAAGGGATGAAAGAACAGATTCAAACTTACATAAAGCACTGTCAAAACTGCCAACAGTCCAAGGTGTCAAATCAGAAGACTTCTGGAAGCCTTGTTCCTCTCCCAGCCCCTAGTGACCTGTGGCTTGACATCACTATGGACTTTACTGAGGTGCCGGAGTCCCTCAGTTACAATTATATATTAGTGGTTGTTGATTGGTTCTCAAAGGAGGTCATATTTGTACCTTGTACCAAGGAGGAGACTGCATTATCGACTGCTGAGTTATTTGGGGATCATGTCTGGTGTCAGCATGGTCTCCCCTCTTCTGTGGTGTCTGACTGTGGATTGGTCTTTGTGAGCAACTTCCTGGGGGAGTTGTATAGACTTTTAGGCATAAAGCGCAAAATGTCCACTGCATTCCACCCACAAACCGACAGTCAAACAGAGCGGTTGAACTGTGAAATTAATCAGTATCTCCGAACTTATGTAAATGATTGTCAGAATGAATGGGCTAAGTGGATCAAGATTGCCCAGTTTGTTTGGAACAACACAGTTTTGGAAGTTACTACTGATTTCCCATTTGGAATTACCTGGAGTTATTCCCCTTGTATGGGTGTGGAGCCAGTTGAGACAGTGGCCCCAGTGGCCAAGGACTTTGCTGCCATATTTAATAAAGTCATTGAATCTTCCAAGAAGGCTAAATGAAATATGAAGCTTCAGGCAGATAAGCACAGGAATCCTGCCCTGGACTATGTGGTAGGCCAGCAAGTATGGCTCTCTATGGACAATCTTTGTATGTTAAATCGCGCTTCTAAGAAGCTTACTGAGAAGTGGATTGGCCCCTATGAGGTCACTTGTGTAACCCTGAACGTGGTTGAGCTCAAGCTCCTGAAAACTCTTCAGATTCACCTGGTTGTGAATGTATCTTGAGTTAAGCCTTATTTAGGACCCCTCCCTGGACAACCCATGTCTTGGCCTGGTCCGGTAGATGTTTCAGAAGAATGTGATAAAGAATATGAAGTGGACTATATTGTAGCTTCTCATAATTATAAGAAGCAGCTCCAGTACCTAGTGCACTGGAAAGGATATGAAGAACATGAGAGGACTTGGGAACTGTCTTCCAACTTAAAGAATGCTCCTTCAAAAGTTGAGCACTTCTACAAAGATAACCCCTTGGCTCCTTGAAAACTTCATATGACCCAAGTGGACTTTGACTCATTATTTAGTTGTATCCCCGAAAACCTTACAGTCTATGATGCTTAGTTCTACAGTCTGGAATCCTGCACCTGAGGGGGGAGTAGTGTAATGGTCCAACTTTTTATCTTATCTAATCTGTGGTTAGATAGTGTCTTATCTTATCGTAGTGTACAGCCATATCTTATCTACCTAGTCTAGACCTGTGCCTCATGCTGTACACGCTGCCTCCCTTGATGTCATCTGCATAGCATTGCACAGTACATAGCCTCATGGATAGCCTCGCATAGCTCTCATGTAGTATAGTATATATACAGTGCAATCCAGCACCCAGGGGCTCCCCATTTGAGCTCATCTTGGGTCTTTGCCCTAGTTCTCACATCCTATCTCCTCAGAGTCTTAGTGTGTAGTTGGGTCCTTGGTGTTTTCACCTAAGGTTGTCTTAGGCACACCATATTATAGACCCGACTTGCATACTCCTCCCACCCTGAATGGCAACCACTCCTGAGCTTTTGCTTTTAAAAAAGATTATAGCAGCCCTGGCAACCAGATACAACACATCAGCGACTCGTGTTCAGCGCATATGCTCTGCTGAATGTGTTAAAACTTGGGGGAAGGTTCATTGATTGGATGGCAGGGATACCATGCATGTGGCTGGTGTTATCAAGCCTGTGCAAGACTCCCAGGATGCAACATTTGTCTGGGTATGTCATTGTCTTTTTTCTCTGTTCTAAGTTTATGCATGGTGGTGCAGTATGAGACTTTAGTGGACAAGTATGCACGCCAGAAGAAACAACAGCCAGAATACAAAATGAAGACATTCTATGGCCAGCTTCATCACATCTTTGTTGTCTCACTACCCTCAGATGCCAGCCTCTGTATCTCTGAACCAACCATCCATATTCTCGCTTCAATCAAGACCTGCAAGGTGGAGTGCTCCAATGCAGCCCTCGATATTCATTACTACTCAAAGCTTGGAGGGTTGGACATTCTTGACATAATGTGCATACAGTCCATTGTTGGTTGTATCTCATGTGCTAACAACAGTTGGGCCATCATTGACCGAAGTAGAGACCTTGCATGTGTGTTCTATATTCCAGAGACCAGCGATGCATAATGCACCCCTGCTGTCCTCTTCCTCTTTGTGGCCTGTTCGCTCCTCCCTGCTCGCAGGCCTGGTACCCTCCAGAGCCCCATCTGCAGCTTCTAGACTATTACAAGATGACAGCAATGACAACGACGCCATAGACCATGCCTGCTCTCATGCTTCCTTGACACACTCATTCTCAAACCTCCCTGGAGTCCCCTCCCACAGGTGAGCTCATCATCCCTCCCCATCTTAAGGTGTCCCAAGTCAAGCGATGGCGATCAAACCAAAAACAAAAGTGGGTACCCATGATAATTTGCTTCAAACTCACCCTAACTCAATTCTTCTTCTTTATCCATCACATTCCCCAGGCCATACTGCCATATCTATCCTCAGCGATGGGTGCACCTTCGGAGTTAAATAGGCCTATTTCTGTTGCTAGGTCTCAAAAGTTTAACCTTTGTCTCCCCATCTGCTTCTCGCAAGTCCAGTGCCAACCCCACTGCCACCACTCACCAGCAATCAAGGACTATCACAAACACCAACAATCAAGCCTTCCCCTATGCACATCATCTGCATCCCTGCCAAGCTCTGCCTCTCCTACCCACACAACTTTCTCCCTCCCTCCTTCACCTGCCCTATCTTCTGTGTTGGCATCCACAGACACATCTGGAGATGAACTATAGGTGCCACCAGCCCATCCATCCTAGGAAGTGACACCAGTCAATGCCCCAGAGTGGGGCCAGTTCAAGGCTGAGCCTTGTTGACATGATGATGTGCCTCTCAGTGGGATTTATCAGGTCATTGGTCACTGCCTACTTGGGAACATTGGATGGCAGCAGTGGTGTGTCGCCCACATGCAACCGTTCCCACAGGATTGGCAGTGAAAGCGAAAACTGACCAAGACCTGCCCAGTATCCCTACATTTGAGCTCAGTCCCTGCCATGCCAACATCTCCCACACCCCCACTGGCCCCTGCACACCAGTCTTTACTCCCTCTGCACACCGTGCCCAAGCATGCCCTCTTGCCTATCATTGAGGATGTATCATCCCATGGCCATTCTTCATATCCCCTGTTGAGGAAAGGAGTAAACATGATGCACCTCTGGCAGGTAAGTCTGGCAGTTTGGGGTCTACTGGGCATTTACTGACACATACCAACACATTCTGTGAGCAGGTGATTTTCACACGTATGATGTGTCATGCACTCACATCCAATTGTGCTTTGTTGATCAGGTGCTGACTAATTCACAGGTACAATGTCTATAAATTTGCTGTTGTGGGTCAGCCAGTCTTTCAATAAACCACTGCACTTCATGACAGCCACAGAAGGAGGTAAACACAACAGTGATTTGCCCATGCTGAAATGGTATGTTCTATTCATATTGTCACAGCAATGACTAATTACATAGTCACACCAGATCAATCTCGAAAACATTGCTCACAGAGGATTGTGATATTGCTGTGTCTGCCACTGATAACCAAACAAATGAGAGCACATCCTCTTCAACCAATTCTTCCATTGGCCACAGGTGAGTAGCCTCTGTCTCGGAGTTGTGGTGCTCAGCTGATACACTTACTGACTGGCACAACAGAAAGCTTAAGCGACGACTTGTTTGGGTTGATCCCAAATTTCTTAGATGCCTCATGAATGCCAAATGGGATGCTGAGGAAAAAAGGTGTGAAGTGAAGTGCAAGCTGGAACTCTTGGAGTTGCAGCAGTTGTCATCTGATCACTCATCATGCTATACTAGCTAATTGTTTAACTATGATCATATCGTACTTGCAAGATTATGCTATTTACAAAGTGGGTGATATACTGGCTAATTTATCTGTCAGGAGTAAGGGTGATTTTGAGGATGAGTTTGTTGTGTGAAATTAACCATTGTTGTATCACCCAGAGAACAGTTGAAGTGATTTTTGCCATGATGATTACAGGATGAATTTAACTAGCTCAATCACCTGACATTTCCCACACCATTTCAATCACCCAGACTCTGGGTGATCCCAAATCACCTCTTTTCTCACCCATTCCCAAAGCCCCAGGTAAGTGAGTGGAAAGCGATTATCACCACTGATGAAGTGAAAATAACCTGATTTGGTTCTCACAGTGCTCAGTGTACTGGTAAGTCACTGAGGTGGCACTACATCAGAGAATGGAAAATATACTACCATGATTATGTAATGCATAGGTACCATATACAGAACACTTATCTAGTCAACAGAAGGGACCATAGGCTGAGGGCTCAGGGGACACAGAGACGACCAGAGATGACTTTTCAATCTTGACAATAGACCTAAGATGACCAAAGTACGACCTTGATGCAGGACTGACGAAGAGAACATGCTGACCGAGAATGAGGGGGACTGAGGGAGCAGGCTGAGAAGATATGTGCCAGGCAGTGCATGGGAACTCTGGAGAGGCTGTCCTAAGAGCAGGACATAGTGGAGATCTGCAGCAATAGTGGAGAAATGATCCAGAGAAAATACAGACTCTGTAGTGACTGATGAGATGAATGTCTGGATTGTGGGGGGAATATCTCTGTGGGAAATAAACAGATTCATGTCGGAACTTGACAGCCAGATAGACCACACTCTAGGCTCTCTGATGGTATAGTCATGTGCCTGATAGCTTTGGAAATGATGGAGCTATTCAAAATATCGGAATGCTGGCACTGGGCGCCTAAAAATGACATTTGGGTGCTAACATTGCTTCTCTTCTTTCCTTTGTTTCTCCATCAATTCTTCAGCTTCTTTGCTCATTTTGGCATGGGAGTTGGACTGCAGAAGTGTGCATCCCTTTCTCATACCATAGTGGACATTATTCCTTCAGTTCTTCTGCTTCTTGGTGGTTCTTGTGCAAGTGATGACTGCTAGACATCAGCAGTCATTTTTTGCATCAGGATAGTCTTCTTGTCCAATAGATGGCTATGATGAGGCTCTGTTGTGCTCATCCTTTGCATCAGGATCATTTGTCACTGATGTTATCTTCTGTCAAGTCCGGGTCTACTCCGGTAGGGGGTCCGGTCAAGTCTGGACGAAGACGGACGAAGGACAAGGGCAGGGGGCTGGACAAGAGGTTAGTCTGGCTGGAGTTGGTGACTGCTTGGATTCAATGACTAAGGACAATGAGCATTGATCCCTTGTGTAGGTTCTGGTCAAGAGGAGACGGAGGTGGACAGGAACTGGCGTAGATGACTATGGTTGATTTCAGACTGAGGAGTACAGGATAATCTACAGAGTACTTATACTAAGTGCAAACTAGGGATGAGTATATATGGTGACAAGTAAACAGCCTAAAGACAGACAAGGGATAACTGGAGTAAGTACTAGGTCAGGTCCGATGAAAACAAAGTCAGGTTTGGTGAAAATGATACAAGGTGCAGGATATATTGAGAACACAGAGAACTCACGAACAGGCAGGGTAGATGGTGAGGTGTGGTAAAGAGTGAATGGGGTATAGACCAAGGGTCGTACTTAGTGGAGAGTTATCTGCATGACTGTGACCGGAGTAACTGAGAGCAACCAGAGTTGGGCTAGAGTACTGCGATGCAACCAGAGTGACCGGATAAGACCCAGAGTTGGACATGGTCGTAACATCTTCCATGTTCACTGTACCAAACCTGTTTGATGCGTGATAGCAATTTCATATGAGCCCCAAAGAGTTTTTGATGATGAAGCAGGGCAGGAGAGATGGTTCAACAAAATATGGATGGGAGATTGGTGGTGGGAAGTACAAGTCAGCCAGCTTAAATGAAAAGGGACATGCAGCTTATGATGTGAATTGATAGGGTCATTTGCCACCTGGTGCCATAGTAGCACCGATCATACTGGCTTCTGATAAGACCTCACTGTGTCTCAGGCATGCTGTGATGGCTGACAGTGCACATCTTTAGAGATGTTCCCAATTGTCAAGTACACCAGCCAGGCCTCTTGTCAGTGAGGATGTACTGGATGCATGATTTCAGGTGATGACATCATTCTCAGGCCTTCATCACTTCAAGAAGGGGATACCAAGTTGCAAGCAGTGGACTGGATCAGATCACAAGGAATTGCAGTGGGTTTTCCTCAGTGTAGTGGCTGGGTTGATGGATGAGTGTGCATTGATAGCCGTACGTGGGATTTTGGACTTCACATACTACACTCAGTATCAGTCCCACACCGAGACAACCCTGAAGAAGATGGACACAGCCTTACAACTATTTCATCAACACAAGAATATCTTCATTGACTTGGGCATCTGTGATGATTTCAACATCCCCAAAGTCCATTCAATGCTACACTACACCACATTGATTCATCTTTTTGGCAGTGCAGATGGCTTCAACACCAAGCTTCCAGAGCAACTCCATATTGATTTTGCCAAAAAAGCCTACCAATCCAGCAACAAACAGGACTATATTTACCAGATGACAACATGGCTACATCATCAAGATGCTATTTTCCTGAAGGATTCTTATCTCACCTGACATCACAATCATAATCACCAACTTGACAGTATCGACTCTCATGATGTTGCCCTCTGCAGCTTAGATGGGTTGTCTGATGCCTCTGACAACTCCATTGTCTTGAATGGTAAGGCACCAGCCTTGGCCAACAGCTACAATTTGTATTAATATCCCCTTTCAGTGGTGACCCAACCCCACCAAAATAGCCAAGTGGTCTCTGCTGGCAGAGGAATGTCCCAACTGGCATGGCAACTAACATGATTTGTCATGCTCTTGTTACAATGAGGATATTATCTACCAGCATGCTGTCCTCTACCTGGCTTACCTATTTCACAGGTTCAAGAAAGGTATGGTGCCCCATTCCTTCTAGAAGCACTTGATTTGTTCTTTGCTTCCAATGTGGCACTATGTCACCATCATAGGATCCACACTTTCGATTGACTCAACATTTACAAATATATAACCATACTCTCCTGGCTGAAACAACACATGAGCAATACCAAACAGTTCTTCAAGCTTTGTGCAACCCAAAGCTGCCTGGCACCTCACAACAGTCGCAAGGGGCCATCACCTGTGGTCTTCAATAGTGTGCTGTTCTTCAAGGATTTGGATGGAAACACTATGGGATTTGGGAGCAAAGGTAATCCATCTTCCTTGCCACATCCTGAGGGAACATTTGACTGAGTGAGACGACCCTAGGTGAAAGCACCAAGGACCCAACTACATGCTAAGACTTTGAGAGGATAGGATGCAAGGACTAGAGCAAAGACCCAAGATGAGCTCAAATGTGGAGCCTCTGGGTGATGGATTGCACTGTATATATATTACTCTACACGAAAGCTATGTGAGGCTATCCATGAGGCTATGTACTGTGCAATGCTATGCTAATGATGCCATAGTGGAGCTAAGGCTATGCAGATGACATCAAGGGAGGCAGCATGTACAGCACGAGGCACAGGTCTAGACTAAGGTAGATAAGATATGGCTGTACACTATGATAAGATTAAGACATTATCTAATCACAGATTAGATAAGATAAAAAGTTGGACCGTTACACTGAGTGAAATAGGGCTGCAAATGGGTCATATCAAGGTCATATTCAATGTTGGACCACTTCTGGGGATGACCAGGCACCCATTAGTGTACATGCATTAGCTTCACCCCCTTCAAAGCATTGACCATGCAACATGGATGTTTTATGTTGTGCCATCATCCTGGCCACATGGCCCCAATGTGGAGGTGATTTCTGTTGACCGTATATGTTGACCGATTCATCTCATCCCTCATTGGCATGGTGGAAGCATGGGTGGGGAGGAGGTGGACAAGTTTCTACTCAACAAATACATAGATCTGGACTTATTTGATACATTTGATAGTGCAGTAGCAATCTAAGTGTAGACCTACTACCTTGGTCTGAGACCTAAGAATTGCAAAACCCCACTATGTAGGTCTATGGGGACAATAGAGCATTGAGCCATCTTCTTAGACTATATATTATATAGAGTAAACTATATATACTATGGTACTATGTAGAGTGTGCTATATGTGCTATGGAAGTCATAAAGTACCTGTGACTTTATTGCATCATTTACGGTCCCTACTGTCAGGTGGTGTTGCACAATTTGCAGTAGTGTGTATCACCAGCAAATATTGCAACATCATGTTATCCTTTCCCATCCATGCCTTGCAATGCTCCCTGCCTGCCTTGCAACACTCCCTTCCCACTTGCAACACCTTGCAACACTGTCTTGCATCACCAGTCCACCTCCTTGCAACACGCCTGCCTTGCAACACCATCTACCTTGCAATACATGTTGCAACTCTCTGCATCGTGATTTTTTTGTCTTCAGTTCAATTCAACATGTTCTAACACTTCTGGCTGCATGCCTATGCACTCCTCCAACCCATCCATGTGGTCTCCAATGCTGTTTGGACCATCTGAGTGCTATTTTTCAGCATCTATAGGTGAGTTTTGCATTTTTGAACCATTTCTACACATTCTGACACTTATTGGCATGTTTGCAGTCATTTTGTGTCACTTGCAATGTTGTGTGTGCACTCAATGTGTTTGTGCAGTTCCCACAGCCATTGGTCTTGTCTGTGCTGCCTTGTAGCCTGTAAGTCACACTCACTGCCTGTGGCATCATTCAACATATTTCCCACCCAGCCCTTCCTCCCATCCACTTGCTTTGCAAGACATGTTACAAGACCTCACCTATCACCCAATTCCTTGATCAGCCTTTCATGCTATCACCATGTATACATTAGTTGTAATATAATAAACATTGTTGCCAGTGTATGTGACTGTCAGGCTTTCATTCTATAGTATTACTATATGTACATATCAGCCATTGTACAAGACAGTGATAATGTATTAGGATACTAACACAACGACAGGCCAAGTTAATCCAAAAAAAAGTAGTGTCTGGCTCAAGAGCTCAACAAAAAATCCCTCAAACAGTGTCCTACAAAATTGTTTTCGACCTCACATTTGGAGACATACCTAAGCATTGACTGCAGTAATGTCGCTGAGAGTTCACACTCTCTGAGTGTTGCAACTTCCGACATGTACAAAGTGGGGCAAGAAAGTAACTTAGTCAGCCAATATGCCAACTCTGGACTGGGTGAGCCAGCCAATAGCATCAATAATAAATCTCCTATATGACTCGACAAACATAAGATTAAGAGATTGTTACGACCATGTCCAACTCCGGATCTTATCCGGTTACTCCAGTTGCATCACAGCTCTGTAGCTCAACTCCGGTCGCTCGTCACTTACTCCGGTCATAGTCGCGCAGATAATCTACCGTTAAGTACGACCCTTGTTCTATACTCCATTCACTCGTTACCACACCTCGCCGTCTGCCCTGCCTTGACGTGAGTTCTCCGTGAACTCGATATATCCTATACCTTGT
>Ga0307511_10005307_pt1 | contig 13125 bp, 18 predicted proteins | sample 13_EM_MG_FD_200266 | JGI IMG/M metagenome (GOLD analysis project Ga0307511, IMG submission 200266) | Populus trichocarpa ectomycorrhiza microbial communities from riparian zone in the Pacific Northwest, United States - 13_EM | ecosystem: Host-associated > Plants > Roots > Unclassified | place...
TGGATGGAGTGGTTGTTGGGTAAATTATCTTCATTGGGCAGCTTTACGATACTGGTGATACCCGATTTTTACTTTGTGAGATATCATATATCATATTAGGCAATTGTGTTAAGTGTTTCTTGGAGGATCTGGTTCTTTGTAATCATACCGGTCGTCACATACAAAGGATGAAAGGAAATATAATACAGACTAATCATAGGCCGTGGATGAGCACCGCCTCTAAAGTATTTTATCTAGCCCCTTATCCCAACAGACATCCCCATCCTCTTTGCATCTACAATAGAGATCCCTTCTCATGCGGAGACCTGTATTTCGTAGATAATATAAATAACTAACATGCATCCAATCATTCAAACCTAAGGAAAAACGCCTATTTGTTGAAATAGCATAAATCAAAGCACCAACCCAATCTCCCAGTAATATGACAAGCAAGTAGCAAAGCGAATATTGAATCCAAACTAGACCGACAGATAGCATCCCCAATGCGTGACGTAGCCAGCCTGAACTACTGTTTAAAATGCAAGCATCGCAGGAATTTTGTTGAAGTAGCAACCCGAAAAATGAAATAGCTCGGGGCACTTAATTACTAAGTAGTCTACCCCAAGCATATGTAGGTATCAATATATTTGAAATGAGTGGGAGTGGAGCTGTAAGTGAGTGCTGCGTAGGCAAATGAGGTCGCCGAATATGAGTAGGTATTTCCGACCATAGGCTCTAATGCAAAGAAGGATTCTATCGACTCCCATGAAGAATCAATTTCATAAACTCCTCTCTGGTCTTCGCGCTCTGCCTAAACCTTCCCAGCATACAACTGGTCGTCGTAACCGCCGTAGTCTTCTCAACTCCTCTCATAACCATACACAAGTGCTTACTCTCCACCACAACCGCAACACCTTGTGGTCGGAGGACTTCGCTGAGAGCGAGTGCGACCTGCTTAGTGAGGCGTTCTTGGACTTGGAGGCGGCGAGCAAACATTTCTGCGATGCGAGCAAGTTTGGAGAGACCGAGGACTTTGCCGTTGGGGATGTACCCGATGTGCATTTTGCCAAGGAAAGGGACAAGGTGGTGCTCGCAGAGGGAGTGGATTTCGACGTCGCGGACAATGACTATGAGGCGCGGGGGGAGGGGGCTAATTAGTAGGGGAGTAGTTATGATTGTGGGGTTAGAGAGTGGTGATGCATACCCATTTCGTCGTGGTCTTCCTGGAAGATAGCTCCACCAACAATATCCCTGATGTTCTGCTCGTACCCTTTGGTGAAGTAAAGCATTGCCTTCGCATACCTCTCTGGTGTCAGCCGGAGCCCCTCCCTATCTGGATCCTCTCCGACACATTCCAGAATCGTGCGAATGCTATGCCCCACATTAGACGATATCCAACGCAATGAGCCTGTAGAGGTAGTAACGGTCAGACTCACGCTCCCGAGAGCTTCTCCATGGTTGCCTGTTGCTCCTCCGGCGTCTGCTCCTTCCTTGCCTTGGCCCCTACACTGGGCCAACTCAACCCGTCGAAATCAATCGGTGGGTTCACAGTGTACGGACTATCTGGCCTGCTGTGGCTCGGGCTAGTAGGATGGCTAGCTGTGATATTCCTATGTGAAAGACTTCTCGTCATAGCATGGTGCTGATGGGCAGAGATGTCGTGGTGATATAAGCTCGCAGACGCTGGCCCTTGAGCTCCACTAGTCCCAGGGGTCAATGGATGTGAGGTGTGGGAGATTGATGCGAAGAGGTTCTCGCGGACCTCCTTGCCAATTACTCCATTGGGAGTAGCTGTTCCATTCCCGGTGCCATGAGCTTTTGCATCAGCTTCTGCTGCGAGCGTACGGGAAACGTCCCGGAGAGGGGAGTGCAGGGTAGGGTTGTAATTCGACATTGGTGTTGTACCTTTTCGGAGGTTGCGCTTTGCAATTGGCGGCAACCAAAATTTGGCGCTGGGGGGGTTTATTCGCGGAATTATGACGGAGATGAAGTTAGATGACTCTCAAGCAGCTGTACTTATAGATTTGAAACTTTTTTTGCGCAAGATGAGATAATTGCATGAGTTTTTTGATATTTATGCATAATCGAGGTGGTTTGCTAGTGACTCAATTTTCAAGTTCAGCTTGGCAGATGATCGAGGGGCTTGGCATAAGAAACGGACCTACTTAGTTACCGAGCCGAAATCAAGCTTCATTCCAGTAAGCATACGAGTAATCAAGGTATATATTAACATTATTATATATTAACATTATTCTATCTCATTCGTTTTCTTCGTAAGTAGCCATGAGGCACCCCAACGTCGACCCCCATTTTGTAACAGAAGAATGAATACCCCATCCCAGCAAACAGTCAATCTAGCGCAGCAATGTGAAAATAAAAAGAAGAACGCCATGATATGTGTGCGTCACCTCACGTGCAACTGTATTATCTCCGCCAACTCCCTCCCCAAACATCCCTAGGGTATAAAAATTGCGATGGGATCTACTTCTTCATCCTGGCTACAACCTTCGCGGCAACCTGCCTCAATGCTGTACCCATCTTCTCGGCCTCCTTCTTTGTGTGTCCTGTGGACACCACAACCTTAATGCGTGGCTGGTGGGCCATGATGCCTGGAAGTGCCTTGACCCTTGTGACCAAATAACCTTGACTGAGAACCTCTTCAACAATATCCTGTAATAGCCTATCTTCACCCTCCCCCTTCTCAATGCCACGGTCTTCAACAACATCCTTCCTTAACTTGATCAAGCACAAGGGGTTCTCCGGTACGCTCATGATCTCCAAAATCTCGCTCTTTTCAATCTGCTGCCTGAAGAGCTTGGTCAGCTCCCTGACCTGTGAAAGGAGCTCGCCTCCCTGTACTTGTAGAAGGCCAATAGTCTCGGAGGCTGTAGTGGCAAGTATACCGGGGAGTGCGGCACTGAAAACATATGAACCACCAGAAATACGTTGATGCTCGACAATTTCTTGAGAGCCGACACAGAAGCCTCCTCCGGCACCACAGTAGTGGGAAAGGGATCCAACGATCATATCAACCATGTTGGGGTCCACATTCTGATGCTCAGTGATACCACGGCCAGTACGACCAAGAGTGAGGAATGAATATGTCTCATCGAGGATGAGGCGGTACTTGTACTTCTCCTTGAGGGCCATGATTTTAGGCAAATCACACATGTCTCCCATGGTCTCGAAGAGACCTTCGGTAATAATAAATCGACGAGTAAGTGGCTTTTTGGCTTGTTCCTTTGCAATCTTTTGGAGGACACGCTCGAGGTCTTCCATGTCATTGTGCTCGTACCAGCGGATAGTGCTTCGAGAAATTTGAAGACCTTTCTGAATGGCGTAGTTGCAAGCCTTATCCGCAACAATGATATCTCCTCGCTTGGAAAATGCAGGAATGACGGCACTGATGGTATGGAATGCTTGAGCGTACATGATACAGGCAGGGACGCCGAGGAAGTTGGCGACATCAGTTTCGGTCTTGATGTGCAGATCTTGGGTACCGTAAAAACCTGGAGGACCACAAGGCCCCACACCATAAGATCTTAGAGTGGCAATTGCACGGTCCTTGAGGTAGTCGTTCTGTGCGAGATTGAAGATGTTATAGCTGCCGAAATTGAGGACTGTTTTTCCGTTCGAAAGCTTGACTTTGGGCCCGGTTGGTCCCACGATCGTGGGGGCTCGGTCGAGATCTACCTGCTCCAGCTCTAAAGGCTCCGCGACAAGAGGCTCAGGCTGCCATTCTTCAACAAGCTCATCGATCTCATCTTCCCTTAATTTGACATAATTCTCCTTGCGAGTGCTGTATTTCGGTGCAAGCAGATATCGCACTGCAAACAAAAACAAAAACAACTCGACTGCAGATCGAACTGGGTCATTTTGATAATTGCTCTTGATATATCGGAGGAGAATGGCAGAACCAGGTACGCGACGGAGATGGGTACCAAGCTCCACAGCGGAGCCTTTGATGAAGTCGAAAGCGTCGTGGAGCTCCATGTTCAAATTAATAAGATGATTAGGCGGTTTGAGGAATTCTGAGGACCACGAACATAGAATTGGAGACGAGTGAGCTGGACGGTCGGACAGACGGACGGGGTTGTGCATCCCGAAAAAAAGGAGTGCTTAGGGATGTACCGGATTCTCTGGACCCTTGGCGGCTTTGACGTCGGCTTCGCTTACTATAATAATCTTAGCACTGCCTCAGAAACGTAGATAAACCACTCGGTTTACGTACGTGTACATACTTAATGCTACCTCTCATTTCTCAGAATAAGATGGAGTTTCCATATTTTACGTACTAAATTTCCACAACCACTAGTATCTTCCGTGTGAACTTCTGTTCTTTTATCACCCACTTTTACAAGGTAGAAGTTGGCCTTACTACGCTTTCTTTATAATAATAAAAATCAAAGCAGCATTGCAAGTAGGAAGGGCTCAAATGTAACCTGGTATGTAAATATTGCGTCTAAAAGACTGACAGATAACAAAACTTCCTACAATGCTAAAATGGTAAAAAATTCCTCCACCGCGAAACCGCCATGCCCGTAGCCACTGCAGTTAAAACAAATACATACCCCACCAACACTCCAACTACTAAATGGTTAGGCATATCGAGAGTATTCAAGCTCAGGTTGATAACCCCTGTCAACACATTTGCCTATTAAATAGATCATTAGCAATTCAGATTTCATTTCAAGCAAGTGTAGAGGACCTACGACTAGAAAAATAGGTAGGCCTTCTTTGTTGAAGAGATCCAAAACCTGCGGCGTTGCCAGCTTATATCTCTCCTCATCTCGCTTGGTTCCTCCAACAGCCTTAACTCCACCGAAGAGAAAGGACTCAATCAGGTAAAAGGTCGTTATTTGGCAAATATTATACGCGGCAACCCATAACACATATGGCAGATTTGCCATGCGACGAGAAACTGCTAGGCTAAGTCCTCTGTACTCGTAAGATATGAGGAATGCCATCACCCAAACAGCAGACCAAGTCATGAGCTTCTTCCCCAAAGCCCCCACCCTGAATCTCCCTGCTGATGGGGCTTCCTGGTTAGCGGGGAGGAGATAGCAGCCTGTACTCATGCCGGCGAGGAAGATGGAGAGGTATCCGAAGAAGCTGAAAATTCCTTCTTTGTTCCAGCCAATCAGACCCCATCGCTCACGCTCGCCAATGAGAATAAATTTCTTTAGGCCCGTTACCTCTAGTATAATTTGATATGAAGAAACAACTGCTAGTGATAACAAGGCATATATGACAGGCAAGCGGTCCATGGTAAGCACTCGTTTTGGGAGGAAGAAGAGCAGGGACTGGAATAGTTGCACAAATGGTGGTAAAAGCCCTAGCGTGAAGAAGAAGTTCCAGTGATATCCATACTCAGTTATATGTTCCTGGTGTTGTCAGAGGGATTCACAAATATGAAGTGAGTGGAGCCATACTGCGTAGTCGGTGCCCTTTACAGTGGCAAGCCTGATAATCCCCAACACGAAGAGAGGAACTGCACTTCGAATTGTGGCGGATACCCTTTTTGCTGCACTAATAGGCGTATACTGGACTCCCTTGGCTTGTGCCTGCTGGAAAGCATGCAATTCCTTCAGCACAGCTCTTGAAGACACAAGTCCACTGGAAAAGACGAATGAACCAACACCAAGATCCATCTGCATCAATGCATTTCATATTAGCCGCTAGCCGGAGTCCACTGAAATGACAGAGTCATCACCTACCAGAGATGTGCCCCAATTCTCTACTTTGGCAAATCTCCTCGGGAAAATCCTGAAGTCTACTGCTAGGATAGCAATGCATGTAATAACCATCATGCCTCCTCGGTATGCTGTCAAGAAAGCCTTCTTTGGCATAACCAATTCGCCGGACGCTGAGCCCTCTACTGCCTCATTCTTGCTCTTCTTTGCTTCCACAGGCACCACCCTTTGAGGTACTGGCTTCTGGGTTAAGTAGATAAATATGGCCGGTGTGAGGATAAAGATATTCAGTAGAGCCGGATACGAGGAGTATACCGTCACCGAGAACAGTATGGCGAGAGTATTGAGTAAAAAGTCACAGAAGAACTGGAGGGGCCCATAAGGGGTGAAAAATCGCAACCTCGACTGGAGGACGGAATAAAGAATGTATGCAGACTTTGCTAGCCAGTCAGTGCGTATACTCAAATAATAATATCCAAGATGCCAGAAGTAGACTTACAGGAGCTACCGCAGTGATGAGGTTGATCTCCGATATTGTCCCACCATAATGATTAGAGACAAATTCTTCTTTTCGCTCCTTGTATGTCTTCACAGGCTTCGGCATAGCTTCGAGTAGCCCAGAGATAGTGTGCACTACAGTTCAATCCTACGAGATGTTGTGCCAACCAGACTAAGTTCATTCGCTACAACTTAACTGCAAGCTCTTGCTTTCGTGTCCTTGAGCGTCAGACGATAATGGTTAGCACCGACAATTATCAGCACGTGAGCTGTCAGGTACGAAGGTTAAGTAAGCTAGGTGGGTAGTGGCTAGTGGCTAGCTACCTGTATCTAGTCTGGTTGGCACGTGGCTACCTACAGTAAGGCTTAAACGTGCAACCAGACTAGGCTTAAACACCCATGTAGGTAATTTCATATCTGTCCTTAGTCTAGTCTGGTTTCCTTAGTCTGGTTATCTGTCCTTGGCATTGGACTTACATCATCGGGAGTGCAGATGCCGACAGATTTGGACATCCCGCGCGACCCCACGGCTACGGGATACAATTATGGAAAAACCTAGCTGACTTAGAATATTAATTTCGCGGTACATATAAGATGCGGGCTCCTGGAGGTAATCTTTTTCTACAATTCTTCCGGTTAAACCATTCTTGAGTCCTAAACCGTCGCTGTAACCCCGGCCTTGCCAATACCCTGTCAAATTGCCGCTTTAGGTGATCCGTTTCCTCTAGCATTATGACTTCCGCATCGGGAATTTCTCCCACAATACACCATCGCGGGAGCGCCGTCAGTGAGAAGGAGGATACAGATGCTTACCCACCGTCAGTCTCATCACTATCTACCCTGGAATCAGGGCCGACCACGAGGCCGAAGCCCAGTCACGATGAGACACACAGGAAGCTCAAGAGTCGGCATATCCAGCTCATTGGGATCGGAGGTACTATTGGAACGGCGCTTTACGTCCAGATTGGAAGAGGTCTGATGCAGGGAGGCCCAGCAAGCCTGTTTATCGCATTTACCTTCTGGTGAGTTCGAATCGCATGTGGTATTTCTTTGGACGTTTGTGTCAGGCAATGCGATTAAAAGAAGCAACTTTCACTCCATGGTCGTATTCTTTTCGAGGCCCACGGCTAATGATAGATTTCTTTCAGGTGTACGGTTATACTGGCGGTAAATGCTTGCGTTGCTGAAATGGTCACTTATCTTCCCATATCCAGTCCGTTCATCCGGTTTGCCGGACGGTACGTTGATGATGCCTTCGGTGCTGCTGCTGGTTGGAATTTTTTCATATTTGAAGCTGCTCTTGTGCCCTTCGAGGTGGTAGCATGCAACTTGATCATAAGCTATTGGACTTCATCAATTCATGTGGGCATTATTATTGCTATTATCCTTGTCATATATGCAACCGTTAACCTCTTTGCCGTGAAATGGTATGGAGAAAGCGAGTTCTGGATGGCCCTTGGAAAAGTAGTGTTGATCCTGGGATTGATGGCATTCACGTTCGTCACTATGGTCGGGGGAAACCCCAGGCGAGACGCCTATGGATTTAGGTACTGGAAGGACCCGGTTAGTTTCTATAATCGGAGTTTGGTGACGCCTTGCAGCTGACAAGCTTCTGGTATTAATAGGGGCCCTTTGCGGAACATATCAGAACTGGAGACCTGGGGAGATTTCTCGGATTTTTGGCATGCCTTATCCAAGCAAGCTTCACTATTGCTGGCCCAGACTATGTTGCTATGGCTGCTGGTTAGCCCGCCTTCAATCTTTTCAGAATCCTTCAGCTGTTAACTACTTTTCTACAACTAGGAGAAGCTGTCAAACCTCGGGTAACAATGCCTCGTGCATTCAACGCAGTCTTCTATCGCCTTACCTTTTTCTTCGTGCTCGGCTCTCTGTGTGTTGGTATTGTTGTACCCTACACAGACCCCACACTAAAGGATGCACTCTCGGCTGGGAAATCCGGTGCTGCAGCCTCTCCCTACGTCATTGCAATGAATCGACTCGACATTTCTGTGCTCCCACACATCGTCAACGCACTTGTCCTGACAGCTGCATTTTCTGCGGGAAATAGTTATGTTTTCTGTGCTAGCCGCAGCTTGTATGGGCTTGCACTTGAGGGTAAGGCGCCAAGAGCCCTTACTAAGTGCACAAAGCAGGGTGTCCCTGTGTATTGTGTATTGGTAGTTTTGGTAATTGGATTGTTGTCCTTCTTGCAAGTTTCCAACTCAGCTGCTGTGGTTTTGAGTTGGTTTGTTAGTTTGGTATACCACCAGAAACTCTACCTACTAGGCATTTTCGCTCACAAATTATTCCTAGGTTACGGCTTCGCAGCTCATCAATTACTCTGTAATGTCGTTCACGTTCCTTGCATGGCGTAATGCCCTGGCAGCACAAAATATTCCGTTAGAATCTCTACCTTACACTAGCAAGTTAGGGAAATGGGGTGGATATTACGGGTTGACTTTTACATTGGCCATGGCATTTATAGGAGGCTACGCTGTATTCCTGCCTGGGAAGTGGGATGTCCCTACCTTCCTATTCTCTTACATGATGATTGGTATATTCCCAGTGTTGTTCGTGGGGTGGAAGGTACTTAAGAAGAGCAAGTGGCAGAGGCCGGAGGAAGTGGATTTATTGACCAACAAGGCGGAGGTTGATGCATATGAACGGGGGTATGTTGATCCAATACCGAGGTATGTTTCTATATGGAGCTTTGTGGATGAACTGTATATGAGACTAACTGGTAGTCCCAAAGAAATGTGGTCTCCAAGTACTGGGACAAACTATTTGAATGATTCACCACACATATTTTAATTAGAAAACTGCATTTAACATGTAATATTTTCCATGTTTAACAACTGACACTATGCAAGAAGGAGAGGGTATAACCGTACAATACAGAAAGTAGATACGAATGATACGGAAAGCTGGGGGATAACCCTATTTACGTTAACCTCCATTAACTGGGTATATAAGTTTGTTAATCGTTATCTGTGACCATATCTATGCCCCAAAGGCCCTTCAAACACTAAGATCCTTCAAAAGCCTTTCCGTGTTCCTCACTCCCTGCAATGCATTCTCATCTGGGCCCTGCCCTGGGGTCCAACTTGCATGCGCAAAATCAATCAGCTTCACATCCTCCACCATCTTAGTCTCCTCCTCCTCCTCCTCCCCCTCCCCCTCCTCTTCCCCATCCTCACCCAGCTGCTCTTTTGCCTCCTTTTCCTCCCGCCTCTCCTCCTCCTTCAACGCCACCTCAATAGCTTCCTTATACCCCTCGTAGCAAAAAAGTAAACTAGCACTATACATCCTACTCTCCTGACTCTCCAATACCTCCCTAATCTCCCTTACCTTCCTCAACAACCTACTCGCAACAAGCTTAACTTGCTCAGGGCTAATCCCGGAGGTAAAGTACTCCTTGAATGCCTCAATCACGTTTCCAGCAGTAAAGACCCTTCCATAGTGTTTATCATAAACCCTATATCCCGTAGCATCGATAGCTGGGTCAGACCCAACAGCTCCAATGCCTTTATAGACTTTCATCCCAGCTACCCTGAAACCTAAGGGACGGCTAGTAGTGCTGTCAGAGACTTTATCTAATCGAGCACGTTTCTCAGGGCTAGCTCCTTCGTCCCAGAGCTGTGCACCGAGTTTTATGTCGAGGACACAGGGATAAGTGAACCCGTAGGCGATATTACTGAGGACGATATTGGTATTACGGTTGTGTACTGGGGGTGTAGAGTCGGCAGAGGGGGCCGTGGGTTCCTCGAGCTGGAGGGTACCAAAGAAGGTGGGCATGTGTGCGGTGAAGTTAGGGTGCGAGGCGACTGAGGCTTCATAGAATGCTACTTCGGCGGTGGTGCAGGGCTTGATAATGACTGACCCGGACTCGTCCGACATGACTCCGTCGCTGGAGAGGGGGTCAGTATTTTCTGGGGATTCGGGCATTGGGAAGTTGGAGGAAGAGTGGGGTAGAGTTGGGGAACCTACTGGCCGGCAGCTGCTAGACCGAAAGCTTTAACTGTGCTGGCATCGATGGCCGGAATTGGGGTGCTATCGGCAGGAGCGGGCGTTGGAGTTTCGGACATTGCGGGCCTGGGTGTTCTAAACGAAGGGTATTCAATTGAAGAGAAGGACTGAAATGAGACTGCACTGTCAAGGATACTCTACTTAAGCATGAATTCAAGGGGATATATGTATTTTCCCCCGATCCACCCATGACTGAGATTGGTTTACCTATCTTGCTACATTTAATTTTGGCCCAATTGTGGCTTATCACACGCTTGCAACTAGCTCACTTGGAAATTAATCAAATAAAATACAGCGCGTGTACGATAACCGTACAGTTCTATTATCACTGCCATTAGCAGAGGATGGCATCATCTTATCATGGTAACTCAATTAGCTGCACTCTGACAACGACGAATGTACAATGACAACAACAACCCCCCTTCTCTATGCTGAACTCCTCCGCAACCTTCGACAAGTTAATGTATTCGTTGACCTCCCCACACCCGCTGCATCCACTACTCGCTTGTCCCTCGACAAACGCGGGAGTTCTTTATCCCTCCATCATGAATCTGCGGCACATAAATGGGATATATCTCTGCCTTTACCCTCTGTCGTGAAAACCCCACTACCAGCACCTTCGAGTCCTAACCTGCCACCACTTTCAATATCCCCCGGGGCAACTGCATGGTCGAAACCCCTCTCGCTCCTTCATGGCGACACCTCTGTCCGTCAGGAAGGCGATGATAATCACGTCCCCTGGTCTGCTCCTGAACTCAACTCCCTCCACCCGGCATTCAACTGCGTCCACTGTGGCGCAGAGTTGCTTTCTGAAGGAAAAATAAAGATATGGAAAGACCTACCTCGTCATAACTGGGCTGAGATGATGGACTTCTGGCATTGTCATAAGCCGCATCAGAAAGGGGATACGGAGAGAGATAAAGCCGTGAAGAAGAGGTTGGCTAGGGGCACGAGATCTGGGGGAGGAATTGGAGGATTTGTAGCGCTTGAGGGAGTGGGGTTGGTGGATCTGACGTTTTTCTTGGTGAATAGAAGGGATGTTGGGGGAGTGGAGGTGGCGGAGGGTGAGAAGGTATGTAGGAAGGAATTTACAAAATTGCAGATAGGAGAGGGATATACCTATATCAATGTTTCATTTAATCAAGGCCTGTGGTTTTTCAGCTGTTTGGCTTCTCCTTCCCAAGGGTAAAAAGAAGGTGCAGAGCCCTACTCTCACGGGTAACTTCAATGGCTTTCTCCACCGATACAATTACCCAAGATCAAACCCTGCTGCACACCATCGAATTCCATAATCTCCCTAATTAGCGGAAAAACCCCAGGTATTGTCCTTAGGTGGTTTTCTGCCTAGGGTGGAGGGTGGGATTTGAGTAGTGATGGCTTTTTACACCTCCCTATTTCACTGTGTCCCGAGTTAAGATTACTACGGGCTTCGGGATTAATGGAGAGGCACAATTTTTATAGACTTTTATGCTGGGATTACTTTGACTTGAGCTGATGCTAATTCATGCTGGTGTGATTTAGAACCCTGGGGCCAACACTGAAGTTGCTGTATCGAGAAGAAAACGAACCGTCCATTGCGTGGGTTGTAAAGCCTCGTTAGGTTTCGGAGAAGACATCAATAGCTACCAAAACTCGGACCTGCCCCCTCCCTCCCCAGCAGTTTCGACCTCTGCCCCAACTCCACCTAGCGAGACCTTCCGCCTCAACAAATGGAATCTGTGCATCCTCCGCCCCACCCTCCTTCCAGCCCCACCCCCACTATCCGCACCGTATAAAGTAGAATCATACCCCCCACTACCTTTCCTCTCAGCCCAACTAACTACTATGATCTCCGACCTCGCCCTCCGACGCTTTCGTCTCATCTCCGAAGCCGAAGAACACCAGACCTCCAATCCAAGAATCGGATTGTGGATTTGGATATTCAATACTGATAGGATATATTCCTATGCTTCGGCTGAGAAGGTGGTTGAGCCCTCGAGGGGTATGAAAATTTATTACTCTGAGAATGGGCCTCCGGTGGGAGAGGCTCCCGGGAATGGGATAACCACGGGGGTGGCGGAAGAGGATATTGTGGTTCCAAGAGACTTGCTGGTGGGGGCTCGGGCGGCGTTGAGAAAGAGTACAGAGGAGCTTCCAAAGGCGATGAGGGAGTTTAGGGGTTGGAAGGCGGGGAATCTCGAGAGATTTGGGGATATGAAGGCTAACCAATAGAATATCGAAATGTGCGCATTTTGATTAAACGAATTATAGGCCATGAATAGCATAAATAGGGTAAACTTAACGCCCATGAATAAATAGCATTAACGTAGCAAAATTGACGCCCATATTCCCACAACATAAACCATATCCATACCAAAACACACCTCCAACTAACTGCCTGCCTCTTATAACTCCCATTAACGTAACCACCGTAATACGAAGTAGCAAAAAACTAAGAAGACTACCACGCCCCCATAGAATATCCACTTGTCCTGTGCCGCCCTCCTTTCAATCATCCTGATCGTATCTCTACTTATCCCCAGTGTATTAGCTACACTATACAGCTTCCTCTGAGTATTTTTCAGCATAGCCTTCTGCTCCCCTAGATTCTGCAACACGCTCCGCCCTCTATCTAGAAATTCATCAAGTTGCTCGTGAGTTCTGGAAGTGAAGTCTCGTTCTCGGAATAGATGGTCTTCGTGAGTGGCAAGTTGTTGCTGGTTTTGTTGATAGTTTGCGGGTGGGGGAAAGGCAGAGGAGGAGTGCGCGAGGGAGGAGGCTCGGTTGTGGGTGGTGTTGGAGGTAGATGGGTTGTAGGCGTAGGGGTTGTCGGGGGTAGCGGAGGAGTGACCTCTCCGGCCGAGGAGTTCAGAGCGTGCGTGGGTATGTTCCTAGGTTTAGATCAGTATCCTCCTTAAGGCCCCTAGCTTTCCCCTTTGGGTGGGGGGGG